>ERZ1034939.187-NODE-187-length-44712-cov-13.854043_pt1 | contig 44712 bp, 41 predicted proteins | sample MGYA00520626_ERZ1034939 | MGnify/ENA primary metagenome ERZ1034939 (study PRJEB33766, sample SAMN09781751) | gut metagenome | biome: gut microbiome | host: Homo sapiens | place: Madagascar | study: EMG produced TPA metagenomics assembly of the PRJNA485056 data...
TCGAACCTTAATTTCAAAGTCCAAGAAATGGGATGCAGTTCATTTGTGGTGGTTTCGCATCGTGGTACCATGGTTCATATCGTTGTTTAAACGACTAAGGGAGTAGACACCATGGAAGAGGCCTATCGTCAAGCGCGCAAGCGCGGCGAACAGGGACGCCGTCGCGCTATCAGCCAAAGCGAGCATCCATATCTTACGGACCTCGACAGCTTGGTCGCCCAGCTTCCCTGCGGGCAGCGCGAGAACATCGGCCTGCGGGACATTCCGCTCGAAATGGTCGTCGGCACGGTTACCAAAGGTCGCCAGTCCGCCTTTTCGTGTAACTTTATGCCGCTGCTCCCCTGGAATACCGAATTCGCCCGCAAATGGTCCAACCTCTACGATATCCAAATCTCCGAGGGCTACCGCGACCCCATCATCGTCACCGAGTTCATGCACCGCTTTTACGTCCAAGAGGGCAACAAGCGTGTCAGCGTCCTCAAATTCCTTGACGCTCCGACGGTTTCGGCCAAGGTGACGCGTCTGTACCCCGGTAAGTGGGATTCCGTCGAGAGCCGCCTGTACGGTGAGTTTTGCGCCTTTTGGTACGTATGCCCCCTGTACGAGATTGAGTTTTCGCGCGAGGGCAGCTACGAGATGCTTGCCAAAATGCTCGGCCAAGATCTTGTCGAAAAATGGCCTCAAAAGAAGGTCGACTACCTACGTCACACCTTCCTGCTCTTTAAGCGCGCCTATCTTCGCGCGGGCGGCGACCACTTGGACATTACGCCTGCCGATGCCATGCTCGTCTACCTCAACGTCTACAACCAGGACCGTCTGCTGGATACGCCGACGGATATCGTCGTCAACCGTCTGTGCAAGATTTGGCGCGAGCTTGTCATTGCCGGCAAAAGCGACGAGGACAAAGTCGATCTTGTCGAAGCGCCGCAGCCCAACGAGAAAGAGGGCGCACCGACAAAAGCTACCTCGGGCGTGCTCAACTTCTTTATGAGCAAGACCGTCTACTCCACTGCCAATCCCATGCGAATCGCCTTTATCCACGAGTTTCCCTGTGCCACGTCGAGCTGGGACAGCCTACACGACCAGGGCCGCCGGTATCTTGATGAGCACTTTGGCGGCATCGTGCGCACCGAGGCGTTCGAGGACTGCCACGATTCGGACGTGTTCTACGCCGCCGTCGAGACAGCCGTAAAGCACGGGGCGAACGTCATCTTCTCGACCTCACACCGGCTCATGGAATACACGCTCAGGGCGTCAGTCGAGTATCCCCAGGTGCGGTTCCTTAACTGCTCAATCGGCCTTCCCCACCAAAGCGTCCGCTCGTACTTTGGAAAGATGTACGAGGCCAAGTTCCTACTGGGCGCCCTTGCCGCCAGCATGGCCGACAACCACCGTATTGGCTACCATGCGTCGGTCTTCGCCTCGGGCGCGCTGAGCGAAATCAACGCCTTCGCTATCGGTGCCTCGCTGCTCGACCCTCGTGCGCAGATTATCCTCACTTGGGGAGATGTTCCCGCCGGCGGTCTTGCCGAAGCCATGTGTCGCGAGGGCGTGAGCGTCATGACCGGCGCCGATATGTCCAAGTCTCTCGAGGACCCCACCGCCTACGGGCTTCACCGTCTGGTAAACGGCAAGGAAGTTACCGGTATTGCTATGCCGGTATGGAACTGGGGCCGTTACTACGAACTCATCGTACGCAGCCTACTGCACGGCACATGGGACGAGACCGCCGATGACCAGCAGGTGCGCGCCGTCAACTACTGGTACGGTATGAGCTCCGGCGTCATCGATATTCGCTACGCTCCGGGCCTACCCTATCAGACGCGTAAACTTGTGCAGCTGCTTCGCAACGGCATTGTCGAGGGCTCCATCAACCCATTTGGCGGCGAGCTCCACAGCCAGGACGGCGTGGTTCAGATTGAGGGCTTCCCTCCCCTGCCGAGTACGCAGATTGTCGAGATGAACTGGCTGGCTGACAACGTTATAGGCTCGATTCCGCAGCTCGATAACGAGCCGGAGGTCCGTGCCCTATGAATATCCTAGCCATTGCCGATGTAGAGGAGCGCTGCCTGTGGGAATGTTTTCGCAAGGAGCGCTTTGAGGACGTTGACCTGATTCTATCCGCAGGCGACCTGGATCCGGACTATCTTGAGTTTTTGGTCACTGTCATCAACAAACCGCTTGTGTACGTTCGTGGCAACCACGACGACCGCTACGCGCGCCATGCACCGGGCGGGTGCATTTGTGTTGAGGACAGCGTATATGTGTACCGAGGTATTCGCATTGCGGGTCTGGGCGGTTCCATGCGCTACCGCGACGGCGCGAACATGTATACCGAGCGCGAGATGGCAAAACGCATGCGCAAGCTATCGCGAAAAATCGCACTGGTAGACGGATGCGATATTCTACTTACCCATGCACCCGTCGCAGGCATGGGCGACCTGGACGACCTGCCGCATCGAGGATTCGAGTGCTTTAATGCGGCTCTTGAGTCTTGGGGTCCCGACTATATGATTCACGGGCATGTGCACCAAAGCTACGGCCCCAACTTTCAACGCGAGCGCCAACACCCATGCGGAACGAAGATTGTCAACGCCTGCGGCTATACCAAGATCGAAATTGACGAGGCGCGCTACCCCACGCGCGGTTGGAAGGCCGCTTGGCTCAACTCGCAAACCATGCGCCGCGAGCTCAAACGCCACGAAGCAATCGAGTCTTCAACCGCCAGAACCCCCTGGTAACTGCCAACAACCACCACGAAGGGGATAGGCACCTTTATGGTGGTTTTGCTGACTCGTCCGACCTGTCCATCACGGTGCTTGTGTAATTAACGAGAACACTCATTGTTTTGTAAGGACGGCGCTCACGTGCCGTCTTTTTTTGTCAACTTATGCAGTCTCGACCGTGTTGTATGTAGAGGGACCTCGCGAGACGCCTTCCCTATATCCACCACGACCAATTGGAGGTGACACTATGCCTGCACGCCGTAACCGCAATAGCACGCTCCGATGCGATGCCGATCAGATCGAGCGGGAAGCAAAGCGCTTGGTCGACACGTATTCCGACCTCATCCTTCGATTGTGCTATTCGGCCCTTGGATCCGCTGACGACGCTCAAGACATCTGCCAGGACACGCTGATCAAGATTCTCCAACGCACTCAACCGTTCGACTCGCTCGAACACGAACGTGCTTGGGTGATCCGAGTCGCACTGAACGCATGTCGCGATATCGGCCGTACGCACGCAAATCACCCGGTTGTCGACCTCGATTCGCTCCCCGATTTCTGCGCACCCGTAACACATACCGAGCAAGAATTCGCGCAACGCGACTGCGCCATTCTTTCCGCTGTCACGGCCCTGCCTCAAGCACAGCGCATCGCCATCTTTTTGCACTACTACGCAGGCATGAGCATCAGGGAAATCGCAGACGCCGTTCACGCGACGCCAGCTGCAACCGCCCAGCACCTTAGCCGCGGACGTGCGTCACTTCGGCTTTCCTTGAAAGGAGACCACAATGACTACGAATTCGAATGACTATCGCCACGCCCTGGAGCACATTTCGTTTACCGATAATGCGAAGCAGCACATGGCAAACTCGATTGCTCAGTCCGTCGCCTCAAGCGATGCGGCGACCGCTCAAAGCAACTTTAATGGCACGCGACGCAAGCCGCGCATCGCCCGCCATCCCGTAAGAACAGTCGCTCGCATTGCCGCTGTAACGGCAGTCCTCGCTATCGTCATTGGAGGCGCTGGCACGGCTATGGCAACAGGCGTCCTGCCGCTTCCTTCTGACATGCTTTCCGACATCTTTGACGGACCTGCTTCTCAAACCGAGATCATCGACCGTATTGGCCGGCCCGTCGGTGCTAGCTGCTCCAACAACGGAGTCACCGTGACCGCCGACGCCATCATGGGCGACAAGGATATGGTTACCATCGCCTATACGCTTACGTTCGACGATCCCGCTGCCCTGAAAAAGCTTTCCGAGCCGGGCGAGAACGGAACTATCGCCGGAAGTGTCGATGGAAACGTATACGTTGATGGCGAGCATGGCGGCCAAGGCCAATCATGGCTCATTGACAAGAACCCCAATGACTCCAGCATTCAATACTTTGCACAGTTCAGCGTTGAATCACCCGGCCTTATGGGCAGGACCGTCCGCACGCATATCAACTCTCTCGTTGTGCCACGTGCTGGCAAAGAGCTTCCCGAGTATAAGAAAATACTTACGGGCCCATGGGATCTTAAGTTCCAGCTGAATTACGAAGATACATCCGTTACGATTCCCGCGCCCAAATCGGTCAACTTTAACGGCACCAAGGCGACGATTCAAGAGGCCACCGTATCCTGCGTTGGCGTTTCAGTCCGCTACAACATAGATCGTTCCATCGAACACGACAACAACAGCGGCAAGATGTCTCAAAACATGGAGGAGTCTATGGATGCCGTTGGCAACATACCCCTCATCGTGACGTTCAAAGACGGTCATGTTGAGGACGCAACCAGCCACAGCGGCTATTTCGCAAATAAACTGGATAACGGCACCACTGATGTCCACAAGACCTGGCCGTTCTCGCAAGTTTGTGACACAGACAAGATTGCAAGCGTACAAATTGGCGATACGGTCATTCCCATGAATTCGTAACGCTACGCGGCTCGTATATGCACCCGGTTCCGCACTTCGCGTCTAAAGATGCGCTGTCATCGAGCAGCGTGAGCGCAAGGCCGCCCGTATGGTCGGCTGGGAACACCTCGTTGCGCTAAAAACCACCACGAAGGGGACCGGCACCTTTGTGGTGGTTTTGCTGACTCGTCCGACCTGTCCCAACGGTTTGTCTCAATCTGTAACAGGTAGGGCCCAAATAATCGGTTAGCTGTTACAGATCGAGACAGACCACGGATGCTCAGCCGAAAATCTCAATCTGTAACAGGTAGGAACGATTTTGCCCCTTAGATGTTACAGATTGAGATATTTGACAGCTTGAATCGGCATCGCCTACAGCGCGGCGACGACCTTGTCGCCCATCGTCGTGGTGCCGAGGATCTTATCTGCCGGGGCGTTGACATCGGCGATGTCACGGGTGCGCCAGCCCTCGTCGAGCACGCGCGCCACGGCGCTCTCGATCCACGCGGCTTGCTCGCCCATGTCGAGCGCGTAGGTCAGCAGCATCGCCACCGACAAGATTTGAGCCAGCGGATTGGCCACGCCGAGCCCCGCGATGTCAGGAGCGCTGCCAGCGCTCGGCCCAAACAGCGATACGCCATCATCCAGCGAGGCAGAGGCAAGCATACCGAGCGATCCGGTAATCTGAGCCGCCTCATCGGACAGGATGTCGCCGAACATGTTCTCCGTCACCACGACGTCAAAGTCTGCCGGTCGACTGATGAGCTGCATGGCGGCGTTGTCGACGAGCAGGTCCTCAAGCTCCACGTCGGAGTACTCCTCGTCTTGCACGCGATGCACGATCTCGCGCCACATGCGGCTCGTCTCCAGCACGTTGCGCTTATCAACGCTCGTCACCTTGCCGCGACGTTTGCGCGCCGCCTCAAATGCCTGGCGCGCAATGCGCTCAATCTCGTACTCGCGATACTCCATCACGTCGACCGCACGCTGACCGGCCGCACCCGCAGCGCCCGCGCAGGTCACGGATGCGGGCGCCAAAGTCCCACGGCATGTTGTAGCCCATCGTATCGGGGATGTTCACGACCGTGGCACCGGCCTTTACGGCCGCCTCGATAATGCGCACCAGAAACTCCTGATCGGAGCGGCCGGCATCCTCGGCATAAAACTCAACATCGTCAACGAACTTGCGAGCATGTTTGACGGCATGGATCGCTCACTCAATTGCCCTTTCCTCAGTCATATGGAGCTTGTCGCGCAGGTGACTGGTGCTCACACCCAGCCCTGTATGGATACGGGGCCTCTGGGCCGTTTTGAGCGCCTCTGCAGCCACTTCGATATCCCTGTCGACAGCGCGCGTCAGGCCGCATACCGTGCATCGGTCGCCCGCAATCTTGCCAATCTCCTGTACGGAGCGAAAGTCACCAGGACTCGAGATGGGAAAGCCCGCCTCGATAACGTCCACGTTCATGCGCACCAGCTGGCGGGCGATGAAGAGCTTTTCCTCGGTATTCATGCTGGCGCCCGGCGACTGCTCACCGTCGCACAGGGTGGCGTCAAAGATTGTGATTTTGCGGCTTATATGTTCCTCCTGATTGACCGTTTTATGACAGATGGCTTTCAGGAGAGAGAGAAGGCCTAGAGATAGAAAAATACCCGTGTCGCTCATCACGCCTGATAGCGGCAGACGATAGCGCACCCGGGTACAACAAATCGTTATAGCGAGATTACAACCCTAGCGCGCTATCCAATCTAGTAGCGCTAGGCCTAGGAGCTGTTGCGTGTTCTTAAACATGTTGGGCTCCCTTCGGCCTCGGGTAGTACTACATCGCGCTAAAGTACAACACAAGTAAAACCACCACAAGGGTGCCTGTCCCCTTCGTGGTGGTTTCGTTGACTCAAAAGCAAGAGACCCGGTCCTACGCGGGGCAGAACCGGGTTTCTTTAGCAATGCTTGCTTTGCTCAGGCAGTAACAAAAAGTTACTCAGCCAGGAAGTCGCGCTGGATAGCGGGATCGACCTTGACGCCAGGGCCCATGGTGGAAGACACAGAGATGGACTTGACGTACTTGCCCTTAGCAGAAGAGGGCTTGACGCGCAGGATCTCGGTGTACAGGGCAGCGTAGTTCTCGACGAGCTGCTGCTCAGAGAAGGACTTCTTGCCCAGGGGCACGTGGCAGATGCCATAGCGGTCGGCGCGATACTCAACGCGGCCGGCCTTGAGCTCAGAGACCATCTTGGCGACGTCCATGGTCACGGTGCCGAGCTTGGGGTTCGGCATGAGGCCACGGGGACCAAGGATCTTACCGATGCGGCCAACCTTGGCCATCATGTTCGGCGTAGCGATAGCGGCGTCGAAGTTGATCTCGCCCTTCTGGATCTGGGCGACGAGCTCGTCGGAACCGATGATGTCGGCGCCGGCAGCCTCGGCCTCGCGGGCCTTCTCGCCCTCGGCGAAGACGGCAACACGAACGGTCTTGCCGGTGCCGTGGGGCAAGGAGATGGAACCACGGATGTTCTGGTCAGCCTTACGAGTATCGATGCCCAGACGGAAGTGGGCCTCGACGGTCTCGTCGAACTTGGCGGTGTCGAGCTCCTTGATGAGCTTGGCAGCCTGAAGGGGGGTGTAGAGCGTGGCGCGGTCGATCTTCTCGGCAGCGGCGTTATAGCTCTTACCATGCTTAGCCATGTGCATTACCTCCTGTGGTTAAACGGGCGTGAGCCCTCCCACATCGTATCGTGTGCCCTATTGCACACATATAACGGGCGCCCCGGTCGGAGCACCCGTTGTTACCAAAAGAAATCGCTACTCAGCGATGGTGACGCCCATGGAACGGGCGGTACCGGCGATGATCTTTTTGGCGGCGTCAATGTCGTTGGCATTGAGGTCCGGCATCTTGATCTCGGCGATCTTGGTGAGCTGCTCCTGGGAGAGCTGACCAACCTTGTCAGCCTGGGGCTTAGCGGAACCAGACTTGAGGTTCAGCTCCTTCTTGATGAGGTGAGCCGCCGGCGGGGTCTTGGTGATGAAGGAGAAGGACTTATCCTCGTAGACAGTAATCTCAACGGGGATGATGTCGCCCTTCTTGTCCTGCGTCTCGGCGTTAAAGGCCTGGCAGAACTGCATGATGTTCACGCCAGCAGCGCCCAGGGCGGGGCCGACGGGAGGAGCGGGGTTAGCTGCACCAGCAGGAATCTGGAGCTTAATGACGTTGGCAACCTTCTTCTCAGCCATGGTCATTCCTTTCGAATCACGAGTGTGAAGTACTTGCTATATCGTAAGCACGCACGTGTTAGAAGCACTCCTGAGATGAGCAGTCACAGAAGAAGCACGCTCGCGCGAACGGACGAAAACTTAAGCGATGACAGCGACCTGATTGAAGTCAAGCTCGACCGGCGTCTCGCGACCAAAAATCATCAGCGTGACCTTAATCTTGCCAGACTCGGGATTAACCTCAGAGACCTTGCCATCAAAATCGGTAAGCGGGCCATCAGTGACACGGACAGACGTACCGACCTGAATGTCAACCAACGTGCGCTTGGGCGCATCGCCCTTACCGGGACGACGAGTCATCTTGTTATACTCGTCGCGAGAAAGCGGAGCGGGCTTGCCATTGCCGCCCAGGAAACCGGTGACGCCAGGCGTGTTGCGAACACACGTCCAAGCATCGTCATCCATCTCCATGCGAACCAGGACGTAACCCGGGAAAATCTTAGAATCCTTGACCTCGCGTTTGCCACCCTCTTTAATCTCGGTGACGCGCTCCATAGGAATCTCGATATCAAAGATACGATCCTGCATGCCCATGGTCTCGATGCGATGCTCAAGATCGGACTTAACGCGGTTCTCGTATCCAGAGTAAGTGTGAACGACGTACCAACGCTTAGACATGGATTAGCCCCTCAATCCAGAGAACAGAGCAAGAGCCTCGCCAAAGCCAGCATCGAGCAGAGCGATGACGACGCCGACGACAATCAGAGAAGCGCAGACGACAATCGAGTAGTTCACGAGCTCCTTCTTATCGGGCCACGTGACTCGCTTCATCTCGGACTTAACCGAAGCAAAATACTTCTTAGTGCGGGCGAAGAAACCAGGCTTCTCGTTCTTCTTGGACTTCGCAGCCTTCTCACTCTTCTTGGCAACGGCCTTCTTGGCCTCAACCTTGGAGTTGGCAGCAGCGTTCTGGGCGTTCGCCGGCTGCTGAACCTTCTTCTTGTTCTTCTTGTTGGCCATTTGGGTTACCTCCGCGCATTGCGCTTAAACATGAGTAAACCGTAAGCCCCCAAATGGGAGCTTACGGAATAATGACTGGCACGCCAGGAAGGACTCGAACCCTCAACACTCGGTTTTGGAGACCGATGCTCTACCAATTGAACTACTGGCGTATATGACTAGAGACTAGCGAGTCTCTTTGTGCAGCGTATGATGACGGCACCAGGGGCAATACTTCTTGATCTCCATACGATCAGGCATGGTCGACTTGTTCTTGGTGGTCGTATAGTTGCGGCGCTTGCACTCAGTGCACGCAAGAGTAACTAGAGTACGCATGTATCCTGAACCTTTCATTTCCGCCCCGTACGGGCACGAGTTGTTACTTTATCAGCTCCACGTAAGTGCTGTCAATGAAAACCTCGAGTCAATTGGTTCTCGGTGGATCCATTCATATTTGGAACACATCAATAAAGCCAGCGAGATCTAATCAACCCCAACGTCTTAGGGAAATTAACGCTCGATACGCTACGCAAGAGAGCGACGTGCGCAGAAAAGAACCCGGCACCCTAACAGTGCCGGGTTCTTTAAGTCATCGGTATCAGAGAGCTAATTTACTCAATGATGGTGGAGACGATGCCCGAACCGACGGTGTGGCCACCCTCGCGGATAGCGAAGCGCAGGCCCTCCTCCATGGCGATCGGGTGAATGAGGTCGCCCTCGATGGTGATGTGGTCACCAGGCATAGCCATCTCGGTGCCCTCGGGGAGCTTGACCGTACCGGTAACGTCGGTGGTACGGAAGTAGAACTGAGGACGATAACCATCGAAGAACGGGGTGTGACGGCCGCCCTCCTCCTTGGTCAGAACGTAGATCTCGCCGGTGAACTTGGTGTGCGGGGTAACCGAACCGGGCTTGCAGAGAACCTGGCCGCGCTCGATGTCCTCACGCTTGATGCCGCGGAGCAGCAGACCGACGTTATCGCCAGCCTCGCAGAAGTCCATGGACTTACGGAACATCTCGATACCGGTAACAACGGTGTTCTGGGTATCCTTGATGCCGACGATCTCGACGGGCTCGTTGAGCTTGAGCTCACCGCGCTCGACACGGCCGGTAGCAACGGTACCACGGCCGGAGATGGTCATAACGTCCTCAACGGCCATCAGGAACGGGAGGTCGTTGTTACGAGCAGGCGTCGGGATGTACTCGTCGACGGCCTTCATGAGCTCGCGAATGGCGTCCATCCACTTGGCGTCGCCCTCGAGAGCGCCCAGAGCGGAACCACGGATGACGGGGATGTCGTCGCCGGGGAAATCGTACTCGGAGAGGAGCTCACGGGTCTCCATCTCGACGAGGTCGATAAGCTCGTCATCGTCGACCATGTCGCACTTGTTCAGGAAGACGACGATGTAGGGAACGCCGACCTGACGGGCGAGCAGGATGTGCTCGCGAGTCTGAGCCATGGGGCCGTCGGTAGCGGCGATGACCAGGATAGCGCCGTCCATCTGAGCAGCACCGGAGATCATGTTCTTGACGTAGTCAGCGTGGCCCGGGCAGTCAACGTGAGCGTAGTGACGGGCAGCGGTCTCGTACTCGACGTGGGAGACGGAGATCGTAATGCCGCGCTCGCGCTCCTCGGGAGCCTTGTCGATGTTCTCGAACGCAGTGAAGTCAGCCTTGCAGCCCTCGGTCTCAGAGAGAACCTTGGTGATGGCGGCGGTCAGCGTGGTCTTGCCGTGGTCGACGTGACCAATGGTGCCGATGTTAACATGCGGCTTAGTGCGCTCAAACTTCTCTTTGGCCATAAAGCCCTCCTCTTAACAGGTCGTCCCCGGACGGGACTTTGCCTTTATACCATAGTGGCCTCTCAACATACTATTGAGAAGCCACCGTGTTACCTATGGTAGCGGTGACTGGATTCGAACCAGTGACGCCACGGGTATGAACCGTGTGCTCTAACCAACTGAGCTACACCGCCGGATGGAGCCTGCAACCAGACTTGAACTGGTGACCTCTTCGTTACCAACGAAGTGCTCTACCGACTGAGCTATACAGGCACTTGACGGGTGGGAGCTATAGGATTCGAACCTATGTAGGCAGAGCCAACGGGTTTACAGCCCGTCCCCATTAACCACTCGGGCAAACTCCCAATCGTTCAAGTATCCGCAGGTTCTTTGGTCTTTTGGGCCTCCGCCCCCGCGAACGAAAAAGATAATACGATGCAACCTTGGGGGCTGTCAATGAAAACCTCTAGATACACGGTACCGGGCGTATCTATATACCTTCGACCTGCGGTTTTGTTGAATTTGGATATGAAGGGCGGTTGATTTGGCTACGCTGGTGACATTTCCCGAGGTAACACTCTGTCACGGTGGAGTACGCCAGCAGGAACGAACTAGGGCAACTGTTCATTTGCACCTATATATAGGTCGTAATCGGGCCCGGCAGAATCGAGCGTGGATTCTCTCCCGTTTGAAATCGAGGGTGGATAATCTCCCACTTTTGGCGTACCCCCAAGGCCAAAGTGGCAGATTATCCACGCTCATTCACTAAGCTAGAGTGCTATAAAGCCGCAATCACTCGGGCCAGGACAATGTTGAGCCATAAAGCGGCTCCCCCTTTGTGCGGGGGTAGCGGCTCAAGTAGCACGATGAAAGAAGGTCGAAGAAATACGTTATAGCGTATTTCGAGTAAACGCCGAGTCGATCAATTCCGTTCCCCGCGTTGCCGAGTCGATAGACGCGATCGAAAGATCTCACATTCTCATCACTGCTAAACGCAGTGATGAGAATCTTCCTGCCCGAACGGCAATCAAGATACTCACGCGCCTGCGATGCAAATAGCCCGGAAACCGATACGAGTATTATCAAAGACTGAGAAGCATCCTCGACATTCTTCAATTCCGCGACATTTGCCCCGGCAACTATGCGAACTATTTTGCCTGTATAGAATAGTTCCTGTTGAAACCGTACGAGGTTGGCACTCACATTATTAGTACACCAGATTTCAACGTTTTTGTGCCTCCCTATTTCATCGGCAAGTTGCTTAATAACGACATCTGAAACGCCGCTTTCAACCTCTGCAAACATTTCGATCATGCGCACATCGAGCTCTGCTCTGTACTCCTCATAGCCGAATTCCTCCTCTCGGTGGCTTAAGTCGCTAGGAAAGACTGATTGAGTAAATGACTCTTTCAAATCTCTGAGAGACTGATAACCCAACCGATTGCAGAAACGCCGAACGGCAGAGCGTGTAACGAAAGCGTCGCGAGTTATCGCGACAACATTGATTTCGCTCGAGCGCCTAAGGTGAGCAATGAGATATTGGGCAATGGCAGCATCGTTAGATCCACACTCGCTGTTGATGATGGAGCTAATGCGATTGAGAACATCAAAGCCATTGATATTCACCTGATCCCTCTTTCCATTCTCCTCAAAATCATGATTCATTTATTGAATCAATCAGCTTCGGTCGTTCTCCTATGATTCAAAACAGTTGACGTCATCTTAATCGTAATTCCGCCACACGTATCCACCGTGTTGAATGATGGAAAGGGGATTCATGGGCAACGTGAACAACATGCCGTTTCTCTGGGGTTCCGCCACGGCGTCTTATCAGTGCGAGGGTGCCTGGAACGAAGACGGCAAAGGCCTTGGCGAGTGGGATTTCTTTAGCCACACAAGCAATAAGAACATCAACCATGTTGACGGTGATGTATCTTGCGACTTCTACCATCGCTATGAAGAAGATATCCGCATGATGAAAGAAGGCGGACAAAACACCTATCGCTTCTCTCTTTCATGGAGTCGAATCATCCCCACGGGTATCGGCGAAGTGAATGAAGAGGGTATCGATTTTTATAATCGGGTCATTGATTGCTGCCTCGAAAATGGCATAGAGCCCAACGTTACGCTGTTCCATTACGATCTGCCATTCACGCTTGCTTGCAAAGGCGGATGGCTGAACAACGACATGGCAGAGTGGTTCTGCAAATACGCGAAGATTTGCTTTGAGCGCTTTGGAGACCGCGTCAAAATCTGGGCTACCGTTAACGAGCCGCATTTCTACAGCTACTGCGTAAACATGTTGGGCAACTATCCCCCTAATCGATCGCTCGACGTTCAGTCGTACATGCAGTTTCAGTACAACCTGATGCGCGCAAGCGCACTCGCAGTCCGAACATATCGTCAAATGGGCTATGACGGCATCATCGGCGCCGTCCACGATGGCGGCGTTGTCGAACTCGACCCGGCAACCGAGCACCCTGATGACGTATTTCGATACGCAGACTTTTTCGCCAATCGCATGATTCTGGCACCAGCGCTTCAGGGTCAACTGCCGCCAGAAATGGACGAAATCCTTGAAAAACTTGGCGTCTCGCTCTATCGATCCCCAAATGACGTAGAAGAATTCAGAGACGGTAAAGTCGATTTTATTGGACTCAACGTGTATTGCCGAGAGTATGTAACCGACTGGCACGGTGGAGAGCTTGCCGTTTCGGCGAACAATAAGGGCGGTTCGAGCAAAAAGGTCGAAGGAAAATGCATTGCGCCCTTGTTTGAAAGCGCCCGCGACAGCAATGTTCCCCGCAATAAATGGGGCCGCGAAATACTCCCAGGTTGCATGTATTCAACCATCATGGATGTCCACGAGCGCTATGACGCGCCCCGCATCTTTATTACGGAAAACGGACATGGCGCCTATGAGCAACCAGACGCAGACGGAATGATCCACGATGATGACCGCATCGAGCTGTTGGGGCAGTTCATTGAGCACATGATGAGGGCCAAGCGCGACGGTGCGCGCGTTGAGGGCTACTACCTCTGGTCGACGATGGATCTGTACAGCTGGATTAACGGATATGAAAAACGATACGGCCTTGTCCATATCGACTTCGAGCACAATCTTGAACGCACCCCCAAAAAGAGCTGGTATTGGTACCGAGACCTTATCTCGAAGTATCAGGAGCAGGAAGGTTAGGAGAAAGTGATGAAATATCAGGCAATGTCCGAAACAGTCCTAAAGGCTGTTGGCGGCAAAGAGAACATTACATCGGTAACTCATTGTGCGACGCGCCTTCGCATCGACGCACGAGACACCTCGATCATCGATCTCCAGCTCGCCAAATCGGCCGATCAGGCGCTCGGGGCAGTAGTCAGCGGTGGCCAGCTTCAGGTGATCATCGGCCCCAACGTCACCGAGGCTTACAACGACTTCCTCGACTTCGCGGAAATCGAAGTCGGCGGTGGCACGGTTGCCGACGATGCCCAAACCGCCAAAGACCTTGCAGAAGGAATTAAAAGCAGTAACACTGCCATGGGCTTGATTGAGAAATTCGGGAACGTCTCTGCACAGGTATTCATGCCCATCGTCCCGGCGCTCATCGTTGGCGGACTCATTCTTTCGATCAAGAATCTCCTGGTCAATTATTGCGGATTGAGCACCGATAGCGGAACCGCCCAGGTCCTGTTGGCGATCTTTAGCGCTTCGTTTAGCTTCTTGCCCGTTTATCTTGGTTATCAGCTCGCAGCCGTCATGAAGATGCAGCCCATCATGGGCGCATTGCTGGGCGCGATCATGATCAGCTCGTCCATTAGCGGTGCCGAGGGTCTTGACTTTCTTGGTATTCCCATCCCGACGAACGACTATTCGAGTACGGTAGTGCCCATTGTACTGGGCGTTGTATTCATGTATTTTGTCGACCGCAGCCTTCAGAAGATCATTCCCGACGTTACCAAACTGTTCTTGAAGCCGCTGCTCACCATGATCATCGTCGTGCCCGTCGAGCTGATTATCCTTGGCCCCGCCGGCAGCATGATGGGATACGCGCTGAGCGATGCCGTCACGTGGCTTATGGACAATGTGGCATTTATCGCTACTCCGATCCTGGCAGCCCTTAACCCCTATTTCGTCATGCTCGGTCTCGATAAGGCTTACATCGCAATCGAAGTTACGAGCCTGGCGCAACTCGGTTGGGCACCCATTATCTTTGGATTCATCTCGAACCTCTGCATTGGCGGCACGAGCCTCGCCCTGGCAACAGCCATGAAGGGAAACAAAGAGAAGAGAGGTATGGTCACCACGGTTGCCGTCACCGCACTCTGTGGCGTAACCGAGCCCGCGTTCTACGGTTGCCTCATCGAGCGTCCCCGCCTGCTTGTCGGCACGGCAATCGGCGCGCTCTGCGCTGGACTCCCTGCAGGCATCTTTGTTCTGAAAGAGTATGTTGCGGGAGCATGCCCCGGCCTTCTTTCGGCACTCATCTTTATCGCTCCCGATGGGTCCATGGGCAACTTCGTGCTGGCATGCGTTGTCGCCATCATCGCCATCGTCGTCTCCTTCATCGCTGCACGCGTGATCATCAAGAAGAACCCCAGCTATATTGAGTAGATGCCCGCTGTTTGCATTGGGGACATCCTCGGCAGATCATTAGCAAGAACCCAAGAAGTTCCTTAGGAGCTCGATTAATCCATTCGGATTCCTGAGGCACAAACGACCCCGATTCCACAATGAAATCGGGGTCGTTGTTTCTAAAGCCGTCGATAGACAATCGGTGTTTACCTTAGCTCCCTATTCAAGTTAATTATCCACGCTCGTTCTCCGGTCGGGAGATTTTCTTCGCTCGCGTGTCCAGAAATCCACGCTCGAGCAGGACATCCAGGTCCGCACCCGCCCTTGTCTCGATCTATAACAGCAAGAAGCCTATTCCGCTTCTACATGTTACAGATCGAGATATTCCTAAAACACCCTAAATTTCATCTCAATCTGTAACAGTTAGATGCCGAATATCGGTCTTGGTGTTACAGATTTAGACAAACTAGAGGACGAGACAAACCAAAAAACGGGATGGGCGCCAAACCCGCTGACTTACCGACATAAATAGAAACGGGCCCTGTCCCACAAGGAACAGAGCCCGAAACTTTCATGGAGCCAGTGACAGGAATCGAACCTGCAACCCACTGATTACATCGGTTTCCTTATCGTTTATTAGCGTTCATCTGCGACTATGCCGACCGTGACCTCGCGTTTTTCTTTCATTTTCCGCCTATAGTCTCACTTGAGACGTCTCCGAAACAGTCAAATTGCACAGTCATTGCACACGTGATTGCACACGGAGGAACAATGGAAGAGAAATACGCTACCTCATCTATATATAAGTACATGAGCGACCGCTGGCGCGCGCAGTTCCCCTACTTCGAGGATGGAGCCTGGCGCAAGAAGACCCAACTTCTTGAGCATCGAGGCCGCGATAAAGGTCGAAGCCATAAACATCGTGATGCTGCAATGGTGGAAGCCGAGGCCATCCGCGCTCACCTGAATGCAGAAGCGGAAGCCGAGGCAATGAAACCAACGAGCTCGATTTCAGTCGCCGAACTAGTGTCTAGCTATATAACAATGGAGTGCGCCGACATCGCGCGTTCAACCGCAACCGGCTATTCAGGCATGCTCCGCCGAAACATCGAACCTTATATTGGCAGCATCCCCCTAGAGGACCTGACTGAAGAAGACGTTCAGGAATGGGTCAGCGTAATGGCGAAGAAGCACGCGAGGTCAACTGCATGCAATTCCCTTAGGCTGTTGAGGGGCTCATTGAAATACGGGCTAAGGAAAAAGCTAGTTTCGGAAAATGTTGCCGCATGGGCCAAGGTTCCCAAGAACGAGGATGCCGACTACGGACGACCGAATTCACTTACCGGAAGGGAAAGGGTGCGCGTCATAAACACCCTCAACGCATCCATAGATGTCCCGGCAATTCTAGCCGCGAAAATCGCCCTGTATACAGGACTCCGCCGAGGTGAACTTTGCGCCCTGAAGTGGAAATGTGTCGACTTTTCCCATTCCTCGATTCGCGTGGAAGCCGCAATCGGGCACACCGACACCGAGTTCTACATCAAAGGTCCCAAAAGCGTCAGCAGTAGACGGACAATTCCGAATTGCCCGGAGGACCTCATGCACGATCTAGCCGCGCGCAAGCGAAACACGGAAGAAGAATGCACCAGGCTTGGGACTGAATTCAGCGGGGAGATGTTCGTGCTGGGCTTTCCCGACGGCTCGTTCCTCAAGCCGCCCAGGGTCAATGACGCCTGGCGTGCGCTCTCCAAGGCGCTAAACCTTCATGGAGTATTAAATAGAAACACGGTGACCTTCCATAACCTAAGACACAGCTTCGCAACATACGCTGTCGCCAACGGCGTAGACCCAAGAACGCTCGCAAGTCTGATGGGTCACTCCAAAGCCTCCATGACCCTAGATAGATACGCCAGCGCCGACCCGAAGGCAACTGCATCGGCAATGAACGCCCTAGGACGCCTTTATAAGAGCGCTTCATTGTATCCAAAAGCTGGATAGGACCTAATCGAAGGCCGCGATACTGCATCGCGGCCTTTCCTATACCTTCCCGTAGTAAGTCATTTCAGTCCATCGGGTCCGTATCGTCCGCCATGACCGCGTTTTTGAATCCGTCGCCCAAGACGCTCCAGACTAGATCTCAAAGAGACGGCAGCAGACAGAAAGGAGGTCGAAATGGAAGTTGAGAGCAGACGCATCACTCTTGATGCTTTTCGCACGATGCCAGACATCGTTGATCCGATGCCTGTCGCCCACCTGCTCGGTATCAGCGACCGCTCCGTCTACAGGCTCTGCCAGAACGGAACGTTCAAAGCCGTGAAGTGCGGGAAGCTGTGGCGCATCAATCGCGACAGCGTTCTTAGCTACATCGGCGTCAACTGAATGTGGCGAGCGCCGGCTAAGACCAACTGAGCTCGGAGCAAACATGGGCATTAACAAATCCAGCGCCGGACCCATTGAACTAATTGCAGAGTTGATTGATTTCGATGCCGTCCGAATGAAAAACGAGCTCATCGCATATACGCCCTTGCCGGAGGCTAAAGCGCCAAAAGGCTATCCGATTACACACACGGAAGACGAATAGACACCACAGGGGGCCAAACGGCCCCCTGTTTTTATGAGGAGACCCTATGGACGAAACCAAAACCATCAGCGTAAAAATCGACCACAAGCTCTACACCGCCCTCAAGACGCGGACTGAGCTCGACAACTCCAACGTCAGCGACGAGATCCGCTCTCTCCTGCGCTCGGCGCTCGCCGCGGAGGGGCTCGACCTCTACGGCAACGAGGTCGCGGGCCTCATCCGCGGCGTCGTCGACGCGCGCATGGACATCGCCGCACTCGACATCGAGCGCAAGCTCGACGCCACCGAGGACCGCATCGCCGCGGTCCTCTCGCGCCCCATGACCGCCGCCATCATGGCCGGCCTCATGTCGGCCGACGTCCTCAAGGCCTCCTACGCCTCGCTCGACGACGTCCCCGTCGCGGACATCTGGAAGAACTACCTCGCGCAGGCCGGCGAGCTCAGCCGCGCCGGCCTCGGCCGCATCGACGAGGTGAAGCTCCACGCGCGCGAGCGCGCCGATGGCTAGCCCGCCCGTCATCGTCAACCACTCCGTCGTCCGCGCGGGGGCGTCCGCCGCGGGCCTGGCGGCATACGCCGGCACCCGCCGCGGCGTCATCATCGAGGTCAGCGAGGCCGACGGCAGGAGGCTCGGCGTGGACGGCCTGGCCGCCTACGCCGCGAACAGGACCGGCTCGACCGGCGGCCTCTGGGGCGTGGGCGGCCCGGTCGCCGTCGCCGAGGCGAGGCGCGCCATCGCGGAAAACGGCGGCGCGGTCCTGACTACCGTCGTCACGGTCCCGAACGACATCGCCCCTGGTGCCGGCCTCGACCGCCTGGATGCGTGGCAGGCCCTGGTGCGCTCCGAGTGGCCGAGGCTCTTCTCCGAGATGACCGGCGTGCCCGAGAGCCGCGTGGAGTTCTACGCGGCGATGCACATCAACGGCACGAGCCACCACGTCCACATCCTCACGGTCGACCGCTCGGGCGACTGGGACTCCCTGCTGCCAAAGGGGAAGATGGAGGCGGCCAGGCTCGAGATCTCCTCGAAGGCCATGGCACCGCTGCTGCGGGAAGCGCACATCGAGCGCGACCTCGCGAGGGAGGCCGCGCTGGACGCCGTCGCCCGCATCGACCGGAACCGCTTCGATATCGAGCTGCCGCCGGACGGAAGGATCGAGGCCGCCCACCTCAGGCGTTTCCACCCGGAGGCCTCCGCCGCGCTGAGGGAGGCCCTCGACCGGGCGGCATCCGACTCCCCCGAGCTCGCCGGCGCGCTGGACCGCCACAGGAAGGCGGTCGAGAGGTGCGCCTGTCTCAAGTGCCTGACCGGGGAGGTGCGGGACACCTACGTCCACAAGGCGGCCACCGACCTCGGCCTCCGGTGCGAGAACGCAGCGCTGCGGGTCATGGTCCCGGACAGAACGCCGGCTCGCGAGGAGGTGCCGACACGACGCGCCGCGCCCCAAACCGGCCCCGCGACGGAGAGGCGGCGGGAAGCCGGACTCGCCACCGAGGCCCGGGCCTGCATCCCGAAGACGCGCCTCGAAAGGATCACGCGAAAGGCCGCACGCGGCCGGACCCTCGAGCCGGCAGACCTCAGGGGGTGTCCCACGGCGGACCGGGCATTCAGGCGCGCCCCGTCGGCAGGCACCGCCCTAGGGCGCGCCGCCGCGATGGCGACCCTGGTCGCCAGGGAAGCCACACGGGACAACAGAGGACGCGACATGGGAGACGAGGCCGGCGAGAGGGCGCTGAAACTCATCGCCGCGACCCTGAGGGTCCTCGCCTCCGGCGGCACCGGGCCGTCGAGCGTCCCCGCGCTGAAGATAGCGAACAGGATAGAGAGGACGATCACGAGATGAAACCGAAATCCTTCAACCACGACATGAGAAGGGAGCTCGTCCGCACGCTCGCGGGCCACGGCGTCGCCGCCGTCATAGCCTGCGTCGCGAGCGCCAGCGCCTGGGACTACGCCAGATGGTGGACCGCATCCCTCATCTCGGGCCTCTCCGTCCTGCTGCGACTGCCCACGGCCGACCCGGGCCCCGAGCCCGCCTACGTCTTCCGCGGCCCCCTCGAGGCGGCCGCCGACGCGGCGGCGTCGGGCGAGGCAGGCGAGCTGCTCGCGGCACTCGCGCTCGTCGCGGCCTCCATCCTCGTTCTCGGCCTCATTTCGTGGGGCCGTTCATGGGCGAGACTCCACGACGGGACGTTCGCCGGCGACCGCGCGCCCACGCGCACGCACGGGGACGCCTGGCTCGAATCGAGGCCCTCCAGGGTCGCGAGGAGGTGCTCCGTATGGGACGGCCGCGAGGCCGCAAAGGGAGTGATCGTGGCGGGCTCCGTCGGTGACGGCCTGGCGACGGTCCCCGCCGTCCACAGCCTGATACGTGCGGGCAGCAACGCCGGCAAGACCAGGCGCGCTCTGGCACCATCGATAGCCGCGGCGATCGACCGCAACGCCCACGGGGTCCCGACGTCCGTCATCGTCCACGACCCGAAGTCCGAGATCCGCGCATGGACCGAGCCGCTCGCCAGGAGGGCCGGGATGGAGGTCGCCGCCATCCGGCTCGACGAGCCCGTCAAGTCGGCGAGGTTCAACCCCCTCGACCGCGCCATCGCGGCACTCGGGACCGAGGGCGTCGCAGGTGCCGTGGCCGAGCTCCGCGAGCTGTCGGCGGCCATCGTGCCCGACGCCTTCTCCTCCGGCCAGAGGTTCTTCACGGACGCCAGCCGCAACCTGCTGACCGGCCTCTGCCTGCTCGCGATAGCGGACGGGCGGATCCCTGACAGCGCCCGGAACCTATCGACCGTGCTCGCGCTCCTGGAGCCCCGCGACGGGAAGAGCTCGGTAAAGTCGCTGGAGGAGCTCGCCGCGGACCTGCCGACGGGAAACCCGGCGCGCCAGTTCCTCCTCGTCGCCTCGTCGAACGGCGGCGGAGGGGAGGCCCTCGTCTCCACCGCGCGCAACTACCTCATGTCCTTCTGCGACGACGACGTCAGCCGCATGCTCTGGGACGGCGAGGTCGACCTCGCATCGGTCGGACGCAAGCCCACCATCCTCTACATCGCCAGCGCGACGGACCGCGGCGACCGCGGCGCACTCGTCTCGTGCATATTCTCGCAGGCGCTGTCGGCGCTGCGCGAGACCGCGCGCCTGTCAGGCGGCAGGCTGCCGGCGGAGACCCTGCTCGCCATCGACGAGGGCTCGGGCATCCCCAAGATCCCGCGCCTGCTGGGCGACCTCGCGGAGGTCCGCAGCATCGGGCTGCACGTCGTCTTCGTGCTCCAGAACACCCATCTGCTCGAGGCGCGATGCGGTTACTCCAGGGCGGAGTCGGACGCGCTGCTGGCGCTGCTCGGCACCCAGGTCGTCCTCTCGGTAGAGTCCGTCGGCGAGGCGGAGGAGATCAGCAAGCGTCTCGGCGACTACAGCGTCAAGACGACCGGGCAGAGCTCCACCAAGGGGACGCAGAGCTCCTCGTCCGGCAAGTCGTTCTCCGTGGCGCGCCGCCCGCTGATCACCCCGTCGGAGCTCATGGCCTGGAGCGCGCGCGAGAACGGCGCGCTCGTGATCGACGCGGAGGGCCCGATGGCACTCGCCAGCCGCGACATCACCGAGACGTTCCTGGGACCGCTGCTCGGCATGACGTCGCCGGAGGCCGAGGGCGCGCTGCTCGCGCGGGCGCTCGAGGGGGAGGTCCGGAACACCTCCCCGGCACCGGTGTGGCGCATCCCGGAGAAGCCGAAAAAGCCCAAGGGGTCGCCGTCCGGCGGCAGGAAGCGCAAGGTATCCGCCGCGCCCGACGGGTTCTGATGCGTCATACGGCCCTGCCTGCGAAAACGGCCCGCCGTCATACGGCGCGCGAGGCGCGTATGACGGCGGGCCGTGGCGGTCTTTCGGTTTATCTTTCCACGCTACCAGCGGAAACGAACTCGGCACGCCGAGTTGCGCCGCAAAATCCCGGGCGCCCGTAGTGCGCCCTTATCCTGCTCATAAGGACCGGCTATCCCTTACCTGTGACACAATCTCAAACGCACAGAACAGAATCATCAGTCCAATCATCGCATAAGAGGCAGCCGAACCTTCAAGCACTATTCCACAAAGAACAATCTCCGCGCCGCCAATAAGAACTGTTATCAGGCGCTCTGCCTTTTTGCTCTCGCCGCTCGCATAAAAAGGCGGCAAAGCGCACAAGATCACATATAGCCCGGGAAGGGAATACAGGATCGATAGTCCAAGCCCCCCATCAACCGCATTGCTTTGCGTAAGAATCAACTGAACCCAAACGGCAATTATCACTGAGCAGGTTGTCGATAAAAGAAGACTGGAAATATAGCACGCAACAAAGTCCCGTCGCATTCGAACAGAGAAATCCGCGAACTCTCTTCGCCGCGTGGAAACAATAAGGTACACAGAAATTGCAATAGAACCAATCAGAGAAAACAGCGGAACAACCAGCAATTCAAGCTTATTACCCCATCGATCAACCACACCCCCACTCCAATGAGCGGGAATTGTATCAGGGAGGGCTGACCAAGCCGCCCATAGAATCAGAAATGGAAGAATAGATAGGATGGAAGATGATAACACTGCAGTAATTTTTTTTGAGACTCTCATCGATTCCGCATCTCCTTGCGCGCTCACATTCCACTCCGCCTTAAATCAAGTATAAATACACAGTCTTTCAAGACAGCTATTCAACATTGGTGGTCACCGCTATGGACAATGTGAACCACCTAAACGAACTCTCAATACAGTCCCAGCTTAGCACCCTTGAAAAACTGGTCGCGGACGCGGAACAATCTACCGACGCAAGACGCGATTTCGAAGCTCAGCCTCGTGCCGCATTCCAGAAATATGGAATTACAGACCTCCAAATCAAAGCGGGAAATCGAAAAGTCTCTGTACGAACTGGTGGAGTCAACCGAAAAGGAGGCGCGTGTCCCCGTTGCACGCGCAGTATATCGTCGTATCCAGCTCCCACCGTCCAAGGCACTTGGACGGTGGGAGTTCCGCATCCCCGGGAAAGGAAAAGCGCGGCCCATCTGGACCGCGCCCGCGCCCTCCTCCCATTTCACCCCGCGACGTAGACCGTCCGCCCCGTCTCGCAGTCGATGGTCTCGGCATCCCCGAAACCGACCCGGACGGCCGCCCATCCGCCGGCGGCTGCCGACGCATCGGCCTCGGACCTCGCGGCGGCGATGAGGCGCTCGAGCTCGGTCGAGCCCGCCGGCGCGGTCCCCACCTCGAACGCGCCGCCGTCGCCTCCCGACTCGTACTCGACGACGACCGTCGAGCCGAGGGCCTCCTCCAAGGTCTCGGTTAGGCCGCCCATGCTGTCGAGGGCGTGGTCGGCAACCGTGGCCAGCGGGTAGCGGGCCATCCCGGACGCCGCCGAGCGGCCGGCCATGCGGAGCAAGCCGGCGGCCTCGAGCGCCTCGAGGAACGCCGCGGGCGCGTCGGCGTCGATGGCGACGTTGCCGCGCCCGCGGCACCACTCGGCCGCCGACGGCACGCTCGCCGTGAGCACGCCCCACCCGGCCATGTAGCCATCGGAGCGCGGGTCCGTGGCGTCGAGGAGAAGGACGGCCAGGCCGCCGCCCGCGTACTCCCCGGCCACGAGGGCGAGGCGGACCGCCTCGCCCATGGAGTCGAACTCGACCGTGACCATGTGTCTACCTCCTCCTGACGGCGCTGAGCGGCCTCGGGGAGAAGTGCTCGTCTCGCTCGACGGCGGCGAACCCCATCTGGCGGTTCAGCTCGGCCATCTCCTTGATGCTGAAGTAGCCGAGCTCGTCGTCGTAGCCCTCGACGAGGCCGAACGCCTCGTCCGTGCCGTCGAACTCGAGCAGCCACCAGTCCCATCCGTTCACGCACGAGAAGTAGTGGGCGTAGACCGTGGGGTCCTCCGCCCCGTCCTGCTCGTAGAGCCTCGGCACCGTCTTGGCGATTTCCCTCGTCATCAGCTGCTGCATGTCTTCCTCCGTTCCGGGCACCCTGCCCTCAACATCTCGCCCCTGCGGGCAAAGCCGAATGGCGACGCCGCGCGTCGTCGTCGGCTTTGCTCCCTGCAAAGCCGCACCGGAGCGAAGACGGGTCAAGGGAGGTCCATGACGGCCTCCACCAACCGGAGCGGAGCGGAGGTTTGTGCGGGGTCTCATGGGCCCCCTTGACGCGGCGTAGCGGAGGTGCCACCCGGCCGCGGAGCCGAGGCCGATTCGCGGCGGACGCCGGCAGCCCACGTCCAGCATCGGAACCATTAGAGACGCTATTCACTTTTCGATAGGAGCCATATGGAACTCGAGAATATCGTCTACGAGCTCGCCTGCCTTCATGAGTCGATGCTCTTTTGCTGCATGGCGCTGAGAAGGATTATCAGGGACCTCGAAGAGGCCGAACAGCGCATCCGCGCTGAAGCGGCCGCCGCCGAATCCCCTCTTTAGAAAAGTACCCCGGCGATTACCACCGGGGCACTTTTAAATGACGTCAGAAGCCGGCAGCCGAACTAACCATCGAACAGATCTGAATCGAAAAACCCTCTCAGAGAGACGCCAAGCCCGCCTGCGATGCGCTCGATATTCTCGATAGACACGTTTCGCTTGCCTGTCTCGACTTCGGCGAAATAGGTGCGAGACATCTCGATGGAGTATGCGAAGGCCTCTTGGCTCATGCCGAGCTCGCCCCTCAGCTCCTTAATGCGAAGCCCCACGCGCATCTTGGGGTCAAGCTCAGTCATCGGCACCTCCTATCCACCGGTGTCAATGATTCAGGCCAACCCTATATAAGTCACACCTATATAAGTGACAATTTGAAATACAATGCAAATATTGGGGCATTGCAACCAGAAAGGAACCATGGTGGATACGGAGATTCCGAAAGTGACGGACGATATGCTCTCATTGGACTTCCCCAGCGCCTATGCATATATCGCAAAACCCTTTGGTCGAGGACTCCGCCCGGACAGGCAACTGCAACTTCTAAAGAACTTGCATACAGAACATTAGAAAGAAGGTCATACCATGCGAACCTATCAACACCCGATATACCAAGACAACGCTATGGCGATTCGCGCCGAATATGATGAGGAAAAACGAGTCTTCGATTTGATGAAGAAGTTCCTCTATATCGTCGGGGCGATAACGGCGGTAGTTGTTTTCCTTTTGCTTCTCGTTAATTCCCCTGCCCTGATAACTCAGACGGGTGCAATTGGAATCGTTGCACTCGTTCCCGTCCTGCTGGCTGCAACAGCCTTTACCGGGTTCTATGTCGGCACGGTACCTGCTGGCTACATCGCCGCATGGCGTGCAATCAAGCGCTCAAGGCTGTTCGTTTGGGGCAACGCTCTCGGACTGCTCCTCATAGCGACGCTTTTTCTTTCCATCCCGGCTGCATTTGCGCCCTTTGCCTTCCTTCTCCAGTGGTTGAAGGTATCGAATCTCAAGCGTCAGCTTGACGCGAACGCATAGCGGGGGTGCAGAGGAAAAGAAGAAAGGAAACCGCTTATGCTCTTCGGACGCGAGTTCTCCCGCAAGCAGGTCTGCGCGGCTGGTGCCGGGCTTGTCTGCGCCGCGCTCCTCATCGGTGGCGGCGGCTATGCGCTTGCACATGCCGGATGGGGAGTAGGGTCGAACACTCCTGCGGTGTCCCAGTCAAAGGACGATGAGAAGCAGGACATGGTACTTACCCTTGAGGTAAAGGCTGACGGCTGGGATGCGGACACTTCCACGCCCATTATCGCCCATATAGAGGATGCGGACGGGGAAGTAGACTTCTACACCGCCATCGCCGCGAACAAGCAGGTGACCGTAGAGGTCGGCGAGTCCGGTACCTACAGCGTCACCCTCATCCCACCGGTGAACGCGGACGGCTCTACCTATAAGGCAGCGTCCAGTAAGGTCAAGGCCGGGAAAGATGACAAGAAAACGAACGGTACCGTCATCACGCTCGAAAAGGTGGATGCGGGCAAGGTGACGAAGGATGACCTGACCGCCATCGCCAAGGACGTTGCAGCAGCCGTGAAGAAGGGCGATTCCACCCTGACCGGAGAGCGCGGCGTGAAGGTGGTCAACATATTCCAGACCAATATCAGCAGCAATCCGAACGCCGATACGGATGCCGTCGAGAAGGAGACCGGGAAGGCCGAGGAGACCGCCAAGGAGGACAAGTCCGATGCGAAGACACCGGAGACCTCTAACGGCAAGAGGGATGACGGGAAGACCGACAGTAAGCCGAGTGGTGGTAACAGCAACAGCAACAACTCTAGCTCCGGTTCCAACTCGGGAGGTTCGTCAAAGAAGGATGACACCCCTGCGCATCAGCATAACTGGGTAGCCCAGACAAAGACCGTCCACCATGACGCACAATACAAGACTGTTCACCATGACGCACAATACAAGACCGTCCACCACGACGCAGTTGTAAAGTATGTCAGCATTTGTAACAACTGTGGCGCGGATATCACTGGGAACGAAGCGGCTCATTTTAAGAACTCGCTGCTTAACGGTGGCAACTGCGGTTCTTGCCACGAAGAGTCTCGCACTGTGCAGGCTGCTTACGACGAGCAGGTAAAGGTGGCCGATGCATATGATGAACAGGTGCAGGTGAGCGCAGCATGGGACGAGACCGTGACCACCGGGTACAAGTGCTCTTCCTGCGGTGCTACGAAGTAGCGTCCGCCACCGAATTCCGAGTCAGAGCGCTTATATGCCAGACTGAAATCCGGCGGCGGCAAGCGCATAAATCTCAAAACCCGTCGCCCCCGAGCCGTCTCAGGCAAGGTTCCAAGGGGCAGCAGCCCCTTGGAACGCAAGGGTGCGAGGATGATGCGAGGCGTCCCAAAAAACCGGTGTGTACGTGCCATTGATACGCCCACACTCTTTTGGTGAAGCCCACTCCCCTCCGGTGATATACACGGCCCGGCCGCCCTCGCAGTCGATGCTCTCCACGTCGCCGAACCCTATGCGGACGGCAGCCCCTCCGCAATCTCCCTCATCATCTGTTCTCACATGTCTTCCTCCGTTCCGGGCACATGGCCCTTAGTATCTCGCCCCTGCGGACAAAGCCGCACCGGAGCGAAGGCGGGTCAAGGGAGGTCCATGACGACCTCCACCAACCGGAGCGGAGCGGAGGTTTGTGCGGGGTCTCATGGGCCCCCTTGACGCGGCGTAGCGGAGGTGCCACCCGGCATTCCCTCCGTAACGCACGAGTGAACAAAGGAAAATAGCATCACACACCGTGCGAGGGAGGACCTCTCTATGGATCTCGCGAAAACAGCCAGAGAAATTACCCGCTTCATGCTCCCCTACCTGACCACACGGCAGAGCCGCCAACTCGAAAAAGTTATATCGCACTGCCCTTTCGATGAAAGCCAGCTAGCTGAAGACGGCTGCGAGTTTGAAAGCGAATCATTCCTAGATCTATTTATGTCTGCAAAACGCCTCGAAGGCTGCTCGGATAGAACCATCTGCTACTACGAAGCCACCATCAAAATAGCTTGAATCTTTCGATGCGCCAGTTTGCGACTTGGAAAGCGAAGAAATTAGGTCCTATCTTTCCAACTATCAGCAAAAAGCCGGCGTCACTCACGTCACCGTTGATAACGTCCGAAGAATCATCTCAAGCTTCTACTCATGGCTCGAAGACGAAGACCATATCATCAAAAGCCCGGTCAAACGCATTAAAAGAGTCAAGGCTCCGCAACTCATAAGGGAAACGTATGGCGACAAAGTCGCGAGATTCTTTGCGATAACTGCGGGTTGCCCTGAAACCTTGCCCTGATCGACCTGTTGCGCTCTACCGGCATGCGCGTAGGCGAACTCGTCTCGTTGGACAGGAACTCCATCGACACCATCAATCGGGAGTGCATCATACACGGAAAGGGCAATAAGAACCGCATCGTCTATTTTGATGCAAAGACTAAAGTCCATATTTAGAATTACCTGTCTACCCGAATGGGCAGCCCGGAAGCCCTCTTCGTGTCGAGCAAGGAGCCGCACGAGAGACTGTAAATTGGCGGCGTCGAGGCGTTGCTTAGAAACTGGAGCGCGAGCTTGATTTAGGAAGGGTCCACTCTCATAAGTTCAGAAGAACGCTTGCCACAAAGGCAATCGACAAAGGCATGCCCATCGAACAAGTCCAGGTGCTCCTTGGCCATAAAAATAGATACCACATTAAGGTATGCAATGGTCGACCAGCGCAACGTCAAAGCATCCCACCTCAGATATCTAACTTAGATGTCGTGTTTTCCCGCCAGTCGCTTGTACTCCCCAGTACTAATGACCGTCTTGATATCGAGGATGGGAGCGGAGGATGGATCAACATCCATAATGTTCGTCACGTCCATCCGGTCCTCCTCGCTTGAAGTTGTTGCAGTGTTGCCACGGTCGACGGTACGCTCGGTTGCACGGCACACGCCGACGGCGTGCGCAGCGCAACCGCGCGTACCGTCGACGGGCAACGCATCTGCCAAGGCCTCGGCGATTGTCTTAGAACACATCGTTGCCTTCTTCCATAGAGGCCAGGTATAAGATCAGATCGGCCTTGTCCACGCGCCAGACGCCGGCAATCTTCACGCCGCCGGCCGCCTTAAGAATCTGTATAGATTTGGTCTTACAGACATTCAGCAACTTGGCGATATCTCGCGAGGTGACGTATGCGGATGGCAGCTTGACGATTGCCTGGCACCACGCTTTACGCGCGATCGCGTCTCGTTTCTGCGAATCCATACCGTTCATTTAGACTCCTTTCGTTTAGTTCGAATGCAATTCACACACTACGCTTTACAACGGATGATGTCGTATATACGATACGAATGGAACGTGAAATTCGGTTGACAGCGCTAAGGAGAGAGCTATGAGTCACCCCGCAATCGAAGTACCGGCACCTATAGCAGCCGAAATCAAACCGTGGATGTTGCCCTCATGTCGAGAGAAAAATTTAGATATTTTTGGAATGGAACGCCCCGCGCTTATCTGTAAACCCCATTCGACGGCCTACGGCATCCCCTCGGGCTTCTCCACCGGGACCCTTTTAGACGTAGATCTGACAGATCCAAAGAAAATCATTCAATTTGTCGAGCGGTATGGACTTCCCGTCACCCCATACGCGGGGCAATCAGAGCGTGTTGAAAAGCGTTTTACTTCAAATGACGTCTTCTCCGATAAACCGGAGCAAGATGGTCTAGATATTTGGTACGACGCATTGAATGCATCAGAAAGGTGTTCTGAAATCAGCCTAAACCCCGAGTGCGCCTTGTTTAATAACTTCAAAGATAAGGGGCGCTCTCAGGGAACAGAAGTCGCAAACTTAATCGAAGATATTAGATACAAGAAGGAACAGGTCATACTGTTGGACGATCTCGTTACAACGATGGCATTCATGCAATTAGCTACGCTTCTATTCACAGGCAAAGCAGCTTACGGTGACCGTGCATACGACTATGTTCTGCATCAAGTATGCATCTCCCAAAACAAGGAGATTATTGAAAACAGATTTTCGCAGCTACGTATGGCGCTCCAGATGTTCGACGCGTCTAAGTCCCAGTTAGCAGTAGCCAAACCCGGAACATTTGAAATGGACGAAGGAACCAAGATATGGGTGAGCAATCAATTCAAGACAATAGAAGTTGCCCTGGCAACATTCATCGACCTCGCTATTAACCCTCAGCCAGAACCCCATACCTTCATTCAAGAGCAAACTTTACGTCGAATGGTCAACCGGAATTTAAACGGCCAAAACCCGATTTACGGAAGCCTAACAAGAGCTTGGGCGATACAACTACTAGAAACCCTTGAAAGCCATTTCTCCTGGAACACTTGCCGAGAATGCGGGCGACCGTACAAAATCCGCCAGCAGAAAATGAGGGCCTACGTCAAGCAAGAAGACGCGAACGAAGACCGGTTCAAAGAGCGAAACAACGCTCGTGACAAAAATGGCTATTGCTGCAAAGCGCACGAACAGCGTATTCGACGCAAAAATGATAAAAAGATCAGCAACGATCAGATGGATAAAGTCGCCCGGAAAATGGACGGGCTCGACCAATAATAATGGCGAAACTATGAATTTTAATAATTCGACATAGGATCCAAAACCCGTTTTATTGCACACATCGTTGCACAGCCCATTGCACACGGCGGCGATATAAAAGAAAGCAGGCCAGAGGAAAATACCCTCTGACCTGCTTTTTCTTTCATGGAGCCAGTGACAGGAATCGAACCTGCAACCCACTGATTACAAATCAGTTGCGCTACCGTTGCGCCACACTGGCACACTTGGCGCTTTCGCGCGAAGCCAGTTAAGAATAAAGGAATTGCGGACGAGGCGCAACAGGCCCTTCACCCGACCACATCTCAAAACTATTCGCCAGAACGAATAGTTTTATCCGTTCGCCAAAACCAAAAACTATTCGTTTTGGCGACGGCAACCCACAGTCCATTGATTACAAATCAACGGGCCGGCCAATTGGGAAACGGGTCTCTATGGATAATCCCCTACCGTCCGCGCAGGGCCTTGAGCTTGGCCAGGGCATCGGGACTCAGGCGGCTGCCCAGAGTCATCTTGATCTGCGGAGCTTCCTCTGCCTCGTGAACGTCGTTATCGATCTGTTTGATCTCGTCCACCAGCATACGGCTCGAGATGCGCGTAACGCCCTTGCCCATGACGACAGCCTGGATCGTGCCGTCACTCGACACCACGGAGCATGCGCGGCCTTCCTCGCGTGCCTCGATGCAGAGCTTCTGTACCACGGTATCGGCAGAGACGCCCGTCGGCGAAAACTCGATGCGCACGCCGCGGGCCGGCAGGTTGGGACGCTCACTGGAGATATTGCCCGCGCCGTCAAACACGATCACGGCCTCGTAGCGGCCCTGGGCAAACGCCGCCACGTCGTTGATGAGTGCGGTGCGCGCCATATCGTGGACGTCGCTGGAATACGGATCGTCGGAATGGTCGTAGACGAGCTTTTCGTAGCGCGGCGTGCAGTGGATCACGTTGTAGCCGTCGACCACCAGCAGCTCGGGCTTATTGGAGTGCACCGTCGAGACCGGATCGGCGATGGCCTGCGCAAACGCATTACCGCCCACGCCATAGGTCGCGGCCGAAACAATCGGCTTGGCCGAGCCTTCGCCAAAGCGCTTGGCCTTGGACTTGGCACGGTTCTTCTTGGACATGCGCTACTCCTCCCCCATGAGCTCGCCGGCGTTGCGGCGCAGCCACTCAAAGCACAGCGCCGTGGTCGCCTGGGCAACGTTGAGGCTCTCGGTCATGCCGCGCTGGGGAAGCTTGGTCAAAAAGTCACATTTCTCGAGCACCAGGCGCGAGATACCGTCGCCCTCGGAACCCATGACGAGTGCCACGCGGCCCTCGAAGGGAGCATCCCAGCAACCGCCTTCGGCGTGCTCGGAGGCGCCGCCCACCCAAAAGCCAGCAGCCTTAAGATCGTCGAGCGCACGGGCGATGTTGGGCACCTGCGCGATGGGCAGGTGCATGACGGCACCGGCTGAAGTCTTGTAGCTGCCCACAGTCACGCCGGCGGCACGCTTGTTGGCGATGATGACGCCCGCGGCGCCCACGACCTCGGCGGAGCGCACGATGGCGCCAAAGTTGCCGTCGTCGGTCACGTGGTCGAGTACGACGACGAGCGCCGGTCCGTCACCCGCGCGGTCGAGGATATCGGCGACATCGGCATAGGGGAAGTTGCCCACCTCGAGCGCGATGCCCTGGTGAGCGCCATGGCTCGAAAGCGCATCGAGCTGTGCGCGCGGCACGTACTTAATGCGGACACCCGCGGCGTTGAGGTCATCGACCAGACGCGACAGGGCGGCATCGCGCTCCCCGCTCTCGGCGATGAGCGCGCACTTGATGGGAAAACCGGTGCGCAGCGCCTCGGCGGCAGCACGGCGACCTTCGATAAACTCGCCCTTGGGAACCTGAACGTTGTCGCGGCTGCGGTCGCGCTGCGGACGTGCGGCCTGAGTGCGATCGCGCTGGCCCTTGGGAGCGGCAGCGCGATCATTGCGGCGAATCGGACGCGAGCCAGAGGCGGTCTGCTTGCCACCACGCGGAGCACGCTTGTGATTGTCGGCCATAAGACGGCCTCCTTAAATAGAAAACGAATAAGAATCGACCGTCCGAGCCACGGCACCTTGCCTTTCAATCGTCGGGCATGACCACCAGGTCTATGCCTTCCTCTTTCAAGGCAATCTGCCACACCTCGAACGGTCGACAAATACTAGAGAGTCTTAATACGAGTACCCGCGGCCGTATCTTCAATGGTGAGGCCCAGGTCCTTGAGCTGATCGCGGATGGCATCGGCCAGATCCCAGTTCTTGGCGGCACGGGCCTCGGCGCGAGCCTCGAGAATCTTAGCAGCGGCCTCGTCCACGTCGTCGCCCGTGTAGGCGACCAGACCGGCGGCAACGCCCAGCAGGCCCAGCGGCAGCTCGACCTTGGGCTCGGGAAGCTCGACGCCAAACGTATTGAGCAACTCTGCCAGCGTATCGGCGGCGGCAAGGGCAGCGGCCTTGTCGACAGCGTCGCCCGCCTGCTCCAGGTACTGGTTGCACTCGGTCACAAAGCCAAAGACGGCACCCATGGCACCGGCGGTGTTAAAGTCGTCGTCCATGCACTCCTTAAAGGCTGCACGGGTCTCGGCGGCCTTGGCAGCAAACGCCTCGGCAGCAGCCCCATCGGCATCGGCCGTCGCGTGGTTCGCTGCCCAACGCAGGTTCTCGACCGTACCGGCGATACGTGTGAGCGAGTTCTCGGCACCCTCCAGGCGCTCCCAAGAAAAGTCGAGCGGCGAGCGATAGCTCGTCTGCAGCATCAGCAAGCGCAGGGCCGCGGCAGAGTGCTGCTCGAGCACCTCGGCCAGCGTAAAGAAGTTTCCGAGCGACTTGGACATCTTCTCGCCGTCGACCAGCAGCATACCCGTGTGCATCCAGGTGTTGGAGAAACCCTGGTGCCAGGCGCAGGTGGCCTGGGCGCACTCGTTCTCATGATGCGGGAAGGCAAGGTCGGAGCCACCGCCGTGAATGTCGATCGGGGTGCCCAGGTAGCGGTGCACCATGGCGGCGCACTCGGTGTGCCAACCGGGACGGCCCTCGCCCCAGGGGCTCGGCCAGCTGGGCTCGCCGGGCTTCGCGGCCTTCCACAGGGCAAAGTCGAGCGGGTCGTTCTTGTCCTCGTTCTCCTCGATACGCGCGCCAACCATAAGGTCGTCGATGTTGCGGCCCGAGACCTGACCGTAGTTGGGATCGCTGCGCACGGCAAAGTACACGTCGCCGTTATCGGCGGCATAGGCGTGGCCCTGCTCGATGAGCGTCTTGATCATAGCGATCATGGGGCCGATCTCCTTGGTGGCGCGGGGACGCACATCGGGATCGAGCACGTTAGCGGCGCGCATGACGCCGATAAACTTGTCGGAGAACTCCGTCGCGACCTCAGCGGCCGTACGGCCCTGCTCGTTGGCGCGCTTGATGATCTTGTCGTCGACATCGGTGAGGTTCTGTGCGAACGTGACCTCGTAACCGCTTGCGATGAGCCAACGGCGAATCACGTCAAAGCTGATGAACGTGCGGGCGTTGCCGATGTGGATGTTGTCGTAGACCGTGGGGCCGCACACGTACATGCGGACCTTGCCGGACTCGATAGGCTGGAACTCTTCTTTTTTATGGGTAGCGCTGTTGTAGATACGCATTCGTTACTCCTTAGCGGTTTTCTGTAGCAGGCAGACGGCCCAGGCGCCAATTCCCTCGCCCTGCCCCTCCCAACCGAGCTTTTCGGTCGTGGTGGCGGCGACGCCCACGTTTTCGACGTCAACGCCCAGGGCATGGGCCAGGTTCGCGCGCATGGCATCGCGGTGCGGGGTGATCTTGGGCTGCTGACAGGCAATGGTGCAGTCGGCATCGACAAACTCAAAGCCCAGCTCGCGTGCATAGTCCATCACGCGGGCAAGCAGCACCATCGAGTCGGCGCCCTCATAGGCAGGATCGGTGTCGGGGAACAACTTGCCAATGTCTCCCCCGCGGCAGGCGCCCAGAATGGCGTCGGCCAACGCGTGCGCGAGCACATCGGCATCCGAGTGGCCCAGCAGGCCGCGCTCGTAGGGAATGTCGACCCCACCGATAATACATCGACGTCCCTCCACCAGACGGTGGACATCGTAGCCGTGTCCAATGCGCAGGTTACTGAACATGGGGAAGGTCCTCTCCCTCGGCCATGCGGCCGAGCAGAATCGCGGTTACGGGACGCAGGTCCTCGGGCACCGTCACCTTAAGGTTGTCGCGCGGGCTCTGGACGCAGCGGACGCGGCCGCCCATGCGCTCGACCAGTGACGAATCGTCGGTACCGATAAAGCCCTCGGCAATCGCCGCGGCATGGGCGCGCCTCATGGCGTCGACGCTAAAGATCTGCGGCGTTTGCGCGGCCCAATAGAGTTCGCGCGGCGGCGTCTCAACGATGTTATCGCCGTCGACGATCTTGAGCGTGTCGATTGCGGGCTGTCCACACACGACGCCGTCGAGTGAGCGGTCGCCCACGAGCACGTCAATCGCATGGTCGATGGCCTCGGTGGTAATGAGCGGGCGGGCGCCGTCGTGAATGGCGACGTATTCAAAGCCTGCCGGGACCGCATGCACGCCGGCTCGGGTGGAATCCTGGCGGGTATCGCCGGCATCGGCAAAGCTGATGGGCGTGTCATAGTCAAACGGGTCGATTGCCAGGCGGCGCATCTCGGCACGACGCTTGGCAGGACACACCACCACGATGTGACCGACCTTTTCGCTCCGATCAAACGCGCGGATGGACCAGCTCATGAGCGGACGGCCCGCCACGTTAACGAGCTGCTTGCCGCCGGGATTTCCAAAGCGCTGGCCGCTGCCACCGGCAACGACCACGGCGCATACGGGCGCCATTATGCGTTCCCCTGTTTGGTGCCCTTCATGCGGTACAGGGAGTCCGCAAGAATGGCAGGGTTGTTAACGCCAAAGTCGCCCAGGCGCTCCGGATCCTCGCTGATATCGTCCATGAGCTCCTGCAGCGATCCATACTCGTCGACGATTTTCTCGGCCACGCCGTCGCGCACGACGGACACGCGCGAAAGCGTGCGCAGGCCCAGCGGTGTCATGACGGAGTCCTCGTCCAGGTCGTCGTAACCCAGAACCGCCGCCACATGCTGCGGGTCGGACAAGTCCTTGGGCGTCATACGACTCAGATTGGCGCGGATCTTTTCGGCATTGGCCTCGGAGGAATCGCTCGCATAGTCGCGAATCATCAGGTCGTACTCGGTATCCATGCTGGAGCCGGCGAGCTGCTCGAGCTGCATCTGCACGAGCTTGCCCTGGTTGCCCAGCTTGACAATGCAATCCTTAAGCTCAGTCTTTGCCTGCTGCATGATCTCGAAACTCGAGAAAATGCCGGTGATGTCGGCGAGCGTAACGTAGTCATCGAGCTCGAGGGCCGTCAGACGCAGCAGGGAGCGGTCGAGCGACTGACGGGTGGTCTGGAGCGTGGCGACGAGCTGGTTGACCGAGCTCATGATGGTGGTGACAGGCTGGATCTCGTAGCTCTTACCGTGGACGTACACGTTGACGACGGCACGACGAGCCGAAACCGAGATCACGATGGCGTCGGTGAGCACCGACATGCGAGCGGCAGTACGGTGACGCATGCCCGTTTCACTCGTGGCGAGCGAGGGATCGGGATTGAGGTGGAAGTTGGCGCGCAGGATCTGGGTGAGGTCGCCATCGATGACGATGGCGCCGTCCATCTTGGAAAGCTCGAACAGGCGGTTCGAGGTAAACGAAATGTTGAGCGGGAAGCCGTCGTTACCGGCAGCGAGTACGTTTTCGGTGTCGCCGACGCAGATAAGGGCACCCAGGTGACCGGCAATGATCATGTCGAGGGCGGTGCGGATCGGCTGGCCAGGTGCCGTCAGGCGAATGGCCTGTTCCATACGCTTTTGCAACTCGTTCTTATCCAAGGCATCGCTCCAATCCTATACGCTCCATAAACGCTAAATAGTTTCTCACGGTTTGCCCCCACCACGATCGCGAAATCCGATGCTTACAGAATGAGCGAACGCCGCCGAGAGCCCATCCCAATTTGACTGCTCTTGTGATAGCATCGGGTCTCACACAAATGAGGGAGTAGTCGCGTGGCCGGGTTCGCCTCCGGTGGCGCGGCAAGTCAACATACTGGTCGAATCGACCTGGCTTGCCTTAATGAACGAGACTCGTGGTTGTACGCGCAACGCGTACGCCACGGGTCTTTTTTGTTGCTCCCCAATAGGCACACGCGGGCCCGCCCGCAGAGAGGGAGCCAAACTATGGGACTCGCAGAGCTTGTGCTGCTCGCCGTTGGTCTTTCGATGGACGCTTTTGCTGTATCCATCTGCAAGGGCCTTGGCATGAAAAAGATCAACCTAAAAGTCGCCGTGGTGCTCGGCCTGTTTTTTGGAGGCTTTCAAGCCGGCATGCCCGTGATCGGCTGGGCGCTCGGCAGCCAGTTCATGGGCATCATCGGCCCCATCGACCATTGGATTGCCTTTATTCTGTTGGCCTTCATCGGCGGCAAGATGCTGTGGGAGGCCTTTACCGAGGACGAAGACGAGGGCGACGGCAAGGATACCGAGAAGATCGACCTGGGCGAATATCTGATTCTGGCTATCGCTACCTCAATTGATGCCCTAGCCGTGGGCATCTCATTCGCGGCGCTCTCGGTCGACATCGTTCCCGCCGTGTCGCTCATTGGAGTCACGACCTTCATCTTCTCCGTTGCTGGCGTGGCGATTGGCCATACCTTTGGCGCGCGCTACGAAAAGCCCGCCACCATCGTGGGCGGCGTCGTACTCATCCTCATCGGGCTCAATATTTTGCTGGAGCACCTGGGAATCTTCGTGCTGTAGCCGCATTCGGCCCTCCACCGTGCCATATTGCCAAGGAATATCGAGCCGATTTCGGAAGTATGCGGCAAAATTCAAGACCCACGAGCACACTGGACTTTTTAACTCAATTTATCAGGCATTTTGTCATAAAAAAACATGGTCTGCTCAGGAGTCTTAGATTTTGCCGCATACTTCCGAAATATCATGGCATTCCATATCAGCTAAAACGATTTATCATCTACGCCACAAAGCTACTCCGTACACCGATGGTCCATTGATGCACGGATCATGCCACATCAAGCAACCTGCAGCATAAAGCGGGACCGCGCATCAAGCTCGACCCCGCTTTAATAATTGTTACCGATACCTAGATTTGACTTCTCGCACCTTACGCAGCGAGGCGCTTGAGGACGTCGATGAGCAGCTCGTAGAAGCGCTCGGCAGAAGCGAGCTCCATGCTCTCGTCCGGGGTGTGGACATCGGAGAGCGTCGGGCCCACGGCGATGGCGTCCAGGCCGTGCAGGGCCTCGGCAAACAGGCCGCACTCAAGGCCGGCGTGAATGGACTCGATGCGCAGCTCGGAGCCAAAGAGCTCGCGATAGCTCTCGACAAAGACGTCGCGGACCGGCGAATGCTCGGCATAGCTCCAGCCGGGATACTCGAACTCAAACTTGGCGTCGAAGCCCAGGACATCGGCCAGCGTCTGCAGGCGGTCCTTAAACTCGTTCTGCAGCGAGGTGATCGAGGAGCGCGGGGACAGCATAATCTTGACCTCGTCGTCAGAAGTGGCAACCACACCGATGTTGGAGGAAACCTCGACGGAGCCGTCGGTGGCGACGTTGCGACGAACAACGCCGTTAGGGGCAAGACGCAAGGCGCGGATGAGGGCAAGCGCGGACTTCTGGTCCATGGCCTCGACCTCGGCGTCGTCGGCAATCTCGACGGTGCAGGTAAAGCCGGGGTCGAAGACCTCGAGCTCGGCAGTGACGTCGGCGATGATGCCCTCTGCGATCTGGGCCGCGGCCTCGGCGGCAGCGTGGTCGGCGTAGACCAGAACAGCCTTGCACTCACGGTTGATGGCGTTGTCCTTGGTGCCGCCGTTGAAGCTGACGATGGCGGGCTCGCCGGCAACCATCAGGCGGTCGATGATGCGGGCCATGATGAGGTTGCCATTGCCGCGCTCCAGGTGGATATCGCTGCCGGAGTGACCGCCCAGCAGGCCGGAGATGTCGAGCGTGAGGGTGCTACCGGTCTTGTGCTCGCGCACGATCGGGCAGGTGTAGGTAACGACGACGCCGCCGGCGCAGCTGACGGTGGCAACGCCCTCTTCCTCGGAGTCAAGGTTAATCATAGTGCGGGCGCTAATCTGGGACTTGTCGAGCGTCTCGGCGCCGACCAGCCCAGTCTCCTCGTCGGTGGTGAATACGCACTCGAGGGCGGGGTGAACGATCGAATCGTCATCGAGAACAGTGAGCATCAGAGCGACGGCGATGCCGTTGTCGGCGCCTAGAGTGGTGCCGTTGGCGGTAAGGACGCCGTCCTTGACGACCAGGTCGATACCGTCGGTCGTAAAGTCGTGCTCGACGGAACCCAGCTTGTCGCACACCATGTCGATGTGACCCTGCAGCATCACGGTCGGGGCATTCTCGGCGCCGGCAGACGCGGGCTTGCGAATGATGACGTTGTAGACCTCGTCCTGGTACACATCGAGACCGCGCTCCTTGGCAAACGCGACCAGGAAATCGCTGATGCCCTTCTCGTTACCAGACCCGCGGGGGATCGCGCTGATATCCTCAAAGAAATGGAATAGCTGGGCGGGCTCGTAGCCGATGATCTTGTAGTCCATGGTGCCTCCTTGGCGCAACTGGTTAGACAGTAAGACATGCGCCTTGTATATTCCCAGACTTTGCGTGCATAAACCAGTCGAAAACGCCGAGCGCCCCCGCATCATCGGCTAACGGCGGAGAAACGTCACTTTATTAAGATAAAGCAGGTTAGACGGGCCGCGCGAAGGGACGTTGGGCCCTTCAACCAACCTCAACGCTTGATCAGCGTTTATGCATACGCCGTTGGTATGTTTAATGAGATTTACCTTGAACGAAGGGGCCTTTCCAACAGAAAAAGGGCGCTCCTTTGGAACGCCCTCGTGGACACAAGGTTTTTGTTACGCCCTACAGCGCGCCGGAACCGGCTTGCATCATGCCGCCGGGGCCCGAACTCACTCCACCGCTTACGGGCGCGGCGTTGCCGGTGTGCGGCGCCGCCGGAACGGTATCGCCGCCGAGCGCGCCGACCGGACGCGGTGCCGGAATCTCGCCCGTGCCGTGGCTAAAGACAAACTTGCCGTCGGCCACATCGCACAGGACGGTATCGCCCTCGCCCCACTCGCCGGCCAGCAGCTCCTCGGACAGCGGGTCCTCAATGAGCTTTTGGATGGCACGGCGCAGCGGACGCGCGCCATTGGTGAGGTCGGTGCCCTCGGCCACGATCTTGTCGTAGGCCGCATCGGTAAGCTTGATGTTCATGCCGTTGGCAATCAGGCGTTGACGCAAGTCGTCCACCAGCAGGTGCGCGATCTTGGTCAGATTCTCGCCCGAAAGCTTCTGGAACACCACAATGTCGTCGATACGGTTGAGCAGCTCAGGGCGGAACAGGCGCTTGAGTTCGCCCATCGCACGGCCCTTAATCTCGCTCGAGGTAAGGCCGTGCTCGCCGGTGGTGCCAAAGCCAACGCTCGCATCCTGCGCAATCTCGCGGGCGCCCACGTTGGACGTCATGATGATCACGGTATTGCGGAAGTCGACCGTCTTGCCCTGGCTATCGGTCAGGCGGCCCTCCTCCAGCACCTGCAGCAGAATGTTGAAGATATCGGGGTGCGCCTTCTCGATCTCGTCGAACAGCACAACCGAGTACGGATGACGGCGCACGGCCTTGGTGAGCTGACCGCCCTCGTCATGGCCAACGTAGCCCGGGGGGCTACCGATAAGCTTGGAGACCTCAAACTCGCTGCCAAACTCCGACATGTCGAAGCTGATGAGCGCGTCCTTGCTGCCAAAGAGGTACTCGGCGAGCGTCTTGGCGAGCTCGGTCTTGCCCGTGCCGGTGGGGCCCAGGAAGATAAAGCTGCCTCCGGGGCGACGCGGGTCCTTGAGCGGCGAACGGCTGCGGCGAACGGCCTTGGCAACGGCCTCGACTGCCTCGTCCTGGCCGATAATGCGGGTCTTGAGCACGCTTTCGGCCTGCAGCAGGCGACGGCTCTCGCTCTCGGTGAGCGAAGACACCGGCACACCCGAGGTCACGGAGACGATGTCGGCGATCTGGGCGACGTCGATGGTGAGCGGGCTCGCGTCGAGCTCGGCCGTCCAGGCAGCCTTGGCCTCGGCAAGCTCAATCTCGGCAGCCTTTTGCTGCTCAGTGATCTCAGCAGCCTTGTTCATGTCGTCGCTCTCGGTGGCCTCCTGTGCGGCAGCCTTGAGCTCTTCGACGCGATGCTCGGCCTCGCGCACCGGCTCGGGCGCGCGGTTGGCAGCGATGCGGGCGCGGGCACCGGCCTCGTCGATGAGGTCGATGGCCTTATCGGGCAGGAAGCGGTCCTGAATGTAGCGGTTGGAGAGGTTCGCGGCGGCCTCGATAGCACCCGGCGTGTAACGCACATGGTGGTGCTCCTCGTAGCGCGGCTTGAGCGCGGTCAGGATTTTGACCGTGTCCTCGACGCTCGGCTCCTCGACATCGATTGTCTGGAAGCGGCGCTCGAAAGCCGGATCCTTGGTGAGGTACTTGCGGAACTCCTCGGCCGTGGTGGCGCCGATGATCTGGAAGGCACCGCGTGCGAGAACGGGCTTGAGCATGGAACTCGCGTCGATGGAGCCCTCGGCAGAGCCGGCACCGATGATGGTGTGCATCTCGTCGATAAACAAGATAACATCGTCGGCTTCGGTCGCCTCCTGGATCACGTTCTTGAGGCGCTCCTCGAACTCACCGCGATACTTGGCGCCCGCAACGAGGCCCGGCAGGTCGAGTGTCCAGATATTCTGGTTCATAAGGTTCTCGGGCACGTTGCCGGCGGCAATCTGCTGAGCCAAGCCCTCGACGATGGCCGTCTTGCCCACGCCGGGATCACCCAAGATGAGCGGGTTGTTCTTGGTGCGGCGCGAAAGGATTTCCATCATGCGCTGGACTTCCTTTTCGCGGCCAATCACGGGATCGAGCTTGCCGTCGCGGGCCTTCTGCGTGAGGTTGGTGGCGAACTGCTTAAGCGTGTCAGTGCCGCCCCCCTTTTGCTGGGAGGCATCCGAACCACTAAAGAACGGCAGGCCCGCACCGGGACGCCCGGCGCCAGCGCCAGCGAGCGGGCGCTTCTTGTCCTGGTCCTTGGCGGTAAGCTTCTCGATGGCTTTTTTAATTGAGGCAGACGACACGCCCAGGCGCATGAGAATGTCCATGGCCATGCCGTTGCCCTCTTCGACGATGCCGATGAGCAGATGCTCGGTCGACACGTAGGTCTGGTTGTTCTCGCGTGCCACGCGGAAGGAACGCTCCATCACGCTAATGACGAGCGGCGTAAAGGCGAGCTTGGCGGCCTCGGTCTCCTCGCTGGGCTCGGGCACCGTGGTCTGGACCTCCTTGAGGGTGTCCATGATGTCGTCGTAGGAGATATCGAGCGAGCGCAGCGCCTCGGCAGCGATGCCCTCGTCCTCCTTGGCGAGTGCGAGCAGCAGGTGCTCGGTACCCACCTTATTTGAATGTAGATCGAGCGCCTCTTGCTTGGCCATGGACATGACCTTGCGCGCGCGATCGGTAAAACGGTCTAACATGCTAGTTCCTCTTAGACGAGCTAGTTTTTCAAACGCAAAGCGCCACCCCGCGGCAGCGCTTTGGTCTCTTTACCCATATGGAGTATATGTTAACCGTTGGGACCTTTTCCGCACGGAGCCACGCGACAACGTCTACAAAAAAGGAATCGCTCCGGTCTGTTTGGGGGTCTGGTTCTGAGCGTTGCCTAGCAGGCAGGCTCGACGTCCATGCCCTCGGAAATGTTGGCAACCTCCTCGGCAATGGGAGCACCCGGCATGTGCACGAGCTCCATGTGCGGCTCGGCAAAGACCGTGCCCATGGGGAAGGCGCGACGGAAGACAAACCGGGCAACCGGACCGGCCACCAGCAGGTTCCAGGGCAGGGCCATGATAAAGTTGCGCGGAATGTTGACGAGCCACATCATCGGCAGCGCCTGCAAATTGGCAAGCGGGCCGCCGGGCATATGGAACAGGCCCTCGCAGGCGCCGTAGAGCGACATGATGATGACCATGGGAACAACCATGCAAGAGCTGACGGCAAGCGTCATAGCGAGCGGCGAGCTCTTGCCCGGAGTAACCAGGAACTTGAAGGCGAAGCCTTTGGCCAGCGGGCTGGCAACAAACCAGTCGCAGCACATGGCAAAGACGTAGGCAACGGGGAAGCCGAGCCATGCAGCGGCAATGACCTCGCCGTTGATGGCCCCATGCTGCAGGGCAACGTTGTAGATGCTCATCCAGAGCACCATGCAAAAGCACATGATAAAGGTGAACAGCAGGCTCTCTCGTTTGTTGATAGGCATAAAGGGCATAGTCCTTTCTGTGTTACGCCGCGGCGCGCGCAAAAAAACGGGCGGGCGAGATGGAAATCTTTGGACTTCATCTCGCCCGCCCGCGGTACGTGCGTCTGCGACTACTTATGTGGTGGAACTACCCTAACACGAACAACACGCGCTTCGTAAGCGTTGAGTTTGTGGAGATGCTCGGCGTATTGGTGCAAAGTAACCTGTCCCCCTTGCACCAATTAGCTGGTGTGGCGCCAGCGGGGATCGGTGAGAGTTCTCGCTACGCTCAGGCCGACGGGAAGGAACGCCACGATGAGCACCGCACGCACAAACCAGCCAAGCATATTAACCGTGTCAAACGTGCACATGTAGTACATCGAGCGATACAGATACAGCCCCGGCACCATGATGACAATCGATGGCACCGTGAGGGCGATGCGCGGGTACGTGAGCTTGATTTCGGCCAGGCTCGCAAGCAGCCCCGACACCAGCGCGCCGATAAACGCCGCCGCCTCGGGAGGCATTCCCGCACTCAGGCCCAGAAAGGGAAACAGCGTCGGCGCATCGACGAGCGTAAGGCGCAAGGTATTAGTCACGGCACCGATGAGCCCAGCCGCCGCGGCCATCTTTATCGGACTGTTGAACATAACCGAGAAGCCAAATACTCCGATAAAGCTCATCACCACACGCAAGAGTGTAAGAGCCAACGGCGAGAGCCCGAGCGGGGCGAAGTCATCCGGCGCCAGTCCCACACACTCGGCAACCATCCAGCCCACCAGCGTCGCCATCACAATAATCGACACAGCATACGAAAGACGCTCGATGCCGCTTCGCATATCGAGCTTTGCGATGTCGAGGCCTGCCGTAATAAGGGGAAAGCCGGGAATCACAAAGAGCATGGCGCCGATATAGCCTTCTTGGTGCGACATTGCCCCCGGAATGACCTGGCCAAGGCCGAGCAACGCCAGCAAATACGAGATACAGGCCAGCGCGACGCCAATCGTCAAAGCGCTAAACTGGCCGAGGCCCTGCTTGAGGATATGAGAACGGGCAAAGTTGCCGACGCCCGCGCCCACGAACGCACATGCCATCTCAATGGGACCGCCACCAAGTAAAAAGACAAAGGCGCCACAGGCGCAGGCCGCCGCAAGGCCCTGTTGCCAAGGCGCGTAATCAGGTTTTGAACTCTCAACGGTCTTGAGCATCTCGTGATACTCATGCACGGTAAACCGGCGCCCATAAGTCTCGATTTCTTTTAGGAAGCTCTCCATCATCCAAATGCGATGAGTGTTGACGCCCGTTGTTGGCAGGCTGACGACCTCGTTAAAGCAGTGGCCGCCTTCGATGCAGGTGCACTCAAACGACAGGAGACTTAAGTCAACGTGGATGGTGACACCGAGTACGGCGGCGACGCGGTTCATGGTATCGCGTACACGCCAGGCACCCGTTCCGCTCGCGAGCATCAGCATACCGGTGCGGCAGATGATGGATGATTTGTCGGTAAGTGGTGCATCGACGGCAAGCTCATCGCCCGCGGTCACGATCTGGCGCCAGTCAGTTTTCATATGGAGCGCGCCGGCACGGACACCGTGGTGCATGGGGGCTCTCGAAGGCAGTGAGTCAAGGCGCGAAGGCTGTGGGGGTTCCGTCGATTCATCCTCAACCTCATCAGCCTCTTCATCGACCAGATCAAAGGAATCAAGCGGCGCTGGCTCGCGACGGTCGACCAGCTCCTCGTCCTCATCATCAAAGTAATTGAACTGATCGAGCATGTCCTCTTCGATCGCGCGCTCGCTCGCGTCGTCCATATAGACGCTCCCTTCCTGCCGACTAACTCCCATCCTAGGCAGCGACGGCTAAAGGAAACATAAAAGAGACAACTGTCATGTGAGTCATGTACGCAATAGCCGTTGGGTAGTCGTTGGGGACGTTCTTGAATGGCTAGTCGTTTAAGAACATCCCCAACGACTACTCCGGCAACGCCGATGTTTTGGCAACGCCAGCGAGCGACGTCCAGCTTGACAGCCAAGGCAACGCCGATGCCCTGGCAACGACAGCGAAAGCCCGCCAGAGCGAGCAAAGCGCCTTACAAGGACTGTCCCCAAGTGCCGGCACAAGAGGAACGTCCCTAAGTGCCAACCATGGCAACGACGCAGGTAGAGGACAGACAGCGAGCGACGTCCAGGGCGAACAAGTTGGCATGAAAAAGGCAAGACATAGACCTTCTGGTCATGCCTTGCCTTTTGAATGACAAATTGTCGCCCTGGGCGGCGCGCAGCGTCGACCGGTCCGCCGTTCGTTAGAACGGCGGAACCAATTAGCACATCTTTGCGCCGGCGGGGATGGAAGCGTCGAGCTGAATCAGATTGAGGCGCTCCTCACCCTCCTCCTCGTGGATGGCACTGATGAGCATGCCGCAGCTGGGGATGCCCATCATCTTGCGCGGAGGAAGGTTGGTGATGGCGAGCAGGGTCTTGCCGACCAGGTCCTCGGGCTCATAGTATTCAT
>ERZ1034939.189-NODE-189-length-44419-cov-16.492629_pt1 | contig 44419 bp, 27 predicted proteins | sample MGYA00520626_ERZ1034939 | MGnify/ENA primary metagenome ERZ1034939 (study PRJEB33766, sample SAMN09781751) | gut metagenome | biome: gut microbiome | host: Homo sapiens | place: Madagascar | study: EMG produced TPA metagenomics assembly of the PRJNA485056 data...
CGGGCACGTGGTTCCACTTGGCGTGCAGGCCGGGATAGGAAAGGAAGATGACCAGACCGTTTTGCGCGGCGGGGTCCTGCGCCTGGACGGTCTTGATGTCCTCGCGAATGGTATTGATAAAGCTCACTGGCCGCCCTCCCTTAGCGCCATGGCAATGCGATTCAATAAAGTATAGCGATTCGCTAGGGATTAGGAAGGGGATATATTGCATTTTGTCAAGCGGCAACTCCTCGCCGACTAAACCCGCCGACCGCAGGTTTCGTAATCGTCTCGTCTTTGAGGACAATTACACTGTTCGTGCTGTGTTGGAGAAAGGAGCAGGATGGCGAATTATAAATCGGGAGGAGCGCTCGAACAAATAAGTGCTTCCAAGCGTGAGCTTGATGCAGTCACACGAGAGCAAAAGAAGATTCTCAAGGATGCGGAGAGCGAATTAAAACGTGTTACAAAAGAGCATGAAAGACAAATAAAAGACTGCAAAGACGAAATTGAGCAAGTCCGCAACGGATTTTACGGTCATGTTCAAACCTTTGGCGGCATCGTGCTCTATGGCGATCGAATCGTTGCGGAGAAAAAGTCCATTCCGCTGTCCGACGATTTGGAGATAGAGATTAATACGAGCGGGAATGTTTACTCTGAGACAACGGTAAGGGGCGGCGGTACCAGCGTTGCGGGCGCTGTTATTGGTGGGGCGGTTGCTGGCCCTGTTGGCGCCGTCGTCGGTGGGCGAAAGGGTGTTAAGTCGAAATCTGAGGTCCAGGACGAGCGAAAGCTGTTCATCTCAATTGTTTCAAGTATCGATAGTGCCGTTGTGGAGCTCGATCCAAAGATGGAGCTGGACGCACGCAAGCTTGTTGCCGAAACAAAGAGGCAAATCAAAACGTTGAGCAGCCGCAAGGGGAAGATGGATGCGGAGCTTGCTGAGCTTACGCAGAGGCTGGTGATGCTCGAAAAAGACACCAGTGCAATCGATGAGGCGCACAGCCGTTTTGAAAAGCAAGAAATCGCATCTGCCTCTGTCATCGAAGACGCAATGGCAAGACACGAGGCGGTCAAGAATAGCTTCGATCAAGACCAGATTGAAGAAGAAAAGAAAGCCCAGAGAAACGCCAATGTGCGTAAAATCACGATGGGTCTTGGTTTTACATTCGGTGCACTACTTTTCATGCTTGGTGTGTTTTGGCTAACGTCTGCAGTCGACGGGGCGGCTTTCGGCACCGTCTCTCTGCTTTTGTCTGACTTCCTTTTGGTCAAGTCCTTCATAACGCTTAGAGATGGCAGAGCAGAGGAAAAGGATGGTGAATAGATATGGCAGACGATATCAAACCGCAGGAAGATGGCAAGGAACAGCCCTCGAAAGAGGCGCCGCAAGAGAGTAAAGATGCTGATACCAAGAAAAAGGGACTCAAGGATGCTCGCATTGAGGTAAAGGTTGGCGTGGTCGCTGCCGTTGTCATCGTGCTATTCGGAATTCTATTTGGAACTCATGTGCTTTGCTTGCACCAATGGAGCGATGCAACCTGCACTGAGCCGTCCACATGCGCTCTCTGTGGGACGACGCGAGGTAGGGCTCATGGACATAAGATGCTTGGGGCGACATGCACCGAACCATCAACATGCGAATTGTGCGGATATACAGAGGGAAAACCAAAGGGGCATAAGTGGGAAGACGCTACATGCACTTCACCGAAGACTTGTGTGATATGCGGTGAGACGCAGGGTGCTGCGCTGGGGCACGATCTTGGAGAATGGACGGTCACAAAGGAAGCATCTTGTGTTGAGACCGGCATGAAGAAGGCGACTTGTAAACGCTGCAATAAAGACGTGGAGGAGGAAATCGAAAAACTCGAGCATGTTCCGGGGGACTGGCAGGTAACGGTCGAGCCTACGGTAACATCTACTGGGGCAGTTTTGCCGGGCAGACGCGAGATAAAGTGCACCGCGTGCGGGAAAACACTCCAGAGCGAAGAGTATTCAATCACTGTTTCCACATCGCAAAGGAACGCCCTCGGAACTGCCGCTTCTTATCTGCGCATGGGTGGCTTCTCTCACCAGAGGCTTATCGAGCAGCTTGAGTTCGAAGGTTATTCGAACGAAGATGCAACTTTTGCAGCCGACCATTGTGGGGCCGACTGGATGGATCAAGCGGAGATGTCAGCAAAAAGTTACATGAGCTTTATGAACTTCTCTCGTGCAGGCCTGATAGACCAACTTCAATTTGAAGGGTTTACCACCGAGCAGGCTGCCCACGGAGCGGACTCTGTGGGATTATAGCCGCTGCAAAAAGCCGTCCTTCAAGCTATTGCCGGAAGACAATTGTCTTCCGGCTTTTTTAATTGCATTACGGCGGGCAGCCCAACAAAGTGAATTGTTCGCTTCGATTGGCAGGGGCTGATTTTGTTAAACAGGCCAGAGGGACTCAGGGCGCAGTCCAATTTTGCTTTGTACAACAGGTGTCAGTTATGCAAACTTGCTGGTAATGGAGTCATGCTTTTGTGGGGTTGCGCACGAGGGGGCACCGCAACCGTATACTGGTCAACTTGGACGTGTCCGCGCCCGCAACTGAGAGGTTTTACTTCATGGGTTTCATCAATTTTATCGCCGAGTTGCTTAAGGATCCGCGCACCGCGATCGCCAGTTGGATTGCCGCCGGCCCGCTTATGGCCTACGGCTGCGTGTTCCTGATCATCTTTATCGAGACGGGCGTGGTATTCTTCCCGTTCCTCCCTGGCGATTCGCTGCTGTTTGCTTCGGGCTTCTTTGCTCACAACGGTGGCTTTAACATCGTGGCCCTGCTGGCCGTAGCATGGGCTGCTGCCATCCTGGGCGACCAGTGCAACTTTATGATCGGTCACTTCTTTGGCAAAAAAATCATCGCTTCGGGCAAGGTCAAGGCCATGACGCCCGAGCGTATCAAAAAGTCCGAGGATTTTTTGGACAAGTGGGGTCACCTGGCCATCTTCCTCGGCCGCTTCTTCCCGTTTATCCGCACCTTTGTGCCCTTCATTGCCGGCATGGGCGGAATGCACTGGCGCAACTTTGTGATCTTTAACGTGCTGGGCGGCATCACTTGGTCGACGGTCTTTACGCTGCTGGGCTACTTCTTTGGCGGCATCCCCTTTGTGCAGGAGCACTTTGAGCTGCTGATCATCGGCATCGTTGCCGTATCGATTATCCCGACCGTGGTCGGTCTGGTTAAGGCTAAGCTGGGCAAGAGCAACGCCTAGTTTGCGCCTGTTGTGACTCTTCAAATAGGTGCCGACAAGAATAGCGCCCATTAAATATGGGCGCGCGATTTGGCTTTATGGCAAAGGGCGCCGCCGCGAGCAGAGTGAGCTCGCGGCGGCGCCCTTTTGTGCGCTAATAGCTATTCGGAGCTATTTAATTTTCTTAACGGTCAATGCGACAGAATCGATTGATTTTGAGCTAACCAAGTTTGAGTACTCTTCTCCATTGGAATCTGTGCTGTAGACCAATTTGAGCTCGGAGTTGGGTGCAACGTTTTGGGAGACAACCACATAGCTTTCAAGGGAAGATGAGTCGCTCGGGTCTACATAGGCGCCATCTTCAGAAACAATATCGATCTTGATATAGGTTGGGCCATAGGAGTCGTTGAAGGTGCCGCCGAGGGAGAGGTAGCCGCAGTCTGCAAGATTTCTGTTCACATAGTCTTTAATGAAATAGGTGTATTTGTCTGTGGCGGGTTTTACTTTGGTTGAGTTGACGGCCTTCTTTGTTGAACCGCCAACCTTGCAGACCGATAGCACGATTTCATCAATGGTTTGTGTTGCAACGAGGGAGGTATCCTCGCCGTCCGAGTCGCTCGTGAACGTATAGGTAAACTCGGTATTGGGGTCAAGGCTCTGCGAGACGACTTTCCAGTCTTGAAGAGCGGAATCATCCCAATCGTTTTCGTCCGACCCTAGGTCGATATGGGAACCATCCGGCGTGACGAACACGATTTTGAGCGTACCGTTTCCATAGTGATCGTGTCGCATTTCATCGAGGGCCGTATAGCCCACCTGGCGCGCATTCATCCCGACATAGTTTTTGACATATTGAATGTGGGGGTCATCCGACGATTTGATTTTAACCGGAGCGGATGACTCGGCTTTCTGTGCTTCTTCTTGGGTTGCGGTTGAGCCTGTTTGGGCTGGAGCCGAGCAACCACTCATCGCAAGCGCCAATGAGCTTGCGAGGCTGATGATGATAAGAGTTCTGTTCATGGAAATCCTTCCTTCGATGTCCCGACATAGATATTGTCGTGGTGAGGAGGATTGGATTCCTCAGTTGCCAACTGAATCGGAGATGCTGTCGGCGAACGGCGCCGCGGCCCTACCACTGGGCTACGTAAATATCGCAGCTTGCGTGCGTGGGCGGATTGTCGACGTCGATCGAAACAGGAGTCGTCGAGCCGACGGCGGGGCAGTCGCAAAAATTGTTATAGCCGGCAATAATCTTGCCTTGTTTGTCGCGCAAAATAGCCGATAGAAAGACCTGCGTCTTATCAAAATCGCTCGGAGCACTTTGGAGTTTGAGCTTTGCCAAGAATGACTGCATGCCGTCTGCCCCAGCGGACTCGGTGCTATCGATAATTTCGTACACCGGTGCTTCGGTGGCAGTGGCAAGTGCAACGCCGCTGGGTGTGACGGTTTCGAACTCAACGCGCGCGGGAGCGGTGCCGTTTCCCGTCTGATCGCCAAAATAGACGGTCTGGCCGGGCTCGATAGCGCTGTAGGTTTTCTCATCCGTAAAGATCAGGTTGTCGTCCGCGTCGTATCCGTAGACCTTAATGGTGGGAAATGCGATAGCGGCAGGGCCGTCGGAGTTTTTAAGGCCGATGCCAAAGTGGACGTATCCGTGCCCATCAACCGACCAACCTGATTCCGCGATTGAGAGCTCGGCGGACAAGTGGTTGGTATCGCTTGCCGAATTTGCTTTTTTGGATGTCGAAACGCCGCCAGACTGGCCGGCTTGCGATGAGGACGTGGGCCCGTTGTTGCTTTCTCGGTCGGCGTGGAACGTCGAGATGGCAATCGCGCCGACTGCCATCAGCCCGGCAAGCATCGCGGTGACGAGTGCCAGTTTTAGCAACAAGCCTCCAAAGGTCCGCGTCCTGCTTTTGCTTGGGTTGCGCTTAGGCGCATGCGTACCAGCCGCCATTTGGGCATGGCCGGTTTGCCCACCTGTGTCAGAGGATGCCTTGTCGTTTCCCGGTCGAGGCGAGCCGGCGAGCACTTCTGCCATCTCGGTCGCAGACTGGAACCGCGCGCTTGGCTCAAACGAGCAGGCGCGCGTGATGGCGTGGACAAGCTCCGCGGGTGCATGTTCAAGAATCGACTTAAGCGCTTGCTCGTAGGTTTCATCATCGGGCCGGACACCCGTAAGCGCAAAGCCAAGAACGCGTCCGATGGAGTAGACATCACTTCGCGCATCGGTCTGGGCAAAGCCGTATTGTTCGGGCGAGGCGAACCCCCAAGTTCCGAGGGAGGTCGTGTCCTTGCTTGCCCCTTCGACGCGCATGCGGGCAATGCCAAGGTCGATGAGGTGTGCGCCGTTTGCGGCAACCACGATATTGTTGGGGGAAATGTCACGGTGGACGATACCGTGTCTGTGGAGCTCCTCGGCCGCCTCGCAAAGCTCGATGCCAAGCGATGTCGCCTCTTCCGGCATCAACGGCCCATCGGTTTTGATAACTTTGGAAAGCGACCGACCCGGCACAAAGTCGTAGACGACAACAAAGTGCTCGGGTAGTTCGTAGGTCGCCTCGATGCGGGGAAGGCGGGGCGAGCTGCATTCTGTGAGTGCCGACCATACATTGCGGCGGGCAAGCTCTTGTCGAATCTTCTTTCGCACGAAGGGACCGGCTCCGTCAATCGTGACGAGTTCGGTAATGCCGTCTTCGCCGCGTGCGAGCACCTGCTCGACGCGATAGGTGTCGTCAAGACTCATGGCATGCATGAGCTGGTTGTCGTTCAATCCGTCCTCCCTTCATGGTAGCTGGGCAAATGCTCCAAGAATGATATGACAACGATCGTTTTGTTTGTTCAGTTGGCAACTGAATCGCGTATGGAGAGGATAGCGCTGCGGGGCTCGTGCGGACGTGGGTGTTTATTTGAGTGGGTTGGTCCCCAAAAGCGTTTTTTCGCCCAAGCGGTAGAGCTCGTCATCGGTGCAAGCGCGACTCATGCCGCGTTCGATGCACCAGATGACGATGGCGTCGCGGCGATCCTTGCACCAAAGCTCGGCGACGCTGTCGAGTCTCAGAAGGCGCTGCGTCTCTCGAAGCGTGCAGCCGATGCCGAGTGCCAGCATGATGGCGTGGTCGCGGCCGGGGCGGCTTTTGCCGGCAAAGATGTCGTACACAACGGTTGGGTTAAGGCCCGAGTTGCGTGCGACGTCCGAGCGCTTGATGCGGCGCTCGTCGATGAGGCAGCGCAAGTACGAGGGAAGCGTTTGGTCGACGGTTTCGCCTTCGTCAAGATAGGCGTCGATGCTCGAACTGGCTAACAGCCGCTTGAGCAGGTCTTCCGTCAAGTGTTCGCGTTTGTTCTGAGTTGCCAAGAGGGCTCCAATCATCGTCTCGACTTTAGAGTATATCGATAGGGCGGCCGCGGGGCGCATGGGGTGAGTGGGCGCCGCGGCTTGGAGGATGCCTATTTACCCCGATGAATTCCGAAGCAAATGAAAATACTTTACTTAGTTAAAGAAAAGCGTTTTATCAGACGCGTACGGGGAGTACAATCTCGTGCATGCGAATCGACGTGCCATCGGCTTTGATACCGTTCGCGTGTCCCGTCCGGCTCTACGCTCCGGGCGTGCGACGTTGCGACGCGGCCGGCCTCGGTCCTTGCGTGCGGGTTCGCGAGTATGCAACTGTGTATGTTAAGGAGCGACATATGACTGTCGAGAAGAAGGATATCGATTGGGGTAGCCTCGGCTTTGGCTACATGAAGACCGATTACAGCTACGAGGCCCATTGGAAGGACGGCGAGTGGGACGAGGGCGGCCTGACCACCGACCACACCCTGCACGTCTCCGAGTGCGGAGGCATCTTCCATTACTGCCAGGAGGTCTTTGAGGGCCTGAAGGCCTACACCGCCGAGGACGGCAGCATTGTCTGCTTCCGCCCCGATATGAACGCTGAGCGTATGTATAACTCTGCCCAGCGCCTCGAGATGCCGCCGTTCCCCAAGGACAAGTTCGTTGAGGCCGTCAAGCAGGTCGTTTCTGCCAACGCCGCTTGGGTTCCGCCTTTCGGCTCCGGTGCGACCCTGTACGTGCGCCCGTTTATGATCGGCTCCGGTGACGTAATCGGCGTGGCTCCCGCTCCTGAGTACACGTTCCGTATTCTCGTGACTCCGGTCGGTCCGTACTTTAAGGGCGGCCTCAAGCCCGTCAAGCTGCGTGTTTCCGAGTACGACCGCGCCGCGCCGCACGGCACCGGTAACATCAAGGCCGGCCTGAACTACGCCATGTCCCTGAAGCCCACGATGGAGGCTCACCGCGAGGGTTATGCCGAGAACCTGTATCTCGACTCCGAGTCCCGCACCTATGTCGAGGAGACCGGTGGCGCCAACGTCCTGTTTGTGAAGGAGGACGGCACGCTCGTCGTTCCGCAGTCGCACACCGACTCCATCCTGCCCTCCATCACCCGTCGCTCGCTCGTTCAGGTTGCTCAGGACCTGGGTATGACCGTTGATCAGCGCCCCGTCGAGTGGGCCGAGGTCAAGGCCGGCACCTTTGTCGAGTGCGGCCTGTGCGGCACCGCTGCCGTCATCTCTCCGGTTGGCGAGATCGACAACAAGGTCTATGGTGCCGATGAGACCGTGACCTTCCCGGCTGGCTGCACCGAGATCGGCCCCGTGATGAAGAAGCTCCGCGAGACCCTGACTGGTATCCAGTCCGGTGCGGTCGAGGACAAGCACAACTGGGTTTACACCGTCGCGTAAGCTGCCTTGTATGTCCGGCCCGAGGGCAACCTACCTTTCCGGCGCGTCCTCGGACATGAAAGAACCTCCGCTGCGCACTTCGTGCGGCGGAGGTTCTTTCGTCCTGCGGAGTGCGCCGGAAAGGTAGGTTGCCCTCGGGCCTGCGTTACCTCGGTGCTGCCGTTACTGGCAATATAGATCTGAATAAAGATGGTGCGCGGCCTTTTGGCCGCGCGTTGTGCGTGGATAAGAAAAGGGTCCAAGGTTTGTGCCTTGGACCCCAAAGGGTTGATGAACTGGCTTAAGACTCGGCCGTGATTGTTAGAACTTGACGGTCGGTGCCTGGCGGGCGGCCTCAGCTGCCTCGAAGCCCTGACGCTCCTTAAACTGGAAGATGCCGGCAAAGATAACGGCCGGGAACGTCTGGATGGCGTTGTTATAGCTGAGCACGCAGTCGTTGTAGCTTTGGCGCGCGTAGCTCACCTTGTTCTCGGTATCCTCGAGCGATGCCTGAAGCTGCGTAAAGTTGGTGTTTGCCTTAAGGTCGGGGTAGGCCTCGGCCACGGCAAAGAGCTGACGCAGCGCACCGGTCAGCACATTGTCGGCTTCCATCTTGGCCTCAGGGGTGGTGGCGCTCACGGCGGCGTTGCGCGCGTTGACCACGGCGGCGAGCGTGTCCTGTTCGTGCTTGGCGTAGCCCTTGACGGTCTCCACCAAGTTGGGAATCAGGTCGTTGCGGCGCTGCAGTTGCGTGTCGATGTTCTGCCAGGCGTTATCGATGCGATTGCGCTTGGTGACCATGTTGTTGTAGATGCCGGCGATGGCGCAGACAATCACAACGACAACAACGATACCGATGATGATGGTAGCCATGATGTCTCCGTTTCGAATGGCAGCGGCGTTTTGCGCCGGCCGTTGTTGGTATAGCGTATCTAGTATACCCACAACCCTTGACGGTGCCGAACTTTCCGGTAAGCGTTATGTTTCAACCAGGGAGGGGGCGCCAATATCGAACGGGCGGTACAGGTGTAAGATATGCGACAAATTAAGGAATGCTGTCTACGCCTTGAGGATGGCGATACGGATGGACCTTCGCATCAAGAAAACCTATCGTGCCCTGTTCGATGCCTTTACCGAGCTTTTGGAAGAGTATCGGTTTGAGGATTTGACGGTTGCTATGCTTTGCGACCGGGCCATGATTCGCCGCACGACGTTCTATAAGCACTTTCGCGATAAAAACGATTATTTCGCCTTTTATATCGATGAGCTCATGTCGGGCTTGCCGCAAAAACAGCCCGATGAGGCCGGCGCAGTGTCTGCAGAGGACGTGCGCACGCTTCGACACGCGATTTTGGACGATGCCATGGATTTGATTCTGGCGCACGAGCAGCTCATGGATAACATTTTGGCAAGCAGCATGTCGGGCATGTTGACCAACGTTATTTGCGACCGCATTGCCCGCTCCATCCGCGAACGTGTGATGAACGTGCTTGCCGAGGATGCCCTGGCCCCCGTGTCACTCGAGACGACGTCTGAGTTTGTCGCCGGCGGCATTATTCGACTTTTCACGATATGGTGGGAGTCGGGTCACGACCTCGAGCGTCGCTCCGAGATGGCCGATGTGGTCGATGCGTTGTTCGAGCGCACCATGACGCCGGTGCATCACTAAAAGTGGCGGAGAGAGGGGGATTCGAACCCCCGGAACGCTCTCGCGCTCAACGGTTTTCAAGACCGCCGCATTCAACCGCTCTGCCATCTCTCCGTGAGTCGTAATGATAGCATCGTTTTGAATTTGCAACAGGGAAGGCGAACGATGACGATCACCGAAATCGATGAGAAGTTCATGCGCGAGGCGTTGGCCGAGGCGCGCGCCGCTGCGACAGTGGGCGAGGTGCCGATTGGTGCCGTGGTGGTGCGTGCGGGCGAGATTGTCGCGAGGGCGCATAATCGTCGCGAGCTCGACCAGGACCCTTCGGCGCATGCAGAGTTCGCGGCCCTGTGCGATGCCGCTCGGTCGCTCGGTCGCTGGCGCCTTTCCGATTGCACGGTCTATGTAACGCTCGAGCCTTGCTGCATGTGTGCGGGTCTCATGGTCAACGCGCGCGTGGGCCGCTGCGTATACGGTGCCGTCGATGCCAAGGCGGGCGCGCTGGGTTCGCTGTATGACCTGAATGCCGATTCGCGTCTGAATCATCGGTTTAACGTACATGCCGGCGTGCTGGCGGATGAGTGCCGTGAGGTTTTGAGCGGCTATTTTAGTGGGCTGCGTGGCGCCGATGGTGCTGGCTGCGGTTGTGAATCTGATCTTGAGGCGCATGCCGCTCATGCCGAAGCGCTCGCTGGTGCTGGAGGTGTCGCCGTTGAAACGGTTGATTTTGGCCCCGTGCAGCGCCGGCCCCGCCGTGTGCTGCTGGCGATCGATTCCTTTAAGGGTAGCGTTTCGAGCGCACAGGCGGAGGAATCAGTTGCCAAAGGCATATATCGCGTATGGCCCGATGCCGAGGTGCGCGCATTGCCGTTGGCAGACGGTGGCGAGGGAACGCTCGACGCTGTCGCCGCGTGTGGCGGCGAGCTTGTGACCTGCGAGGTGGCGGGTCCCTTGGGCGAACGCGTGTCTGCCCGGATGCTGGTAGACGGCGAGCACGAGTCGGCTGTAATTGAGATGGCCGAGGCGGCGGGTATTGGGTATTCGCCCTGCACGGAATCGGCGGCCCTGACCGCTACGACCCATGGCGTTGGTGAGCTTATACTCCGTGCGGTTCGTGCCGGGGTAAAGACGATCTATATTGGTCTGGGCGGCAGTGCCACCAACGACGGTGGCGCCGGCATGCTGCAGGCGCTGGGCGCGCGTGTGGTCGATGATCAGGGCTGCGATATCGCCCCCGGTCTTGCGGGCCTCGAGCAAGTGGCGAGTATCGATCTGACGCCGGCGCTTCGGGCGCTGAATGGCGCGCGCATCGTCGTGCTTTCCGATGTCGAGAACCCACTCGTGGGGCGCCGCGGTGCGCTGGCAGTGTTCGGTGGACAGAAGGGTCTGCCGACGGATGACGCTGAGGCGCTGCGCAGGTACGACAGCTGGATGGTCGGCTACGGCCGCCTGCTCGATGCGGCGATTGCTGGGGCGCGGGCTCAGGGGTTGCTGCGCGTACCCGAGGGTGCACGGGCATTTGGCTCGGTGCTCGGCGTGCCTGGCGCGGGCGCGGCAGGTGGCTTGGGTGCCGCGCTGCTTGCGCTCGGCGCCGAATTGCGCTCGGGCGTGGAGACAGTGCTCGATCTGATTGGATTTGACGAGCGCGTGCGCGATGTCGACCTGGTCATTACAGGCGAGGGCAATATGGATGAGCAGTCCGCCGCCGGTAAGGCGCCGGTGGGTGTGGCGCGCCGTGCGAAGCGATATGGCAAGCCGGTGGTCGCCGTCGTGGGCGGTCGTGCCGACAACCTGGATGCGGTGTATGGGCAGGGTGTCGATCTGGTTCTGCCGATATGCCGCAAGCCCATGAGCCTTGAGGATGCGCTTGGCATGCAGGAGGCTGTAGCCAATTTGGCGTGCGCAGGCGAGGGGGCTGCCCGAGCATACGATCTTGGTCGCATATAGATATAAATATCCAATCTGATTTGCCTGTCCAGCTCGTTATTTGTAAATATATGTTAATTTCGTTGGCATTTTACGGTCTATACTATTGCCGTATCACTGGTGTCGTATCTACCTGGCTGTAAACGGGAATTAAATGAAAGGAGCTAGGATGCACAGATTGGGAAGTGCGCTTAAGCGCACGGTTACGGTTGGTGCGGTGTTGGCGCTGACGTTAGGCATGGCCACCCCGGCGACCATGTCATTCGCAGACGATGCTGCAGGAGACGCCGGACAATCGTCCACGTTGGAGCAGAATCAGAAGATGGCGACCGAGCTTGACGAGAACCTGGAGACCAAGGTCACGCTTTCGTTCCCGGGCAAGCGCGAGGCCGAGCCGTCCGACGTTGTGTTTGTGCTCGATAAGTCGGGCGCTTCCGCGCAGAAAGACATTTACAACCAAGCCAAGGAGTTCCTGGGCCAGATTAGCCAGAAGGCCAAGGATGATGGTCTGGACATCAAGGTCGGCGTAGTCCTCTTCAACAAGGTCGGTAACATCCAGCAGCCGCTGACGGACGTCGTCACGGGCTATGATGACATCCTGAACGCAATGAACTCGAGCCTGCATTCGGGCACCAACATGGACGCCGGCCTTCTTGCCGCAAAGAGCATCCTCGACGCGGATACTGCCGTTAAGGCCGAGAACAAGCACGTCATCCTGATTAGCGACGGCGCAACCTACCTTTACTGCAAGAATGGCGATTACACCACCCCGTATACGAGGTCGTTTGGAAAAGTTGAGGGCGGCAGCAACTTCATGGGTGGCATTTGGGAGTGGCAGTCCCGCGAGTACCATACCAATAACGCCTGGAAGAAGTTCTCTGACGGCTCGAACTTCATTTTCTCGCAGGCCATGAAGAGCCCCGAGAAGCTCGGTGAGTATCTCGCCTACTATCGCGACCAGTACCAGAATTCCGACAAAAACTGGGCTCAGTACGACTACGAGTACACCGCTGAGGCAGCCGATGCCGGAACCACGAATCCTATTCCCATCGATGTTACCGCTCCCTGCAACATCGATGTTGCCTTCTGGAGCACGGATGATACCTTCCAGTCGATGGCAAATGCCGGCTACGACATGAACGTTTACTACAAGAACGCCGCCGACTTTGATGGCCAGGTATTCCTGCAGTACCTCACCAGGAATTCCAACAACGGCAAGCTCGACACCGACTTTGCCGATATCAAGGCTAAACTTGTTGACAAGATTGCCGCCGGCTCGACGGTCGAGGACTTTATTGGCGCTGATTTTGACTTCATCAACGACCCTGCCAAGATCAACCTGACCGCCAACGGCGAGAAGCTTGCCCCCGAGAAAATCGACGACGGTGCCTACGGCTTTGGCAAGCTTGCGAACGGCTCCTATAGGTTCACCTTGGACTACGTGAATGGCGACCAGGAGATGCTCAAGCTTACGCTGAACGAGGCTGCATCTCCGAGCAAGCCCGTCGTGCTCGAGTACAGCGAGCGCCTGGTCAACGTGCCCACCGAGTTTGGCACCCACACTCTGAAGGTCAACGAGAGCGCGACCCTGCATCCCGTGGACGGCAACGGCATGCGCGGCGATGCGTATGAGTTCCCGGTTCCGACGGTTACCTACACGGTTGCTGCTCCCGAGCCTAAGCCCGAGCCCGAGGTTAAACCCACTAAGCCGAGCGATAAGAAGCCCGTCAAGACGACGAAGGTCAAGAAGGGCACCATGCCGATGACGGGTGATACCTTCTCAATTCTGCCCGTCATTGGGCTGGTCGTAGCCGGTGCAGCCGTTTGCGTTGTCGGCATTATCCTCAAGCGCCGCAATCGCTAACGGCGTTGACGTTGAACGACGTTTCGCTTCCCAGCGCTTACGCAATGTTTGAATGCTCTCTGCGAAGCAACTGATGGGGCGCGGTCGCATACTTGCGACCGCGCCTTTTTGCTACCGTGCACTCATGTGGTTTTCCCTTTGACCGCGGGGCAGCTTGCTCCGTTGGACGGGAGCAGGTAATATATATCGAACGCCTAGCGCGTTCGATGGGTTCGGATGACGACATGTTCCGAATCTGGTCAGGTCCGGAAGGAAGCAGCCATAAGGAGCCTCTGCCGGGCATCCGAATCCATCGAGCGCACGGGCGCTTTTTTTGGTGCCGCGACATGGCCCGGCCGGCGACGGGGTATTTGGTGTCTCGCTGGTCCTCGGCTTCGCCTGCGGGATCGCTCGACTACCAAGCGCCCTGCCGGCACTCGCGGGTAGTCGACCAAAACCGCCTGAGGGGTCACATTTATCTGATAATTGAATCCCTGGCGTTATGCCGCTCGCTGGCGTTGCCAAAACATCGGCTGCTACATGCCTTGGGCGCTAGTGACCGTCGCCCTTGCATCTGTAACGAGCTGCTTACGCGATTTTTGGGCTCGCCGTACTATCATGGTTCGAATTGAGTGTGAATGATGATAGGGAGCACCTTTTTATGATTGAGCTGCTCAGGCGTTTTGGTGGCAAGTTTCGCCGGTATATGGTGGTTGGCCCTGCGTGCAAGCTGATCGAAGTGATTTTTGACCTGCTTACGCCGCTCGTGATTGCCCAGATGATTGATAAGGGTATTGGCGCACACGATGTCAACGCCGTCGTTCGCTACGGTATGGTGCTTGCCGCCATGGCTGTGATCGGCATCTCGTTTACGCTCGTTTGCCAAAAGATGGCCGCGCTGACCTCGCAGGGCATGGGCACCGATATCCGTGGTGCGCTCTACGAGCACATTAATAAGCTGAGCTACGCCGAACTCGACCGCTTTGGCACGCCGTCGCTCATCACGCGCATCACCAACGACGTCAACCAGGTGCAGCTCGCCGTGGCGCTGGGCGTGCGCATGCTCATCCGCTGGCCCTTCTTGGCGGTGGGCTCCATGTGCGCGGCCCTTGCCATCGACCTTAAGCTCGGCATCATCTTTTTGGTCTGTACGCCCGCCATCGGCCTGGTGTTTTGGTTTGTCATGGCGCGCTGCATTCCGTACTACAAGCAGCTACAGGCAAAGCTCGACCGCATTGCGCTCATTTGCCGCGAGGGGCTTTCGGGTGCCCGCGTGGTCCGCGCGTTTGTGCGCGAAGACCACGAGCGCGAGCGTTTTGCTCATGCGGCCGACGACCAGGCGCATGTTGCCATTGCGGTGGGCAAGCTCTCGTCAATTCTTAACCCTGTCACATTCTTGGTGATGAACCTGGGTGTGTGTGCCATCCTGTGGGTGGGTGGTATCCAGGTCGACGTGGGTGAGCTCACGCAGGGCCAGGTCATGGCGTTTGTGAACTACATGACGCAGACACTCACCTCCATCGTCTACGTGGCCAACCTGGTCGTTGTCTTTACCAAGGCGAGTGCCAGCGCATCGCGTATCAACGAGGTGCTCAATTGTGAGCCGAGCATCACCGACGAGGGCAACCAGCCGGTCGCGCTGCCCGAGCCGAGCGACCTGGCGGGTGGCGCTGTTCCGGTCCCCGCGCTGAGCTTTGACCATGCGAGCTTTTCGTTTGGCGCGGGCGCGGCAAATGCCGTGAGCGATGTGACTCTGGAGCTGCCGGTGGGCAAAACGCTTGGCATCATCGGCGGCACGGGCAGCGGCAAGTCCACGCTCGTCTCGCTTATCCCGCGCCTGTACGATGCGGGCACCGGCAGTGTGAGCGTGATGGGCTCCGACGTGCGCGCCTGGCAGCTCGACCAGCTGCGCCACGTGGTCGCGACCGTTCCGCAGCGCGCGTCGCTGGTGAGCGGCACCATCCGCAGCAATCTGACCTGGCGCGATGAAACCGCGACCGACGAGGAGCTCTGGGCGGCACTCGACATGGCACAGGCGAGCGAGTTCGTGCGCAACAAGCCGCAGGGGCTCGACGCCCCGGTCGAGGCGGGCGGCAAGAACTTCAGCGGCGGTCAGCGCCAGCGCCTGACCATTGCGCGTGCCCTGGTGGGTTCGCCTCAGGTCCTAATCATGGACGACTCCGCCTCGGCGCTCGACTTTAAGACCGACGCGGCGCTTCGCCATGCCATTCGCGAGCGCAGTGTGCGCGGCGCCGCCGAGGGCGGGCTGCCGCTGACGACCGTCATCGTGAGCCAGCGCGTCTCGACCGTGCGTGACGCCGACATGATCTGCGTGCTCGACCACGGCTCGGTCGCGGGCCTGGGCACGCACGATGAGCTGTACGCGACCTGCCAGCTCTATCGCGAGATTTGCCAGTCGCAGCTGCGCCGCGAGGAGCTCGAGGGCCAGCAGGGGAGTGCGGCGTCCGCGTCCGCCCCGGCTGCCCCGGCATCCACTTGCGCAAAGGAGGGCTGCTAAATGAATCCGTATACTTCTTCCGGTTCGGTCGCCACGATGACGGCCAATGTGTCCGGCAACGACAAGCTCAACGACCTGGGCGACGGCCCGCGCCAGCCCGGCGACCCTGAGCGTTATCCCGTAGGTGCGGTGACTTGCCGCCTGATGGGCTACGTTCGTCCACACCGCATTTCGTTTGTGGCGTCGTTTGTGAGTGCCGCCATCTCCGTGATTTTGCAGCTCTACACACCTATTCTCATCGGCGAGGGCATCGACCTGATCGTCGCCGCTGGGCGGGTGGACTTCGATGCGCTGCTGCCGCTCGTTACCAAGCTCGCGATTGTCGTCGTTGGTGCTGCGGCTTTCCAGTGGCTGCAGGGCTATTGCGTTAATCGCTTGTCCTACGAGACAGTGCGCGACATGCGCGTGGAGGCGAGCGACAAGCTCAGCCGCATGCCGCTCAGCTTTATCGACAGCCACGCCCACGGTGACCTTATGAGCCGCGTGGTCAACGATGTCGACCAGGTTGGCGATGGCCTGCTGCAGGGCTTTACCCAACTTTTCACCGGCGCCATCACCATTGTGGGTACGCTCGCGTTTATGCTTTCCATCAATCTGACCATGACGCTCGTGGTGGTGCTCGTCACGCCGCTTTCCATTTTTGCAGCCGGCGCCATCGCCAAGCTCTCCAACAAGAGTTTTACGGCGCAGCAGCGCATTCAGGGTCAGCTTGGCGGCCATATCGAGGAGTATGTGGGCGAGCAAAAGATGGTGGATGCGTTTGCCTACGGCCCGAACGCCCAAGCGCGCTTCGACGCGCTCAACGCCGAGCTCTATGCGGCAGGTGAGCGCGCGCAGTTTATGGGCTCGCTCTCTAACCCCGGCACGCGCTTTATCAACAACATCATCTATGCCGTGGTCGCCGTGATCGGCTGCGTGGGCGTAATCACGGGCGTGCCCGCCGCGCTCACGGTAGGCGGCGTGCAGATCTTCCTGTCCTACGCCAACCAGTACACCAAGCCGTTCAACGAGGTCACCAACGTCATTACGCAGATTCAGACAGCGTATGCTTCGGCGCGCCGCATGTTTGCGCTGCTCGATGCGCGCGAGCAGGAGCCCGATGCGGCAGATGCCGTGGAACTTGTCGCCCCGCAGGGCGAGGTCGCCTTTGAGCATGTGGACTTTAGCTACGTGCCCGACCGCAAACTGCTGCAGGATATCTGCATCGAGGCTAAGCCCGGCATGCGCTTTGCCCTGGTCGGTCCTACGGGCTGCGGCAAGACAACGCTCATCAACTTGCTGCTGCGGTTTTACGACATCGATGCCGGACGCATCATGGTCGATGGCCGGTCTTCGCGTGACTACACGCGCGCAAGCCTGCGCCGCGCCTTTGGCATGGTGCTGCAAGATACCTGGCTGTTCGAGGGCACGGTGGCCGAAAACATCGCCTACGGTTGTCCCGATGCCACGCGTGAGCAGGTCATCGAGGCGGCCAAGCGCGCGCATGCGCACAAGTTTATCGTGCAGATGCCGAAAGGCTACGACACGATGATTGGCGAGGACGGCGGTACGTTTAGCCAGGGTCAAAAACAGCTGCTGTGCATCGCGCGCGTCATGCTCACCGACCCGGCTATTTTGCTGCTGGACGAGGCGACCTCGAGCATCGATACCCGCACCGAGCTGCAGGTGCAGGCGGCATTCGACGAGCTCATGGCCGGCCGCACAAGCTTTGTGGTGGCGCATCGCCTGAGCACGATTCGCAACGCCGACTGCATTCTGGTCATGCGCGACGGCGAGATTATCGAGCGCGGCACGCACGACGAACTGCTGGCATCGGGCGGCTTCTACGCCGAACTCTACCGCAGCCAGTTTGCCCAGTGAGCACGGCCGTGGGGCAAATTAATCAGGTTTGTTTGTCCCATAGAGCGATCTTGTTATATAGCGTTCTACCAGCGCGTGAAACATTTTGACGATACTCCGTGACACAATTTGACGGCGTTTTGTGAAACAGTTTTTCGGCCATTCGTGAAACGTTCTGCGGCGGTTTCAATCCGAAGTACATACTGTCCGAAATCTGTCCAAAGATGTCGCCTGCGTTGCCAATCGACAGACGGTGGTTTACATCTGTCACGTTAGTACTAAGATATTCATCTAATAAATTGCATTAGTGGCTTTAGTTTTGGGGGAAACGAGGCAACGTGACTATGACGTGCTCTTTGGTGGTTAACAGCAAGAGCGGTAATACCAGGATGGTTTCGGGCGCGATCAAGCGCGCTCTGCAGGCTGCGGGTGTTGAGTTTGTCCATGCCGCGGCGTTGAGCGACGATGCGGATGCAGACCAGGTTGCGCTTGAGGCGCAGGGCGCCTGCGCGGCCGACACGGTGCTCGTTGGCTTTTGGTGCGACAAGGGCGCGTGCACGCCTTCGGTCGCGGCGTTGCTCTCTGCCTTGCACGGCAAGCGCGTGTTCTTGTTTGGCACTTGCGGTTTTGGCGTCGACCAGAGCTATTACCAGCAGATTATTGATCGCGTAACTTCCAATTTGGCTGAGGATGCCGAGCTTGCGGGCTGGGCGATGTGCCAGGGCAAGATGGGGCCTGCCGTAAAGCAGCGCTACGAGGCGATGCTTGAGCAAGAACCCGAAAACGCGCGCTATAAGATGCTGCTCGACAACTGGTTTGCCGCAAAGGACCATCCCACCAAGGAAGATCTGGACAACATGGCCGCAGCCGCCAAAAAGGCCGTGCTGGGGGAGTAGCTCCCATCGCTGACGGCGGTCGGTCCATCTTTCTAAATGAAACGTCCTCCCGGGCGTCGGGGCACGAAGTTCCCTGCTCTACAGTTCTGCGCAAGACGAAGGCCACATTAAGTGGCCTTCTTTGCGTGCGGAACTCGCGATGAACTTCGTGCCCCGCCGTCCGGGAGGACGCCTCTTTATTGATGGGAGGCCTGATAGGTCGATGGTTCCGTGCCCGGATGCGTCCAAAGTGGGACGGGCTTTCCGGATGGGCAGGCTTTCGAAAAATGCGTCCCGGAATTTGCCTTTGGAATGGGACGTAGTTTCCCGTTGAGGTGCTTTGCGGAAAGTGCATCCCACTCTGGGCGGTCGAAGTGGGACACACTTTCCCAAAGGCGCTCCAACGGGAAATTGCGTCCCATTATTCGGTCAAGAAACGGGATGCATTTTCCCAGTGAGAGCAAAACCGGAAAATGCATCCCACAATCAGCCCTCAAAGTGGGACGCCGTTTCCCAATGAGGCTCAAGCGGAAAATGCATCCCGGAATTTGCGCTCAAAGTGGGATGCGGTTTCCGGTTGAGGGTCTAAGGGGAAAGTGCGTCCCAGAATCGACGCTTGAAATGGGATGCAGTTTCCCGATGAGGCACTTGACGGAAAATACATCCCAGAAATGGCCTTTGAGCTGGGATAAGATTTCCGCGGCATCTCGGATTCTCAAAAATGAGACACGCCGTTGGCGAAAATGAGACACGTGATATCGGGCATCGGGCGTATCATTTGCAAAAATGAGTCCACTCCACTCGAATAAAGCGAGGTCCCTCATGTACGTTCCACACCCCCGTATCCGTAGGCTGTCGAAAATCCTGCTTGTTGGGACGGCGGCGCTTGCTGCGTTGATCGCCACGAGCGTCGCCTGCTTCACGGCCACGCCCCAGGTTGCCCAGGCGGCAGACGCGCCCGCAATCACCGATATGACCGAGCAGGATTATCAAGCCCTGGGTCTGGGCACGAGCGAGGACATTCCGGCCGATACCGTTGGCCCCTATTCCACTGATACCCCCACGACGTTTGCCACGCGCAGCGAGGTCTATATGGCAGCTAACGGTAGCCATGGCAATCGCTACACTCTGCGCGACAAGCTCGAGAACGTCGAGCGCGGTGACATTGGCGGCAGCAGCAAACTCACCGATGGCTATGGAAGTGTGTGGGGCGCCGCAAAGTTCTGGCAAAACGTCAACAACTTCGATACGAACAGCGATCTCTACAAGCATAGCGACTACGGTGGCGGCACCTGGTCGTACCTAAGCAACAATGAGTCCTCAACAGTACTCGCCAACGACAACAACGGTTTCTCGGGCATTCACGCCACGAGTGTTGAGTTCTGCAGCGACGCCAGCACGGGCAAAAAGAGCCGCGTTGCCGAGCTCCGTGCCTACGGCGACAGTTCCTCCACGACGATTGACGGCAAGTCATACGCCGGAAAGGTTGAGCTGGTCCTCTACTCGTTTAGCAACGGGCGTACGCGCACTCTCGACACACACCTGCCGGTGACGGTCAACACTAATATGATGTACGAAGGCCGTTTTAAGTACCTGGATGCCGGTTACCTGCAAGAGCACGACGCCGTCTTTGATGTCGAGGCGGGCGATGTCGATGGCGACGGCGTCGACGAGCTTTTTGTCTACGCGGGCTGCTATGTCGACGAGAACGGCGTGCGCAAGGCTGTAGTCGACATGTATGACTTGGAGGGCGGCAACTGGAAGCAAAGCGTCGTCAAGATCGATGCCGGTAACGCCGCGGACTACACCACGCACAACAAGGGCGGGAACGACTCCTGGACGCAGCTTCAGTCAGCTCCTGTCGTTTCGCTGGCTGCCGGAGACCTCGACCGCGATTTTTGCGATGACCTCGCCATCGTGGTCTCGGCACCCTACGGCAAGAAGAATATTGATAAGTCGACGCATTGCGAGCTGTTTTCGTGGGATGCATCCAAGGGTGCGCTCGTCCATGTCGATGCTCTGGGCGACGCGGGCGCAATCTCCCTCTCCGCGAACGGCAAGACCATGGTCGCTGCGAATGCGACATTCGGCACGTTTGCCGCCTACGATGAAGAAGGAAAGAAGACGGGTGAAACCGTCACGGGCCTTATTCTTGCGGGCTATGACTGGCAACGCAGCGCTTTTGATTACGGCGCTTCTGACGGCAGCAAGGGGCTGTACGGCGCGCTGTACCGCTACGCGTATTTTGACTCGGAGTCTGGCGAGTTCAAACTTTCCGATTGCAAGGAATACAGAGACGGGCTCCTCGCCTCCTATGGGCTGATGCATGTGCCCAACAGCGCATGGAAGGATAGCGCTCAGGATAAGCGCTATCCGTGCACCTTGGCGCCTATTGCCCTTGCCACTGCCAACCTTGACGGCCTGTCCGAGCAGCTGGCGGTCGACGAGGTGCTCGTGGGCGGCGATGTGTTCCGCGACTTTGCCTGCAACACGGCGCAGAGCGGGGCCCAGGGCTTGGGGTCCATGGTCGGAACCATGAGCATGAGCGGTCAGCAATACAACAGCAGCAACAAGCATGACCACAAGGGTATAGAGCAGGTGTGGATCAGCGACGTCAAGGCGGGCAGCGTCTCGGGTTCGGATCGCTACAACGAGAGTTTTATCGCCGTGGTGGGCAAGCACCGCGACGAGGACCTGCGCAAGAACGATGACTACTATTGGATGACCGCCTCGCATCTTTCGCTCGACGAGAACGGAAGGGTGCGCCGCGGCGAGGAGCAGGTGATTAGCGAGAGCAACCGTCGCGGCACTACCTACGGCACATTTATCTCGCTCGCGCTGCCCGATGTCGACAATGACAGCGTCAAGATCACGTACAAGGACCGCTACAAGGTCTATACCAACCCGCGCGTGCTCGCGGTGCTGCAGGATGCTCCCTATGTTGAGGATCTGGAGCAGGCATACGGCTATCTGGTGTTGGGCGGCACGTCATACGGCGAGGGAAAGAGCACGGGGACATCCCAGGGCTATACCATTGGCGCCGAGTTGGGCGTTGCCGTCGAGGTGCAGACCGGTCCGCCCCTGGTCGCGATTAATGCTTCAGTCGATTTTGCCGCCGAGGGATGCTATGACTACCGGAGCGAGCGTACAGTGAGCGCCAGCGTAAGTTATGAGTCGCATGCCGGCGAAGGCGACAAGGCCGTGCTCTACACGATTCCGATGGTCTATTACGAGTACGAGATCGAAAATGAGGAAACTGGTGGCAAGGGCGTGATGGCCGCGCCCGTGTCGCTCGGCGCGCAGACCTCGGTCGTTAATGTCGAGGCCTATGACCGCATTGCCAAACAGCACAATATGACGCCGCTCAGCTACTTTTTGACCAACCGGTCGGGAGAACCCGACAGCTATTACACGACGCTCAACGGCGAGACTCCCGTTGGGGATTCCTTTGGCCTGGGCAAGCCTGGCGTGACGCGCGCCTACACGCACGATGGGTTTAACGGCGCCGTCGCGCAGTCGGGAGCGAGCATTGAGCAGACCATCGAAGTCGAGGAGGGCGAGGAACAGGAGTTTGAGTACGGCTTTACGCTGAACGGCAGCGTTGTCATGGGCGCGAAGCTCGCAAAGCACGAGTTGTTTGGCGGCCTGTGCTTTGGTGCCAACGCCGGCTTTACTACGGGTAACTCCTCGAGTGAATCGACCGAATACGGCGGCACCGTCGACAACCTGCCCGAGGCCGCGCAGGGCAAGTACGGTTTTGTGTGGCGTCTGGGCGTCAACGCGGTGGATGTCGACAAGTTCGAGGCAGACTCGGGCGACAAGCTCGGCACCAAGGACACCGACCAGTTCTGGATCGTGGGCTATGACGTTAAGGACGTCGAGATGCCCGACGCGCCGGCCGTGACGGGCTTTACGGCAAACGCCGTCGATTCGACCAGCGTTACGTTTAGCTGGGACGATGTACTCGCAAACAAGAGTGGCTTTAGCTACGGCGTGGGCATGCTGCAGAGCAATGCGGCGGATGCGGTCGTCAATAGCTGGAAGATTGCCGACAACACGCAGACCTCGCTCAAGTGGGATGGGCTGCAGCCCAATACGGAGTATCGATTCGCCATCGCCGCCGTTAAGAATGGATCCACGACCGAAACAGGTATTCGCTCGGCAATCATCACGGTCAAGACCATGCCCGATGGCATGACGATGACCGTGAGCGGACCTGCGGCGGATGCTGCGGAGGGGTCGGATCTTGGATACGACTCTTCGGTTGAGCGCACGGCGGGAAGCCACCTGACGCTCTCGGCGATTGGCCATGTGAAGCAACTCGGTGCCGACGATAGCGAAACAGGGCTGGCACCGACCTATATGTGGTACCGCAAGGGCCGCGGCGAGACAGAGTTTAAGCTCGTGGGTGCCGATGGCAACCTCGCGGCTGGAACGGCCTCAAAGCTCGAGATTGACCTGACCGCAGACAATGACGGTGCGCAGTATTACTGCCACGTGGGATACAACGACGTGGGCCTCGACACCGGCACGACGCTCGTGAATATCGAGGCCGAGGAGACGGCGCCCACAACGGTGAACGCCACCCCGATCCGCACGCGCCGCCTGTTCTCACAGGCAAGTGCGGGCGCCAAGAAGTTCCTGGACCATACGCTGGTAAACACCGCCGGCCCAACCGATTCCGAAGGCTCAAAGGACCCCGAGACTCCTGAGACCCCGACGAACCCGGACAAGCCCAAGTCCGACAACGGAGCTAAGACCGACACCAAGGTCAAGACTACGACCACAGCGAAGAACCTCGCAAGCACCGGCGACCAAACATTCGCCCTAGTCGCCACTGCAGCAGCAGCGGGAGCAACGCTCGTAGTGATAGCCCTCATCATGCTGATCAAGCGCCGCAAGACCTACTAGTAGCCAGTCGAACATATCGACAACCCAAAAACCCGGGTAGCCAAAAAACAGGCCACCCGGGTTTTCTGTTGAGTGGAGACTCCGCAAGCGGAAACTGCATCCCACAATTAGCGCCCGGAACGGGACACATTTTCCGTCAAGCCCTCATCCGGAAAATCCATCCCAGTTTGAGCGCCCAGACCGGGACGCACTTTCCCAAAGGGTCCTCAACGGGAAACTGCGTCCCATAATTAGGCCGAGAAATGGGATGAACTTTCCCAATGAGAGCCAACCGGAAACCACGTCCCAGAATCAGCCCCCAAAGTGGGACGCACTTTCCCAACGAGCCTCAACCGGAAAATACATCCCGGAATCCAGCTGAATAGTGGGACACACTTTCCCAATCGGGCCCCAAGCGGAAACTGCATCCCATTCCAGACAAGAATTCCGGGACACACTTTCCGCAAACAAAGAAGGCCACATAACGTGGCCTTCAACTTATATATGTTCGGCGATACACCCAAGACAAGCCACGCCCCAACATCAGGGCGTCTGTCCAGGCGCAGGCATATAAGGTTCATCGCGAGTTCCGCACGCAAAGGGGGCCACTTAAAGTGGCCCCCGTCTTGCGCAGGACTGTTTGAGCAGCAGGCTTTTCCCGTACCTCCGCCTGCCGCCGATTCGGGCCCCCGACCCCGTTACTTGATCTTGGTCGTACCCGGCGCCAGGTTGGGGTCGGTCTCGTTGGCCTCGGTCTGGAAGTGCTCGGTATACACGTTCTTACCGTCGCGGAACATCTCGTAGTACTGCATCTTGGCGTAATCCTCGCGCGCCTTGGTGGCGGCAGCGGCGGCGGCGTCGTCACCGGTGACGTTGGAGGAGAGCGCCCAGCGCAGGCTGGCGTCTTCGTAGCCCACGGAGTTGATGGCGGGCAGCGACTCGCGCAGCGTCATGTGCGCTTTCTGGTAGTCGGTCAGCGGTGCGCCGATCAGCTGCATAAGCTGGGTGGACAGGTAGTTGGTGGACAGGTCGTCGACCTCGCTCGTCTGGTCGCAGCCGGCAACGTCGTAGTTGGCCCAGATGATGTAATCGGTCTGCCACAGACGTTCCTGGTGCGTGGCATCGTCCTCGCCGGTAAACCACTTGTCGTTGAACTTGGACGGGAAGAACGGCTGATGGTCGCCCCAGAATACCACGACAACCTTGCGGTCGAGTTTGTTCAGGGCATTGAGGAAGTAGCGCAGCGCCTGGTCGGACTGCTCAATGCACGAGACGTACTCGTCGACATCGGAAAGCGTGCCGTCCTCGATGGTCTTGGTGTCCAGATCGGTCGTGTCGATGTTCAGATGCATCTGCTTGTCGGTGGGCAGTAGACCCGTATCGTAGCCCGAGTGGTTCTGCATGGTCACGTCGAAGATAAACTGTGGATCGGCGTTCTGGTCGAGCAGCTCAAGAATCTTGTCGTAGGTAGCCTGGTCGGTCACCATGCCGCGTAGGGTATCGGCGCCCTGGAAATCGTTGATGGACAGGAACTGGTCGAAGCCAAAGTCCTTGTAGACGTTCTCGCGGTTCCAGTTGGTGGCGTGGTTGGGGTGCATGGCCGTGGTGGAATATCCGAGCGACTTGAACTGCTCTGCCAGGTTCCCGGTTGTCTCCATGTTGTAGATGGTGTAGGGGTACACGCCCGAGCCCAGGTTGGCCATGGAGTTGCCGGTCATAAACTCAAACTCGGTATTGGCGGTACCGCCGCCGTAGGCGCTCACATAGAGCTTGCCGCGGCTGAGGCAGTTGGACAGGTTCTTAAAGTACTGCGGGCCCTCGTAGCCGGCGCGCATGTTCTGGTAGATGGACAGGTCCGAGAAGGTCTCGTTCATGATGGCGATGACCGTGGGCTTCTCGCTGTCGAATTGGTCCTGGGCGGCGGTGCGCTCGTCACTCTTGGCGGCATCGGACTTGTCGTAGGCCTTGGCGTACTTTTTGAGCGTGGCCTTGGCATCGTCGACGGAGTAGTCGGCGGGTTTGGGCGGCTTGATAGACTGCGCCGCACTAATAAAGGCAGGCAGGTAGCCCTCGCGCCAGTAGCTCTCGAGCGGGCGCCAGGTGTAGACGGTGATGCCGAGGGTGTTGTAGTAGTCGATGAGCGTGACGTGTGCGGTCACGCCGCCCAGGCACAGCACGGCGACGAGCAGGTTGGTAAGCAGCATGCGCTTGGCGTTGGCGGCGCCCTTCTGGCGGTGCGGTGCCACCAGGCCGGCGTACTCGCATAGCAGCATGGCGATGGCGGTAAAGCCCATGGACAGCACGCAGAACAGCGATATTGAGAAGGTGTAGCCGTTGCCGGCGACCGCGGCAGCGGTGGAGATGGCCGAAAGGTCGCCCGGCTGGATGGGCATGGATTTAAACGTGATGACAAAGAACTCGGCAATGCCCAGGACAAAGAGGGCAAAGGCCAGGACCGCGGGAGCTGCGCCGTGGCGCTGGAATAGGAAGAACAGGCCAGCCATGAGCGTGGTGATGATGGCCCACTCGAGCAGGATGCACAGGGGGTAGACCCAGGTAAAGTCGTGGTTGGACGAGACCTCCATGCCCAACAGCGCAAAGACGCCGGCGAGCAGCAGGCACAAGATGGCGGCGACGAGCGGTTTGCCCACAAAGGCGCCGCGCAGGCGGGCGAGCTTGCCGGTGGGCGCGGTGGCGTCGGGCGCGGCGAACGCAAAGACGCGTGGGGCGATGCGGTCGCGGGCGATGCTGGCCCAGGCACATCCGGTGAGAATGGCGTTGGTCAGGATGAGCATCACAAAGGCGAGCGGCTCGTTTTGTGCCACGAGGCCGATGGCGCCCCAAATGGTCAAAAAGAGCTGGAACAGGCCGAAGGCGACGCTCCACCCAAGAGCGCTTTTGGCAACGGTGCCCGACTGAGCGCGAATGGCCTTGGCCTCGCGCAAAACAAGGTAGACGGTCGCCGCAAGACCGACGAGCGAGATGGCGGCAGCGAACATGCTGAGACTCCTCACAAACTTAAAACCTACGAAAGCGGGGGTTTACCCGATTGTTACCAAGATATGCGCTGCAATTGGTGGCTGCGCACAACAACCAGCCATATTAACGCGCATGTGTGGCGGTGTGGCGCAATGGAGTGGCGACCTGCGCGATAATGGACGGGAATTACACGGAAACGTAAAGGCTTCTTAAAGAAATGGCGAGGGTAGGGCGATGAGCGAGCAGGTTTGCAAGGCGGACATGGGCGGCGACAGAGCTGCGGTCGTGGATACGTACGGCTATCCGGTCGAGACTACGGGCAACGCGGTGCTGGACATTTTGGAGCACCGTTCATCCACGCGCGCTTTTGCGCGCGATGACAACGACTGTCCCGTGGCGGTGACCGACGAGCAACGGGCGGCGATCTTGCACGCGGCGAGCCGTGCACCGTCGGCGGGCGCCATGATGATGTACTCCATCGTGAGCATTCGCGAGCAGGCTACGCTGGACCGTCTGGCCGACCTGTGTGACCACCAGCCCATGATCGCCAAGGCGCCCTGGGCACTAATATTTGTGGTCGACTATGCCAAGTGGATCGATCTGTTTGAGCATGTGGGCTGCTTTGAGCCCGAGTTTGTAGAGCGCACGGGCAAGTCGCCCCGTCGTGCGCCGGGTCTGGGCGACTTTGCCATCGCGGCACAGGACGCCGTGATCGCCGCGCAAAATGCCGTGGTCGCCGCCGAGGCCCTGGGGCTGGGAAGCTGCTACATCGGCGACATCGTCGAGAATGCCGAGGAAGTTGCCGGGCTGCTCGATCTGCCGCCCTATACCATGCCGCTATCGATGCTCATCATCGGCACGCCTCGCAAAGAGCGCCCGGCAATCGCGCACCCCGTGGTGAACCTGGTGCACGAGGAGCGCTACCGCCGTGCGGATGCCGCGACCATGGACGCGCAGGTGGCCGAGATGGACGCGATGTTTCGCCCACATGCCCGCGAGGTTGGGGAGCGCGTCGTGGACATCTATACCCGCAAGCACACGAGCCCCTTTATGGCCGAGATGAGCCGCTCCATGGAGTGGTGGTTCAAAAACTGGCTCGGAAAATAACGGATGCGACAAATGGGTAGCCACTTTGTCACATTCCATATCGCCGCGGTAGCCTAAAGACCGTATAAATGTTTATCTAGCTGGGAAAACAGTGCATTAAAACATGGGCCGATTACCTATAATCCCCTCGAACGTTAAAGTTGGGAGGAAACCGGCTTATGGAACAAAATGCCAAGGAGGCAGCCTCGCACGCTGCGATTCCTGTGAGCATCTCGGCGATGCTCGTCACGCTGGGCGTGGTGTACGGCGATATCGGCACCAGCCCCATGTATGTAACCAAGGCGCTCGTTGCCGGCAACGGCGGCATCGGAAGCGTCACGGAGGAGTTCGTGCTCGGCGCGCTCTCGCTCGTCGTATGGACGGTCACGCTGCTGACGACCGTCAAGTACGTGCTCATCTCGCTGCGCGCCGACAACCATGGCGAGGGCGGCATCTTTGCTCTGTACAGCTTGGTTAAGCGCTGTGGCAAGTGGCTCATCATCCCCGCCATGCTGGGCGGCGCGGCGCTGCTCGCCGATGGCATCCTGACGCCTGCCGTTACCGTGACTACGGCTATCGAGGGCCTGCGCACCATTCCGGCAGTCCATGCTGTGTTGGGCGACGATCAGGCCCGCGTCGTGGCCATCACGCTTGCCATCATCATTGTGCTCTTCTTGGTGCAGCGCATCGGTACGGCCAAGATTGGCCGCGCCTTTGGCCCCATCATGACGCTGTGGTTTCTGTTCCTGGGCGGTACGGGTCTGTTCTTTGTCTTCAAGTACCCCGCGGTGCTGCTGTGCCTCAACCCGCTGCGCGGCATCGGCTTTTTGTTGAGCCCCAACAACCATGCAGGCATCATGATTCTGGGCAGCTGCTTCCTTGCCACCACCGGTGCCGAGGCGCTCTACTCCGACATGGGCCATGTGGGTCGCGGCAACATTTACGCCACCTGGCCGTTCGTTAAGTGCTGCTTGCTGCTGTCCTATATGGGCCAGGGCGCTTGGCTTATCAACAACGCCGGCAACCCGGAGCTTATGGGCATCGCCGACCTCAACCCGTTCTACCAGATGCTCGCCCCGGGCCTGCGCCCGTTTGCCGTCGGCCTTTCCACCGTCGCGGCCATCATCGCTTCGCAGGCGCTCATCACTGGCGCATTCTCGCTGGTGTCCGAGGCCAGCCGCCTGGACCTCATGCCGCACATGCAGGTCTTCTATCCTGCCGAGACCAAGGGCCAGCTCTATATTCCCATGGTCAACAACGTCATGCTCGTAGGCTGCGTCATCGTGGTGCTGCTGTTCCAGAGCTCGGCGCACATGGAGGCCGCCTACGGCTTGGCGATTACCCTGACCATGATGTGCACCACGCTGCTGCTCTTCTTCTACTTGCATGTCGATCGCGGCCTTAAGGTCGTCCCGTATATCTTTGTTGCCTTCTTCCTCATGCTCGAGGGCTTCTTCTTTGTGAGTTCGCTCACCAAATTTTTCCACGGCGGCTATTTCACTATTCTTATGGCCATGCTCATCATGGGCGTTATGGTGTGCTGGTACAACGGCACGGCGGTCGAGCGGCGTCAGTTTACGCTGCTGCCGCTGCGCAGCTATCTACCGCAGCTCAAGCGCCTGCGCGACGACGATCGCTACGAGCCTATGAGCGACAACATCGTGTACCTGACCAAGGACACCAATACCGACTACATCGACCGCGATATCGTCTACTCGATTCTGGACAAGCACCCCAAGCGCGCCCGTGCCTGGTGGTTCGTGAACGTCGAGACCATGGACGAACCGCATACCTTTGCCTATTCGGTCGAGACGTTTGGCACCGACTATGTTTTCCGCGTGCATCTGTACCTGGGCTACAAGGTTAACCAGCGCGTGAACGCCTACCTGCGCCAGGTTGTTCAGGATCTGGCCGCCACGGGCGAGCTGCCGCCGCAGACGCACGATTACTCGGTCTACAAGGATCCGGGCAACATCGGTACGTTCAAGTTCGTCATGATCCGCAAGCTCCTGGCGCCCGAGAGTGACGTGGAGCCGAGCGAGCGCACGGCCATCACGCTCAAGTACATCATCCGCCGCTTTGCCGGTACGCCGGCGCGCTGGTATGGCTTGGAGAACTCCAACGTGAGCTTTGAGTATGTGCCGCTGTTCACCAAGTTCAAGGCTGTGAACAAGATGCAGCGCCTGGCCCCCAACGAACGCCCGTAGGCGCCGACAGGTTGTATGGAGTTGGTTTTCGATGGACAAGGTTGAGACCGAGGAGGCAAACATGGATGCAAAGATGCTTGATGACCGCGATGTGGTTGCCGAGATGGTGCGTGAGGCACGCGTCGACGCCGCCGAAGATCGGTTCTTTACAAATCGAGCCAACATGGACATGGCTGATCGCGTGATTTCGATCGTGGCGCTGGTGTTTGTCGCTGCCTGCGTGTGTGCACTGCTCGCACACGTGTTGTTTGTCTAGCGACTGCCGGCTGCAAAGGCTATACACTTGGAACCACCACAAGGGAAAACCACCACAAAGGTGCCTGTCCCCTTTGTGGTGGTTTTTGTTTTGAGAGAGGGGCGGGGCGCTGATGGATGTCCATGCGGACGGCGATATTGCCGATAACTTTTGGTGGCGGCGCACAACGCAGACGCGACGCGGCCCTCTGTATGACATATGCATGTCGGTGGGGTTGCTGGTGGCCGCGACGGTTGTCGGTGCGCTGCTCGACCATCCCGGTCTTCGTCCCAGCATCATGATCGTTTACGCGTTTGCCGTGCAGCTGTGCGCGTTTTTTACTTGGAGTCGCCTGTACTGCCTATTGAGCTCGGCTGCTGCCGTGGCGCTCTACAACTTCTTGTTTGTCGATCCGCGCTACTCGCTGTCGTTTATCGACCGCGTCTATCCCGGCATGTTTTTCATCATGTTTGTGGTCTCGCTTGTGTCGAGCTCGATTGCGTTGGCCCTGCGCCGCGCCTTGGCACAGGCTGCCGCCAGCGACCGTCGCACGCATATGGTGCTCGAGACCAACCGCATGCTGCAGCGGTGCGCCGATCAGCAGCAGATTGTGCATGCCATGGCCACGCAGCTGGCTCGTCTTTCGGACTGTCCGGTCGTGTGGTACAGCGCCGACGCCGACGATGATGACCTGCTGCCGCGTGCGACGTACACGGCCGTGGGTGATGCCGCGTCGGTGCACCAGCTGACGCCCCAGATGCCGCCGCGACTCTCGGCGTCCGCCTATGTGGGAACGCCGCTCGATGCCGCCTATGGTGGCTCGGCGTTCTATGGTATATACCTGACTGTGCGCTCGGGCGACACCATGGTACGAGCGGGCGATCCCGCCTCGGTGGTGGGGGTACTCGCCATTGTCGCCGAGTCCGATGCTCTGACCTCCGAGGAGCGGACACTTGCCGATGCCATCGTGAGCGAGGGCGAGTTGGCGCTCGACCGCGCCCGCGCCATGGAGGCGCGCGAGGAGGCGGCGGTGCTTGCCAAAAATGAGCAGCTGCGCGCCAACCTGCTGCGCTCCATCTCGCACGATCTGCGCACGCCGCTCACCAGCATTTCGGGCAATGCCGACGTGCTGCTTGACCAGGGCTCGACCGGCACGGCCGTGCTTGACGACCAGACTCGCCGTGGGATGCTCAAATCCATCCGGTCCGATGCGCTATGGCTGAACGCTACTGTCGAAAACCTGCTTGCCATCACCAAGCTCGAAGGCGGCGGCATGCATCTGTCGACCACGCTCGAGCTGATGGATGACATCGTCGAGGAGGCACTGCGTCATGTTAGTCCTGCGGTGTGCGAGCACAGTCTGAAAGTGGTTCCGTGCGATGGTCCGGCGCTGGTTAATGTGGACGCGCGTCTGATGGTGCAGCTGGTGGTGAACCTGGTGAACAACGCTATTGCCTATACGCCGTCGGGCTCGCATATCGTGATTTCGATTATGGCGAACGATGGACAGGTGACATGTTCCGTCGCCGATGACGGTCCCGGTATTGCGCCCGAGGAGCAGAGCCGGATCTTTGAATCGTTCTACACTGTCAACCATGGCTTGGCTGATAGCCATCGCAGCGTGGGCTTGGGACTTTCGCTCTGTCGATCCATTATGTTGGCGCATGGCGGTAGCATAGGGGTCGCGGCGGCCGAACCGCATGGCTCGGTTTTTACGATTGAGCTTCCTGCCGCCGATGTTTCGTTTGATAAGGAGTAGCACCGTGCCAAACTCTGCTATGAAACCGCTCATTTTGGTTGTTGAGGACGATCCCGCCGTGCGCAACTTAATCGTTGCTGCACTTGAGGCGCACGGCTTGCGTCATATTGCCGTGGAAACCGCCCACGCTGCCATCGCTGCCGCATCCTCACAGGCACCGAGCGTCGTGTTGCTCGATTTGGGCCTGCCCGATATGGATGGCGTCAAGGTGGTGGAGTCGGTGCGTACGTGGTCGGGTATGCCGATCATCGTGGTCTCGGCGCGCAGCGAGGATGCGGACAAGATTCGCGCGCTCGATGCCGGTGCCGACGATTACCTGACTAAGCCGTTTTCGGTCGAGGAGCTCTTGGCTCGCATCCGCACGACGCTCAGGCGTCTTTCGTATATGCAAGCAGGAGGCGTGGCTTCCGAGGGGACGTTTGATGCCGGCGAGCTGCATATCGATTTTGATGCCGGCGTCGCATCGATGGCGGGCGATGAGCTGCATCTGACACCGATTGAGTACAAGCTATTGTGTCTATTGGCCCATAATGCCGATAAGGTGCTGACGCATCAATTCATTCTGCATGAGATTTGGGGCACGACGACCAAAAGCGATCTTGCGAGCCTGCGCGTCTTTATGGGCACGCTGCGCAAGAAGATTGAGTCGGACCCCGCGCATCCGCGTTATATCCAGACACACGTGGGGATTGGATACCGGCTGGTGACCCAGGGTTAGGGGCGCAGTGAGGCAAATGCATCGGATGTGTTTGCCTGGTACTGCATGCGGCAATAAGAATGATGCGTTAGCGTTCCGGCGCGGGCGGTGTATAAGCCGGCGTCCCAAGTGCTTTACCAAAATAAAGTGAACGCACAGATTCGTAACCCACTCGCAACCGTTCTATGGCACGATATTGAACGAATGTATGCTATGCGCTCAAATCTTTTGGGCAGAGTGGGAGACAGTATGGTCAAGCTGTACGAGGACGGCATCTACCTGCGCGGCGGCAGCGAGGTTGTGCCTGCGGCCGAGGCTGCCGAGCGCGGTATTACGCAGGTGCCCGAGGATGCCAAGCGCGGTACCATCGCGTATTCGATCCTCCAGGCACACAATACGTCCGGCAACCCCGAGGCGCTCAAGATTCGCTTCGACGCCATGGCGAGCCACGACATCACCTTTGTCGGCATCATCCAGACGGCTCGTGCCTCGGGTATGGAGCAGTTCCCGCTGCCCTACGTGCTCACCAACTGCCATAACTCGCTGTGCGCCGTGGGCGGCACCATCAACGAGGACGACCATGTCTTTGGCCTTTCCGCGGCTAAGAAGTACGGCGGCATCTTCGTCCCGCCGCACATCGCCGTCATTCACTCCTTTATGCGCGAGAACTTCGCCGGTTGCGGCAAGATGATCCTGGGTTCCGACTCGCACACCCGCTATGGCGCCCTGGGCACCATGGCCGTGGGCGAGGGCGGCGGCGAGCTGGCAAAGCAGCTGCTGCGCGATACCTACGATGTCGCCTATCCCGGCGTCGTGGCCATCTACCTCACGGGCGCCCCGCGCCCCGGCGTCGGCCCGCACGATGTGGCGCTCGCCATCATCCGCGCCGTCTTTGCCAAGGGCTACGTCAAGAACAAGGTCATGGAGTTCGTGGGGCCCGGCATCGCGAGCATGACGACCGACTACCGCAACGGCGTCGACGTCATGACCACCGAGACCACCTGCCTTTCCTCCATTTGGGCAACTGACGAGGACACGCACGCGTTCCTGGCCATGCACGGCCGCGGCGACGACTACCGCGAGCTCAAGCCCGCCGATGTTGCCTACTATGACGGCTGCGTCGAGGTCGACCTGTCGAGCATCAAGCCTATGATCGCGCTGCCGTTCCACCCTTCCAACGGCTTTGAGATCGACGAGCTCAACGAGAACCTCGAGGACATCCTGCACGAGGTGGAGCTCGAGGCTGCCAAGATCGGCGAGGGCAAGACGCACTTTAGCTTGCTCGACAAGATCGTCGACGGTAAGCTGCACGTGCAGCAGGGCGTTATCGCCGGCTGCTCGGGCGGCAACTACGACTCCGTGGTCCAGGCTGCCCGCGTGCTCAAGGGTGCCAACACCGGCTGCGGCGAGTTCTCGCTGTCGGTCTACCCCACGAGCCAGCCCGTGGCGCTCGAGCTTACACGCCGCGGCTACATCTACGACCTTATGGAGGCCGGTGCAATCGTGCGCACGGCGTTCTGCGGCCCGTGCTTTGGCGCCGGCGACACGCCCGCCAACAACGGCCTTTCGATCCGCCACACCACGCGCAACTTCCCCAACCGCGAGGGTTCCAAGCCGGGCAATGGCCAGCTGAGTGCCGTGGCCCTGATGGACGCCCGCTCCATTGCGGCGACGGCTGCCAACGGCGGCGTCCTGACGCCGGCGACCGACCTGCCCGAGGAGACTTGGGACGAGGCCTGCGAGTACACCTTTGACGACGCGCCGTACAAAAAGCGCGTGTACTGGGGCTTTGGCAAGGCGGAGCCTGCCGACGAGCTGGTCGAAGGTCCCAACATCAAGCCGTGGCCCGCGATGGAGCCCCTCGGCGACGATATCCTGCTCAAGGTGTGCTCCAAGATCATGGACCCGGTCACCACGACCGACGAGCTCATTCCTTCGGGCGAGACGAGTTCCTTCCGCTCCAACCCGCTGGGTCTGGCCGAGTTTACGCTGAGCCGCCGCGACCCGGCCTACGTGGGCCGCTCCAAGGAGGTCGACGCGGTGGAGAAGCGCCGTGTTGCCGGCGAGTCTGCGGGTGATCTGGCGGCACTCGATGCCGAGCTTTCGGGCGTGTTTGAGGCACTGGCCGGCGCTGGTGTCGCGGCCGATGCCAAGGCGACCGAGTACGGCTCCATGCTCTATGCTAAGAAGCCCGGTGACGGTTCTGCCCGCGAGCAGGCTGCGAGCTGCCAGCGCGTAATTGGCGGTCTGGCAAACATCGTCCACGAGTACGCCACCAAGCGCTATCGCTCTAACGTGATGAACTGGGGCATGGTGCCCTTCCAGATGGAGGCCGAGCCCAACTTTGAGGTGGGCGACTACGTCTTTGTGCCGGGCATCCGCGCCGCGCTCGATGGTGACCTAAAGGACATCGCCGCCTACGTGGTGCGCGCCGATGGTGCGGTCGAGCAGATTGAGCTCTACATTGCCGATATGACGGCAGAGGAGCGCGCCATCGTCAAGGCCGGCTGCCTGATCAACTACAACAAGTTCAAGGCCGCTGCCGAGTAACTCTGCTGTACGCCCCGGCTACACCTTTCCCTCGTGCTCACGCGCTTCGCGAGGGTCGCCCGAGGGAAAGGTGTGGCCGGGGCTACCGCGACGTTCTCGTTGGGTCTTGAGGGACGCTAATAAATAGACTTGCTTGTAGCCGCCCCTGTTATCGGGGCGGCTTCTTTTTGTCGAAAACCGCCACAAAGGGGCAGGCACCTTTGTGGCGGCTCGATTCGTCTCAATCTGTAACATCTTGGCCGCTAAAAGTGGGCCTGGTGTTACAGATTTAGATTTTCGATTCGGGTGTCTTCTGTTTGTCTCGATCTGTAACAGTTAGACCTTAATTTGCCGAGTAGATGTTACAGATTGAGACAAACGGTTGCCGCTGAACAATTCGTCTCGATCTGTAACATCTAGGATCAAAAATGGCTGCTAGATGTTACAGATCGAGACGGTAGTGCGCCTGGGTAGCGGCGGGCTGACATCTCAGTACCCTATCCATCAATCACTCAGAAAATCTTATATATAGAGACTTAGATTTGTGTATAAGATCGTGCAAAGCTGGCAACAATACTTCTCGAACAACGTGAAGCCGCCCCGTAGGGCGGCCACCCCAAGAGAGGTGATTCCATGAGAATCGATAAGCTGGCAATGACGTCGCGCGAGGCGTTGCAGACCGCCATGAGCACGGCTGCTGACGCGCAGGCCGGCGCGGTGGAGCCGATTCACCTGCTGTCTGCCCTGCTCGGTGCCGGTGAGCGCAATATCTCCGTGATTATCGAGCGCATCGGTGCCGACCCGGCCCAGCTCGCACGCTCCACGCAGGATGCCATCGACCACGCACCCAAGGTTTCGGGCGAGGGCCAGCAGATGGGCCTGTCCAACGAGCTCGTCCGCGTCATCGAAAAGGCCGAGAAGAAGGCCACCAAGATGGGCGACAGCTTTGTAGTGACCGAGCATCTGCTGATGGCACTTGCCGAGGACAAGGGCGAGGCGGGCCGCGTGCTGCGCGATGCCGGCGTGACCAAGGAGCGCGTCGAGCAGGTCTACGAGGAGCTGCGTGGCGATGACCGCGTGACGTCCGCCGAGGACAAGACCCAGTTTGAGGCGCTGGAGCAGTACGGCCGCAACATCTGCGACCTAGCCCGCGCCGGCAAGCTCGACCCGGTCATCGGCCGTACCGACGAGATCCGTCGTACCATTCAGGTCCTGTCCCGTCGCACCAAGAACAACCCCGTGCTCATCGGCGAGCCGGGTGTCGGTAAAACCGCCATCGTCGAGGGCATCGCCCAGCGTATCGTGGCCGGCGATGTGCCGAGCACCCTGCGCGACCGCGACCTCATCGAGCTCGACATGAGCGCGCTGGTCGCTGGCGCCAAGTACCGCGGCGAGTTCGAGGACCGCTTAAAGGCCGTGCTCAAAGAAGTGCAAAAATCCGAGGGCAAGGTCATCCTGTTCATCGATGAGCTCCACACCATCGTGGGCGCGGGTGCCACCGAGGGCTCCATGGACGCCGGCAACATCCTCAAGCCGGCGCTCGCCCGTGGCGACCTGCACGCGATCGGCGCGACCACGCTCGACGAATACCGCAAGTACATCGAGAAGGACGCGGCGCTCGCCCGTCGTTTCCAGACCGTTATGGTGAGCGAGCCTACCGTCGAGGACACCATCTCGATCCTGCGTGGCCTCAAGGAGAAGTACGAGATCTTCCACGGCGTGCACATCACCGATAGCGCGCTCGTGGCCGCCGCCGATCTCTCCGATCGCTACATCGCCGATCGCTTTCTGCCCGACAAGGCCATCGACCTGGTCGATGAAGCCGCAAGCCGCCTGCGCATGGAGCTCGACAGCATGCCGGTCGAGATCGACGCCACCACGCGTCAGCTCACCCAGCTGCAGATCGAGGAACAGGCGCTCATGAAGGAGACCGATGACGCCTCCAAGGAGCGTCTGGAGGCCCTGCGCCAGGAGATTGCCGAGGTCCAGGAAAAGCTTAACGTGCAAAAGGCCGGTTGGCTCAACCAAAAGAACGCCATCGACCACGTGCAGGAGCTTAAGGGCCAGCTTGACGAGGCCAAGAGCGAAGAGGAGCGCGCGACGCGCAACGGCGACCTGGGCCGTGCGTCCGAGCTGCGCTACTCTGTGATTCCGGGTCTGCAGCAGCAGATTCAGGATGCCGAGGCCGCGCTCGAGGCGCAAAAGCAGCAGGACGGCGAGGGCCTCAACGAACAGGTGACCTCCGATGAGATCGCCGAGGTCGTGAGTGCCTGGACCGGCGTGCCCGTGTCCAAGATGATGCAGGGCGAGCTCGACAAGCTGAAGGGCCTGGAGGGCGAGCTGCATAAGCGCGTCATCGGCCAGGACGAGGCTGTCTCCGCCGTTGCCGCAGCCGTGCGCCGCAGCCGTGCGGGCCTCTCCGACCCGGACAAGCCCATCGGCAGCTTCTTCTTCCTGGGCCCCACCGGCGTAGGCAAGACCGAGCTCGCCAAGGCGCTGGCCGAGTGCCTGTTCGACGACGAGCGCGCGCTCGTACGTATCGACATGTCCGAGTACATGGAGAAGTTCAGCGTCCAGCGTCTGATCGGTGCGCCCCCGGGATACGTGGGTTACGACGAGGGCGGTCAGCTTACCGAGGCCGTGCGCCGTCGTCCCTACTCCGTGATCTTGCTCGACGAGATGGAGAAGGCTCATCCGGATGTCTTCAACGTGCTGTTGCAGGTGCTTGATGACGGCCGTCTGACCGATGGCCAGGGTCGCCAGGTGTCCTTCAAGAACACGATTATCATCATGACGTCCAACGTGGGCTCCAAGGCCATCGCCGATCTGTCCGGTAAGGACGAGGAGGAGATGCGCCATCAGGTCGACGCCGCCATGGCTCAGACCTTCCGCCCCGAGTTTCTCAACCGTATCGACGATATCGTGGTGTTCCATCCGCTCGGCATGGCGCAGATCGAGAAGATCGTCGATATTCAGCTCGCCGACGTCCGCGCACGTCTGGCCAAGGAGCGCATGACGCTTGCCATCACCCCGGCGGCCAAGCAGATGCTCGCCGTGGGCGGCCTGGACCCGGTCTTTGGCGCCCGTCCGCTCAAGCGTCTGGTGCAACGCGAGGTCGTTGATGCCATCGCGGCCGCTATCATCGACGGCACGGTGCGCGAGGGCGATCAGGTGACGGTCGATGCCGACAAGGACGGCGGCTTTACCGTCGTGTGCGACAGCACGCCGGCGGCCACCTACGAGGTCCCCGACGCCGAGTAGATTTTGGGCAATGCCTTAAAATCTGCCAGTCGTCTCTAAACGCCAAGGGCGGCGGATCCAATGGGGTCCGCCGCCCTTTTTCGTGCGACAATCGATGATGTTGAACACGATTGCACGGCAAGGAGATATGCAGATGAAAGACGAGATCAAGACAAGCGTGCCGGCACCCAAGTCCACGTCCAAGCCGGCGCCCAAGCCGCGCGACCCCTATATCCGTGCCGAGAACGAGGATGATGACGGTTACGACCCCTACAGCGACCGACGCCCCGAGCGCGAGCCCCTCTTCGAAGCCGACCCCTGGCGCTAAGTAGCTCATTTGGGACGGGGGAGCGGCAACAGATAAACTTGCTTAGCTACTAATCAAGATACGCATAAATCTTGCTTTCCGGCTAATCGAGAATCGGGGGTAGCTAATTTGGGACGGGGCTTTATTAGCTATCCAGGACAGTGGTCCGCTAGTCCTCGGCCTTGATGCTCGGCAGGAGAATCTGGGCGAGATAGTCGGTCTCGAGTTTGGTCGCGGCGTTGGCCTTGCCGTCTTTGCCGACCAGTACGTTCTTGATCTGGCTATAGGTGTAGCGGTTGCCGGTCGTGAGCTCGACAAGCTCAATGGCCGTGTCCATGGGGTAGGTTGACACGGGATTCTGCGTCCGTCCGTTGATGGTCTGGGGCACCACGTACGGATAGACGGGGCCGCTGGCGTAGACGGTATAACCGTCGCCTAGGTTGGCCGCACCCAAAACCGTATCGCCCTCATCGGGCGTAAAGCTCTCGCCCTCGCGCACCGCGACGAGCGTCACAATCGGCGTATCGCTGTCGCCGGCAAGATAGATGCATAGCGTGCTGCCATTTTGCCAAGTCTCGACCTTGCCGTACCACTCGACGGGGATATCGAGCTGGTAGAGGTCGGTTGCCTTGTGACGGGCGTCGGCATCACGGGCCGCCTGTGCCTTTTGCGCGCTCACGGCATTGACGGCGGCGTCGCGCCGTGCGGTTGCCGCCTGCTGGAGCACCTTGGCGGTGGCGGCGGAGCTCGCGCCTCCCTCCTCGGCATATTTGGCGGCGGCATCGATCTGGTCGTCGGTTACCGTGTCGGCCGAAGGCACCTTGAGCTTAAAGGCGGCCTGGCTGCTTAGGTCCTGTCCGTCGCTCTTGATCGTGACCTGCGCCTTGGTGGTCGGCACGGTATAGACGGTGCCGTCGGACGCGATGGGGGAGGCGGCAATGGAGAGCGTATAGTCACCGGGCAGCAGCTTGATGCCGTGACCGCGCTCGTCAACGTAGAGTGTTTCGCTCACAGAAGAGCCGTCGGAGTCCTGGCCACTCACCTGTACGGGGATCTTTGAGCCGGTGGAGCAGTCGAGCCCCGCGGCATGTACACCAATTTGCACCGACATCATGGTATGGGCGTTTGCGGCAACCACGGCGGCCTGCTCTTGCTGGTATCCGTTCCAAGCCGCATAGCCCGCGCCGCCGGCGATGAGCGCGACGGCAACAACGCCTGCCACCATCAGGTTGCGGCGCTTGGGCGACATCTTGCGATGGCGGACCTTGGCTTCGTGTGCCGAGGGAACGGAGGGCAGGGGAATACCGCCCATAGCGATGGTCTCGTCCACGATCGGCGCGGAGCCCAGGCCGGGAAGCTCACGGGTGAGCGATTCGTCGCCGGGCACGTTGCCGAACAACATGGTTTCTTCGGTGGAGTCCGTACTCGGCTGGTCGCTGGCCTTGGATTCGGAATGGGACGTCGCATCCTCAGCGTTGACGCTCCCCTCATCTTCGGTCGCGGCATCATCGGGGACGGTGCCATCCGAGTCGGCGCTATCGCTGCGGGCGTTACCGGCGGCTTCGGCGTCGACATCACTTGCCTCGCCACTTGCTTCGGTATCGGCATCGCAGTTTGCATCTTGTTCACCGTCGCCCGAATCGTCTTCGCGCGCTTCGTCCAGCGCGTCGATAAACGTTTCGTCAAACGCAATCTCGTCAATCGAAATCCGGTCTAGGCTCTCCAGAGCCTCGGCGCACGCTTCTGCGTCTTGGGCCGCATCCACTTGGCCCATCGTCTCATCTTTCATATATCCCCCAAGCTCAATATCGGGACAACAATGTACCCAAAAATTGAGCCATATAAAGCTGATGAACGATATGTCAGCCGATTTAATCTGAGTATTCGATTTCACGGCGAAGACAGGCCACAATCCGGTTCTGTCGCCTTGGTCGCGTGCAACAGCAAAAGCCCCCGGAAAGCAGTCGAATCGCTTTCCGGGGGCTGCGCATGACGCAAGATTGCGGCGCCAACTAAGTACGCCTGCATCCAAATGCGGGCGACGAACACGTTACTCGGCGTGCGCGTAATCCACCTTGGCGCGGCGGGCGGTAGCCTTCTCCCAATCGCTGGTGCCCTCAAAGACATCTTGCTTGTAGGGATTGCGGCCGAGCTTCTTGGCGCGATAGGCGATGTAGATGATCGCGGCGACGTTAGCGATCAGCGCGGCAATCGAGACCGCGGTAGCGGCGCCGGGGTCGAGCGTGGAGTGGGTCACAAAGATGGACTCCTCCTGGAAGTAGGGGAACACCTGGGCAAACATGCACCAAATGGCCAGCGTAAAGGCGCGGTTCTGGATCCAGCCGCCCTTGTTCCAGATAAAGGCGGCGATGGTGGGCGCCAGCAGCAGCGCAAAGCCGCAGAACCAGGAGTGGGTGGGCAGGCAGTTGTAGGTGTAGCAGAAGTTCCAGATATCGTAGGCGATGATGTAGACCCAGGTCATGTCGGGCCACAGCATGTCGGTCTTGTCCTCGGAGGCGTAGACGCTCCACCAACCGGTCATGCAGAAGATGTTGATGATGCCGGCGATGCCGTTGAACACGTTGTTCCAACCGGCCAGCTGCGTGGCGCCCTCGGAGGTGACCCACGTGGACTCGCCCAGGACAAAGAAGTGATAGGCACTCTCAAAGTCGGAAACGACGGCGATCATGATGTTGATGGCGACGATCACAAACGGCCATGCGCGGAACCAATGCGCCTTGCCGATCTTGCCCCACTGGTACTTAATGGCAATGAAGCCCCAGCAACCGGCCAGCGCCGCGTATACCTTGGCGTAATGGAACCAGCTGTTCTGGTACACATGGGTGGGGTTGGTGAGCGCCCACTCGGCGCCCTGCGAAACGCCGATGGCGATGGCGATGCAGTAGATGGTCATCGCCAGCGGAGCCACACCAAAGATGATTGCCGCGCCCAGCTTGGTGCGGCGGCCGACCTCGTTGAGCACGATCAGGCCAATAAAGACCATGGCCCAGCCGGCCCAGTGGATAAGGGTATCGCTACCCCAAACATCGAACAGCATGCTGCTCTCCTTTCACAAGCCCGCGCCCCCTCTTCTGTCGCGGGCAGTTTGGCCATATAGCGTCAGTTCCTGGGCTTGCGCTCGGGATACTTGGCGGTGTAGCCCTCGATGTGGAGCGTCGAGGCGATAATCTCCTTGACCGTCTCGTCGGGCACATCGGGGTGAGTGCGGATATACATCAACAGTCCCATGATGAGGGTGTAGAACGTTTCGTAGACATGGTCGATGCGCAGCTCGTGATGGGCGACAAAGTCCACCACGGTGGTGTCGCAGATGTACTGAGCCACGCGCTGAACCACGTTGTGCAGAAAGCCGCCGTAGAGCGCGCCGCTGCTCGAGGTCAGGGTGCTCGGCAACTCGTGGCCGCTCACGACCAGGTGCTTAAAAAGCGGTGCGACGGTGTCGAGTGCGCCTTCGATGTCGCCGATCGTGCGGCTGGCATTCCACTGCTCGAGCTCGGCGATAAAGCCGTCGATCGCTTCGTCCATGACGGCGGTGACGGCAGCGTCCATATCGGCAAAATAGTGGTAGAACAGCGAGCGTGTGCAGCCGGCTCGTTTGGTCACGGCCGATACCGAAAGATGCGACACGCCCAGCTCGGAGCTCACGGTGCGCACGGCGGCGAGAATCTCGCGACGGCGCTCGTCGCCCGTCAGGCGCTTTGCCGCGCTGTCGTGCGCGGGGGCGGCGTCGGCCACAGGGGTGTCCGCTGCGTTATCGCTCATGCGCTTGCCGCCTTTCGTCCGTTTGGGTCCGACCGTTCGCCTAACAGTCTTGAATATTGTTGACGGTTCGTCAATACTGTTTTTGACACAATGTCAACAATAACGGGTGAACGGCATGGGGGCATGTCGGGCCCATATAAAGAGGGGTGCCGCATGCCTGTTGGGCTGCGGCAAGAGAAGGGACGACCATGATTCTCAACGGACCGGGGATTAGCTACACCGAGCCCGATATCGGCGCGGAGTTTGTGCCGCCGCTGCCGGAGCATCCGCGCGAGGCCATCGTCAAACTGTGCGAGCATTGCACCAACCGCCTGTTGCACCGCGACGAACTGCTGGGCTACGAGTACTGGTCGTTTGCCGAGGCCGCGACCGACGAGCAGGCCGAGGTGCTCTGTAAGATGAAGATGCGCCGTCCCTATACGCTGCCCGAGATGGTCAAGATCACCGGTATGCCCGAGGCCGATATCGAGAAGATGCTCGACGACATGAGCTACACGGGCTTGCTCGAGTACAACTGGGAAAACCCCGAGCGCGCCAAGCAGTGGGTGCTGCCCATGCTGGTGCCGGGTTCCGCCGAGTTTCTCAACATGCGCGTGAGCCAGCTCGAGGAGCATCCGGTCTACGCCAAGTTCTTTGAGCAGGCGTCCAAGGGGCCACTGTCGAAGGCCACGCCGATGGTGCCGCCCGGAGGCGCCGGTATCGGCATGCATGTCATTCCGGTCGAGAAGGCCATCGACGCCACGAGCACCTCGGTGCCGATTGAGCATATCGAGCATTGGCTCGACAAATACGACGGCAAGTATGCCGCCAGCACCTGCAGCTGCCGCGCGAGCCGTCGTGTGATGGGCGAGGGCTGCGCCGATGATCCCGCCGACTGGTGCATTGCCGTGGGCGATATGGCCGACTACGTGGTCGAGACCGACCGCGGCCACTATGTGACGCGCGAGGAGGTCTACGACATCTTGCGCCAGGCCGAGGACAACGGCTTTGTGCACCAGATCACCAATATCGACGGCGAGAACAAGATCTTTGCCATCTGCAACTGCAACGTCAACGTGTGCTATGCCCTGCGCACCTCGCAGCTGTTCAATACGCCCAACCTGTCGCGCTCGGCCTATGTCGCCAAGGTTGAGAAGGACAAGTGCGTGGCCTGCGGTCGCTGCGTTGAGGTGTGCCCTGCCGGTGCCGCCAAGCTCGGCCAGAAGCTCTGCAGCAAAAAGGCCGGCGGACAGGTGCCCGAGTATCCGCGCCAGGAGCTGCCCGATGCCACCAAATGGGACCACACCAAGTGGTCGCCCAACTACCGCAACGATAACCGTATCGAGACGCACGAGTCCGGTACCGCACCCTGCAAGACGGCCTGCCCCGCACATGTCGCCGTTCAGGGCTACTTAAAGCTCGCGGCGCAGGGTCGCTATGACGAGGCGCTGGCGCTCATCAAACGCGAGAACCCGCTGCCTGCAATCTGCGGTCGCGTGTGCAACCGCCGCTGCGAGGACGCCTGCACCCGTGGGCGCGTGGACGCCGCCGTGGCCATCGACGAGGTCAAGAAGTTTATCGCCCAGCGCGACCTGGATGCCGCGACCCGCTATATCCCGCCTGTGGTGACGCCGACGCGTGCCGGCGGCTTCGAGCAGAAGATCGCCATCATCGGCGCCGGCCCGGCCGGTCTGTCCTGCGCTTTCTATCTGGCCGAGAAGGGCTACAAACCCGTCGTGTTCGAGAGGAACGAGCGCCCGGGCGGCATGCTCACCTATGGCATTCCCAGCTTTAAACTGCAGAAAGACGTGATCGAGGCCGAGGTCGAGGTCATTCGCCTAATGGGTGCCGAGTTCCGCTATGGCGTGGAGGTCGGCAGCGATGTGACGCTCGACGAGCTGCGCGCGCAGGGCTTTAAGGCCTTTTATGTGGCTATTGGCTGCCAGGGCGGACGCCTTGCCGGTATTCCAGGCGAGGACGCCGAGGACGTGACCGTGGCCGTCGACTTTTTGCGTGAGGTCAACAGCGGCAAGATCGACGCGCTGCCCGGCCGCACCATCGTGGTGGGCGGCGGCAACGTGGCCATCGACGTGGCCCGCAACGCCTGCCGCCTGGGCTCCGAGCACGTTGAGATGTTCTGCCTGGAGA
>ERZ1034939.193-NODE-193-length-44019-cov-14.191975_pt1 | contig 44019 bp, 29 predicted proteins | sample MGYA00520626_ERZ1034939 | MGnify/ENA primary metagenome ERZ1034939 (study PRJEB33766, sample SAMN09781751) | gut metagenome | biome: gut microbiome | host: Homo sapiens | place: Madagascar | study: EMG produced TPA metagenomics assembly of the PRJNA485056 data...
ACATTTGCACTGACAGCATCGGTGACAGCCACTATGTTTCCGACAAGTGCATTTGCAGTGACAGGCAGCCAGGTGGCGGCTGATGGAACGTACATAAGTACTGCTCATGTTTCAAGAAATGAAGATGCAGAGGCAAATGAAGATGAGTGGGAAGAGTATGATGTAGAAGTAAGCCTCACAGTAAAGGACGGAAAAATAACTGATATTGTTACAACTCCGGGAAATGGATATACGTCTAATGATGCTAAGTATGTCAGATGGAGTACTACTGATGCGAACAGAGGTGGAATAAATACAAAAATTGTTGGTAAAGATGCAACTGTTGATACAATAAGTAGCTGGGATACAGTTTCAGGTGCAACATGTACATCTTCAGCTATCAAAGCAGCCGCTCTTAAAGCTATTGATCAGGCATCAGAGAAGAAAGATGAAGTAGCAGTGGACACTACAGCTCTTGAGTCAGCTATCAAGTCAGCAGAGACACTTACAGAGTCTGATTATACAGCAGCTACATGGAGCAAGGTATCAGAAGCTCTTAAAGCAGCAAAGAGCGCACTTACAGCAAAAGAGTCACAGACAGCAGTTGACTCAGCAGCAACAGCTTTAAATGCTGCTGTAAAGGGACTTGTAAAAGAAGAAAAATATGTATATTGTTATGCAGGACTTACATGGTCAGAGTACTGGGCTGCTGAGGGAGTACAGGCAGCAGGAAGCACAGCATCATCAGATGAGGTAGACGCAAAGGGTGAGTATGATAAAGGTGCATTTGATACAGTAACTCGTGCTACTAAAAACCATGGTCTTCACAGAGGAAGCTTCCAGTGCAATGCAGTTGTAGAGACAGAAGAGGGTAAAACACTTAATCTGTCATATTGGAAAACCGTTAAAGGCGATGACGGAAAAGACAAGCAGATTGCTGTTATGACAGATGGTACAGAGTATACCTATAACAGAGGTGTATTTACAAACGACTCTGTTACATTAAACCTTAAAGATTACAAAGTAACAGGTCTTAAATTTGTCCCTGTAAAAGTAAAAGCAGAGGATTACGAGGCATTCAAGGCAAAATATACAGTTTACGAGAATGGTTCTAAGTTGAAGGGCGGTTATGGAGAAAATAAACTTCAGGTTATTGACGAGGTGGCAAACGTTACCGCAGATACAAACGGTCTTAAGACTGCTACAAAGACTGCAGACGGAAGCTTCTCATTCTCAGCCAGAGCAACAGGAAATGACTCGGGTGTAATGTCTTCTCTTAAAAAAGCAGATGGACTTGAGCCGGAAGTTAAAGCTGCAAGCGGATCATACGGAGAGTTTTTAAGAGTTGATTTTAACGGTAATTATGGTGATCTTGGAGCCAATATGCAGGCAGTTAAGTGGACATATTATGGTAATGACAGCACAAGAACCAAAGCACTTGCCACATATGGCACAAAGTTTGCATCAGATAACTGGATGCATAAGTCTATGGGAATCCAGCTTGGTCTTACAGATTCGCTCAGATGCAGCCTGCCAAGTGGATATGATGGAACAGGATACTGGTCTGTCACAATCTATGCATTAGGATATGAGGATTATACATATAATTTTGAGGCAACAGCTGCAAATATAGTTAAACCACAGGTACCGGCAGATGAGACATCAAAGAAGGCACTTTCTGATAAGGTTTCGGAGGCTGATAAGCTGAACAAGGAGCTTTATACAGATAAAACATGGTCAAATATGCAGGCTGAGCTTAAGGAAGCAAAGGATGCTTTAGCAAAGACTGACCTCATGCAATCGGAAGCCGAGGAAGCATTATCACACCTCACAGACGCTGTAAATAATCAGAAATCACAGTATGTACTCATGAACATTCCATATGATGAGTTTTACAAGGCTGATCTTAATAACAATTCAGTCAAAGTAGATGCCACCACATCTGCCACAAAGCAGAAGACCAGAAATACTCTGGCAGCAGGCTCATATCATGCGGATGCAGAAGGAGAGCATATAAACGGTGTAACCTTCCCGGTAAAGGTCACAGATGAGTTCTACGATAACAATAAGGGTTATACACAGATTACAGATGACAGTAAGGTAGATATCACAACCAATATGAAGGGCAAGGTTTCTACAACAACATATGAGGGAAAGAAGGCTCTTTTTGAGAGTGCTGACTACTCATACTATGTGCTTAGTGAGGTTCCTTCATATTACAAGACTGCAACAGTAGGCACAGATAAAAAACTGTCATTTGGTGCTGTAAATGGAACTAAGACGCAGATAGCTTCTGGCCAGGTGAAAACAAAGTTCAAGACAAAAACAAAGTATGGAGACTATCAGCTCAATCTCGATGGCATAAAGGATGCTATGAGCTTTGAAGATGATGATGTGGTTTACGGTGTTATTGTAAGCACTGATGACACAGATTATGCTATGCGTCATGTAGAAAATATCTGGAAAACAGAGGATCTTGCATGGAGTGTTGGAATTGTTACAGAGTCTCATGGTTGTCCTCTTTCATCTAACCACTACAAGTCCATGGTTGGAAAGACAATCAAAAATGTAACATACTATACAAGTAAGGGAATCTTCACTTTACCTGTAGAATATAAGGTGCTTGAGCACGTTAAGGATTCAAAGGCAAATGTAGAAAATGCAGCTGTATCAGCAGGAAAGACTAATTTTGGTGTTGCACTTCCGGATGATTTTGATGCAGAATATGCAGTTACAGATGCAAAAGGAAAGAAAGTCGAGGGATTTAAGGTTACAGAGGAAAGCTTAGCATCAGCAACTTCAACATATGCAGCAAGCTATACTCAGAATAAGAAGCTTGTAATTACATATCCGAAGGATGCAGAGAATACAGAGTATACGCTGACAGTATCCGATAAGAACAAAAAATATGCTCCAATCACTACCACGTTTGAGCTCTATGCCGATACAGTTTCTGCAGCATACAATAATGATGCGACAGCACCGAAGCTTGTAAAGGCAGAGGGAGCAACAGATGCACAGTTTGCAGATTTTATTGGAAAAATCAAGTCTGTAAATGTGAATGGTAAGGTTTATCCGGCACCAGGCAAGGGTAAGGGTGCTGTGAAGATTATCAAGGAAGATGGTACAATTGATACTACTCAGGCTCCGTTTGCTGAGGGTTCAAGCTTTGAAATCAAGGTATCAGCAACCGGATATAAGGGTGCACTTTCATTTACATATGACAAGCCTGCGGTTATTGATACTAAAGCACTTGAGAGTGTAATTGAAAAAGCAGATACACTCAAAGAGGCTGATTACACAGCAGACAGCTGGAAAACATTCTCACAGGTGCTTTCAAGTGCAAAAGCAGTGCTTGGGCAGAAGGATGACCAGACAAAGGTTGACAATGCAGTTAAGTCACTCAATAAGGCTATTGAAGGCTTAAAGAAGAAAGAAGCTGTAAATCCTGGAACACCGGGAAGTGGTACAGGAAGCACAGGTGCGATATCCGGAGGTGCAGGAAGCTCTAATGGAGCCGGTACGAATGCAACTGTAGCAACAGGGAAAAAGGCAAATTCTACGACTGCTGACACAACAGGCAGCGTAGCTAAAAAAGCTACAGTAAAGAAGGCTTCCAAGACATCAGATACAAATCCTCTTATGGGCATGCTTGCATTGGCATTTGCATCAATCAGTCTTGTGGGAGCGGCACTTTTTGCTAAAAAACCAAACCGTAAATAATTTAATAATAAGCACATTTCCCTATTGACGAATCCCCTGCGTTGACATATCATAGTATATAAGTGAAAGGGAGTAGCCGGCACGAGAGTGCTTACTTATCCGTCAGTACGATTGCTCATACATATATGACAGCAATCCGGAGAGTGATTAAATGGCGAGACTTTTGTTGTTTTATACAGCAGAAGTGTCGCCTTTTTTGTATATAAAAGCCTTCTGCTGATAGGACATAGCTGTAACTATCAATTAATCATGCATCCTTAAAAAGGACAGCAGAAGGAGGAAAATTATGATTTTTGTAGCAAGTTTACTGCTTATAGCAGGCTTTGTAGCACTGGTGAAGGGCGCGGATGTATTTGTGGATGGAGCTGCGGCGCTCGCCGGGAAATTTGGTATTCCGCAGCTTGTGATTGGACTGACGATTGTGGCGATGGGTACGTCGCTGCCGGAGGCGGCAGTCAGCATCACTGCAGGAATAAAGGGTAATGCAGGGATTACAGTCGGCAATATTGTCGGCAGCAATATACTAAATATCCTTATAATCCTGGGAGTGACCGCACTCATCACAAATGTAGCCATACAAAAAACCACCTTCAAATACGAGATACCGTACATGCTTCTTATCACAGCGGTGCTTCTCGTGATGGGAATGACAGGCAATGAAATCACATTCATTGAGGGTGTTATACTGTGGATTTTATTTATTGCATATCTGCTTTATTTGTATATTCTGGCAAAAAAGGGCAATGACAGCGGTGATGAACAGCCGGTAAAGCTATATCCGGTATGGAAATGCCTGCTCTTTATTGTGCTGGGCGGTGTGTGCGTCGTAATTGGAAGCCAGCTTGTCGTAAACGGTGCCACGACCATAGCAAGAGCCTGCGGCATGAGTGAGCGCTTTATTGGATTGACAATCGTTGCATTCGGCACATCTCTTCCGGAGCTTGTGACATCTGTTTCAGCAGCACGCAAGGGAAATGCCGGTATAGCGATTGGAAATATAGTCGGCAGCAATATTTTCAATATACTCTTTGTAGTCGGAACAGTAGCTCTCATTTGTCCGGTACCGTTTGAGAGCAGGTTTGTGATTGATACAGTTGTGGCAATCCTGTGCGGTGTGCTCCTGTGGGGCGGTACGATAAGACATAAAGAGCTTAGAAAGCCATGTGGAGTGGTGATGCTGCTTTGCTATGCGGCATATTTTGTATATCTGGCAGTTATGTAATGCTGTATTTTTTGAATTGCGAAGACTGTGTTTAAAAAGAGTGTGATGAAGATATAATAATTAAATTTAGCAAACTGTCAATAATTGTGCATACAAATCGTTGTTTTAATATCAAAATGATTGAGATTTCAAACTAAATATAAATAATTAATTAAAAATAGCACTCTTGCTTGACAAGTGCTGATTACAGGTGTATAACGTAGTCAGAACGAACGGAAGGAAGCGATTATAATGGATAAAAACCCAAAGCATCCATTGAAGAAAAAGAATAAGGCAGATGCAAAGAAGCATCAGAAGCACGTATACGAATAGCAGCTTCCGTTAAGGAATACTATCCAGTAAGCACAATGTACCCCAGCCCGTCACAGGGTTGGGGTATTTTGTGTTTTTGGAAGTGTTTTCAGAGGCTGTCCTTGAGACAGCTGTGAATACATTTTCACCTGCACCTTTTATGAGAGAAGCTTTAAGCTTGTCGCCATACATATAGAGGTCATTTCCACGCACAATTCCCCATTCCATCAGAAGCGCAGCCGCACCGGTCACAAACGGAGCAGCCATGGAGGTGCCTGTTTTTGAAGTGTAGCCTCCCGTGTTTGAGCATGAAATAATGTCCACACCGGGCGCAATTATATCAGGCTTTATGCTGTCAAAGGCCCAGGTATAGCCTCGGCCGGAAAAGGCGGCTGTGCGGTTTGTTCGGCTGTCATAGGCTCCGACAGATATGACATTTTGAGCGGTTGAGGGGATGGTCAGGGTGATATCAGGCGATGCATGGATAAATGAGGTCTGTGCATTGCGCAGAGCACCTGACGGCAGCCATATATCCCATGAGCCGTCCTTTACAGATATGGGTTCAAGTGATATTTTCCAGATGCCGGGTGAGATGTATTCCAATCCCATGAGTTCAATGAATATTTCCTGAAAAGGAGAGTAGGGAGAGGGACCGCCGCCTGTTATATATATGTCTGTCCCATCGAGCCTGTATCTGTATGTAAAGCCCTTTGCCTGATTGGTAATTGTATCGGGAATCTCCAGCATATCATTATTTGGTGCACTAATGCGCAGCTGTATATCATCCCAGTATTTTTTCCATAAATCAATGGAAAGAGACGGCTCAGGATAGCCTATCGCAAGCTCTGCATCGGCAGGGTATGAGCTGCCGTTTGCATGACCAAAGCCGGCTCCATCGTTACCTGAGCCGACTGAGACAGCGCAGCGGTAGTTTCCTGCTATATAGTCCAGGTATGCTTCAAGCAGTGAGGTGCCGCTGTGCGAGCCGTTGCTTGTGCCAAAGCTTAGGTTTATGGCGATAGGCATGTTCATATCAATTGATTTTCTTATGCAAAAGTCCACTGCCAGCATAATCTGCGTGGTTGTGGGAAAGCTGGCACCGCCTGAGGTTTTGAGTTTTACGATTATAAGAGTGCTTTCATAAGCAACACCGCGGTATTTTGTGTTTTGTTCATTACCATTACCATTTCCGTTTCCGGCAGCTATTCCTGCCACATGTGTGCCGTGACCGGATAGGTCGACGCTTGGACAGATGCGCTGCATTTCAGATAGGCTTTCTTGATTTATGGCTTTTGTGATTGTATCGCGGTCATATAAGGTGCCGAAAGGGACGATATCACTGTGTGAGGAATCATCGGAAATAGTCTGGTCCCACAGATAGGCGATTCTGCTTACACCATCCTGTATAAAAGCCGGATGGGCATAGTAAATTCCGGAGTCGATAATGCTTACGAGCACACCTTTTCCGGTCAGATTATATGGATTGGTGTGTACGGGAGTGATGCATGAGGCCTGCGAGCCCTCGTACACATCGTAGTTAAACTGCTTTGGCTTTTCCATATATATGATTTCATCGCACAGGGCAACGGTATTTACAAGTGATTTCTCAATTACGAGCACCGCATAGTTTCCGAGCAGCCTCGTGATGAGTACAGAAGGATACTTTTCTTTTATTTTTTCGATATCACCGACATATTTTACTATCACTTCCCAGCTATCACTCTCCGGCAGATAGCCGCTTGAAAGCCCTCCCTCTTTTCCAAGCTCATAAGGGGTGGACAACAGGGCGGCGGACAGCTGTGGAGAAATTTTCTCACTAAATGCTATTTCCATACTAACCTCCATTTTTTATTAGTAAAATATTAAAAAAATCTTAAAAGACAAATGCAATATTTATTTGGTATGATTAATTCATAATCGTAACTGTTCTCAGTGGTTCTGAATAGTTACTTATAATCAATTAATTATAAGAAACCGGGAGGTCGAAATGAGTAAAAAGAAAAAGATTATCATTTCAGTGATTGCAGTTGTGCTAATCATAGCGGTGATTGTGTCAGCTGTTGTCATTGCAATGACAAAGGGAAAGAATGCAAAAAAGGCATCGGGCGTGTATGCAAACAAGGTCTCTGATGTCATGTATCAGGCGGGAAGCACTGACAAGTACAGCGGTGTCGTGGAAGCAGCCGATACTATGGATATCAAGGCTGATAGTGAGAAAACAGTAAAGGATATTCTCGTGTCAGAGGGTGATGAGGTACAGGTGGGGACACCTCTTTTTACCTATGATACAAAGGATCTTGCTGCGAAAAAGGAAAGTGCCACGCTTGAGCTTGAGAGCTTAAACAATACGCTTTCAGGCTATGATGCCCAGATAGAGCAGCTCAACAAGGAAAAGAAGGAAGCGTCAAAGGATCAGCAGCTTGACTATACACTGCAGATTCAGCAGATGCAGACACAGCAGAAGCAGACACAGTACGATGTTGCCACGAAGAAGGCAGAGATAGAAAAGTACGATGAGAGCATCAAAAATGCCACTGTAAACAGCACAATGGTCGGTGTTGTTAAGAAAATCAATGAGAATAAGAGTACAGACACAGCAGATTCTGCATTTATGACAATCGTTGCCACCGGTGATTACAGGGTAAAGGGTACAATCGATGAGCAGAGCTTTTTAAACAGCGGACTGGCAGAGGGACAGGCAGTTATCGTGCGCTCAAGAGTTGATGAGTCAAAGACCTGGCAGGGTACCATCAGCAAGGTTGACACTGAGAATGTTCAGACAGATAACAGCAATTCCGGCATGTATGATGATGGAAGCAGCGAGCAGAAGGCCTCAAAATACAACTTCTATGTGCAGCTTACAGGCACAGACGATATGCTTTTAGGACAGCATGTATATGTGGAGCCGGATTTTGGACAGACGCAGGTGAAGGATGGCATATGGATTGATGAGAGCTACGTCGTAAAGGATGGCGATGATGCATATGTTTGGACACTTAATAAAAAGGATAAGCTTGAGAAGACAAAGGTTGAGCTTGGAGACTATGACGAGAATCTCATGATGTATGAAATCAAATCAGGGCTTTCAAAGGATGACTACATAGTATGGGCATCTGATGAACTTTATGAGGGTGAGCCGGCACAGACATGGGACGATTACATTGAAAATGGCGGCGATGAAGATACAGCCTATGACGATATGGGTACAGAAGCTCTTGATGACCAGGTGCTTGAGGGCACTGAGGGTGGTCCGGTTGATGATGGCACAATGGACGAAGGTGCCACCGGTTCAGGTGCAGATGCCACCGGTTCAGGTGACGCGGAGGTACAGTAGATGATTCTAGAACTCCAGCATATTTACAAAAATTATGACCAGGATAAGCTCGTGGTGCCGGTTTTAAAGGATGTCTCTCTACAGATTGAGGAGGGAGAGTACGTGGCAATCATGGGACCGTCAGGCTCCGGCAAGACCACTCTCATGAATATTGTGGGATGCCTTGATCTGCCAACATCGGGCACATATATACTTGACGGCAGACCTGTCAGTGAGCTGAAGGAAAAGGAGCTTACGAGGGTCAGACGGGATACAATTGGATTTGTATTCCAGAATTTTCAGCTTATGCCGCGTGAGAGCGCACTGGACAATGTATGCCTGCCACTCATATATGCCGGTGTGAGCAAAAGGGACAGAAGGCAGATGGGTATGGAGGCATTGGAGCGCGTAGGGCTTTCAGACAGGGCTGATTTTAAGCCAACACAGCTTTCAGGAGGACAGAAGCAGCGAGTGGCGATAGCGAGAGCTATGGTAAATCATCCAAAGCTTCTGCTTGCGGATGAGCCTACGGGAGCACTTGACTCAAAGTCAGGCAGGCAGGTGCTTGAGCTCTTTGAGAGCCTTAATGAGTCCGGCGTGACGGTTGTCATGATTACACACGACAGAAAGGTTGCAAAGCAGGCAAAGCGCATTGTCCACATTATAGATGGTGAGATAACAGAGGAAGGACAGGAGGCAGGTAATGAAAAAGAAAAAGACAATTAAGATCATTATAATAGCTGTCCTTGTAGTTGCAGTTGCAGCGGGAAGCATCACAGGAGTGGTTTATTACAAGAACTCCAAGGGGCTTGCTTCCGTCATGAGTGTTTCGACAATCAGCACGACAAACGACTCCACATCCATGACCAGTGAGGGAATAGTGTGCGACGATGTAGGTCAGACAATCAATTTAAGTGATGGACAGAAGGTGACAGAGGTTTATGTCACAAAAGATCAGCAGGTAAAGGCCGGAGATAAGCTACTTGCATATGATGTGACGAGTCTTTCCCTCTCGGTTGAGCTGAAGCAGCTTGAGATAAAGAGCCTTGAGAACCAGCTTGCATCGGAAAAGCAGAAGCTTGATAAGCTAAAGAATACTAAGCCGGTTGCAAAGCAGCCTGAGACTCCTGTTACACCTGAGCCACAGCCTGAGCAAAAGCCTGATGAACAGCATGATGTGATATCGGATTTGTCAAAGGCAGAAGGAAACGGTACAGAGGACGATCCTTATGTATTTACATGCACAGAGGCTTCATATGTATCCGGATCGCTTTTGAATACACTTGCTGATAAGAGTGCGGTAGCCCGGTTTGTAATAGGAGATGCTAACGCACCTGATATGGAGCTTATCGTAAGAGGAGATAAGCTTGGCAGCTATGATGACAGCGATGAGATAAAGCTTTTCCTTGCAGGCACAATTACAGCAGGAGATGCTTCTGATGATACAGCAGGAAATGTGCCGTCATATACCGCAGCAGACACTGCCACGGAGCATGCCACACAGACAGAAGCTGATACCGCTGCAGAAGAAAAGACATACACAGCGGATGAGCTTAAGGATGCCATAAAGGAGCAGACAAGAAGCGTTGCAGATGTTGATTTGAAAAAGAGAATTGCACAGGCTGATTTAAAGGAACTGCAGAACGAACTTGAGGATGGCGTGGTATATGCAAAGAAGGACGGAATCGTGACAACAGTTTGCGATCCTGCCAATCCACCTAAAGACGGTACACCTTTCCTGCAGCTTTCAGGAGCGTCAGGACTGTATATCAGCGGAACAATCGGTGAGCTGGATCTGGATAAAGTAAAGGTAGGACAGAGTGTATCAGCAGTCAACTACATGACAGGTGACACCTATAAGGGTACGATATCTGAGATAAGCAATGCGCCGTCAGATAGTGTTAACTATGGAGACAGCAATCCAAACTCATCATTCTATGGGTACACTGCATACATTGAGAATCCGCAGAATCTCAAAAAGGGCGATTCACTGCAGCTTACTATAGATACATCATCAGAGGGCTCTGGCAGTGGACTTTATATCGACAAGTCGTTTGTCAGAACAGAGCACGGACAGTCATATATATACAAGGATGACAACGGAAAGCTCAAAAAGCAGTCGGTCAAAACAGGCAGGACGCTATGGGACTCATATGTGGAGATAAAGTCAGGCCTGACAAATGATGACTATATCGCATTCCCATATGGAGTCAGAGAAGGCGAGAAAACCAAGGTGTCCGAAGATGGTATGAATTAGTTTAGCAGGGAGGATAAAAGATGCTTGAAAATATTAGATTGTCCTTTAGGGGAATCTGGTCACATAAGATGCGTTCGTTTCTGACCATGCTTGGAATCATCATCGGAATTGCAGCAATTATTGCGATTGTTTCCACAATTCAGGGCACAAACGAACAGATAGAAAAGAACCTCATAGGTTCGGGAAGTAATAATGTAAAGGTCACACTGCAGAAGGATGGTTATGATATGGATATGTCATATGATTCGGCGCCGGCGGGAGTGACTGAGGTATCAGCTGACACACTTGAAAGCATAAAGGAGCTTGAGCATGTGAAAAATGCAGCCCTTTACCGTACAAGACAGGCTTACAATGTGGTCTATTATCTGAACACGGCGCTTTCAGGCGGCAATATAACAGGTGTCGATGACGGATATTTCGACACAGCAAACTATGCAGTCATGAAGGGCAGAGGCTTCTCAAAGAATGACTATGCAAAGGCCCGCAGGGTGGCACTCATCGACGAGAACGTGGAGAGGAGCCTGTTTTCAGGAGAGAGTGCGCTCGGCAAGACAGTAGAGATACAGGGATATCCGTTTACAGTAGTTGGTGTAGTCACGGAAAAGGACAGCTATGACCTGGTAATAAATTCAATGGATGATTACTATATGTATGCCTATGATAACAGCCAGGGCAATGTATTTGTGCCAAGCGGCACATGGCCTGTCATATTTGGCTATGATGAGCCGCAGAATCTTCTGCTTAAGGCAGACAGTACGGGTACCATGACTACAGTGGGAAAGGCGGCTGAGGAGATACTTAACAGTAACTTAAATGTCACAGACGGCTCTAATGTGACCTACAAGGCACAGGATTTACAGGAGCAGGCAAAGCAGATACAGCAGCTCAGCCAGTCAACCAACATGATGCTCATCTGGATTGCCGGAATATCATTGCTCGTCGGCGGTATCGGCGTCATGAATATCATGCTTGTGTCAGTCACAGAGCGTACCTCAGAGATAGGACTAAAAAAAGCAATCGGAGCAGGAAAAGGAGCAATCCTCGGTCAGTTCCTCACAGAGGCTGTTGTGCTCACAAGTCTTGGAGGCTTGGTGGGAGTGCTTGTCGGAGTGATACTCTCGAAGGTCATTTCAATGCTGAACGGCACGCCGACAGCGATAAGCCCGGCAGCAGCTATACTTGCGGTGCTTTTTTCCATGGCAATCGGAATCATATTCGGTATGCTACCTTCATACAAGGCAGCGAACCTGAACCCTATTGATGCACTGCGCCATGAGTAATTCTTATTGAAATCGCTGCTATTGTGAAAAAAATAACAATTCTTTGTATTTTGATGAATACAAGGGTAGAAAAATTTTAAAAAATTTTGTAAAATGTTCCTAGTAGATAAATACTAGGAGCATTTTTTTAGAGGAATCAGGTCATGTGATATGGGAAGTGTCACATGATGTAATGATTCTTCTAAGTATGTAATTTATTAGGTAACAAAATATACATTATTTTAAGGAAAAGGAGATAATATGTACGCTGACGAAAACGTAATCAAAATCAAACATGCAGTTTTGCTTGAGGTCGCAAAGGCTGCATTTGCAGGTAACCTCGATGAGATCAGAGATGACATCCCATTTACACTTATTCCGGGACCGACACCTCAGTTCCGTTGCTGTATCTACAAGGAGAGAGAAATCATCCGTCAACGTGTCAGACTTGCAGAGGGTAAAGCACCAAGCGCGAACGATGACGGCAATATCATCCAGGTAATCAGCTCAGCATGTGAGGATTGTCCGATTTCAAGCTACACAGTTACTGAGAACTGTCAGAACTGTCTTGGCAAGGCTTGTATCAATGCATGTAAGTTCGGAGCAATCGAGGCAGGACGTCTCCGCTCACATATCGATCCACAGAAGTGTAAGGAGTGTGGACGCTGTGCACAGGCATGTCCTTACAACGCTATCGCTCATTTAAAGAGACCATGTAAGTTCTCCTGCCCTGTAAATGCCATTACATACAATGAGTACGGCATTTCAGTGATTGATGAGAGCAAATGTATCAGATGTGGTAAGTGTATCCACAGCTGTCCATTCGGAGCTATCGGATCAAAGACATACATCGTAGATGTAATCGATGCAATCAAGTCAGAGAACAAGCATGTATACGCTATGGTTGCACCTGCAGCAGAGGGACAGTTTGGCGCAAATATCACTATGAACAGCTGGAAGAAAGCTATGCAGGCAGTTGGCTTCAACGGTTTTGTTGAGGTAGCACTCGGTGGAGATATGACAGCAGCATACGAGGCTGATGAGTGGCTTGAGGCATATGAGGCAGGAGAGAAGAAGGTTACATCATGCTGTCCTGGATTTGTAAATATGGTTAGAAAGCACTATCCTGAGCTTGCTGACAAGATTTCTACAACTGTTTCACCTATGTGTGCAGTTTCAAGAATGATCAAGGCAAAGGATCCTGATGCAGTTACAGTATTCATCGGACCATGTGTTGCCAAGAAGTCAGAGGTACATGATCAGAAGATAGAGGGTAATGCAGACTATGTACTTACATTCAGCGAGATTCGTGCTATTATGAAGGCAAAGGGAGTACAGCTTGAGGCTGATGATACCTCATATCAGGAGGGTTCAGTATACGGTAAGCGTTTCGCAAACTCAGGCGGAGTTACAGCAGCCGTAATCGAGAGCATGAAGGAAAAAGGCGAGGATGTTGATTGCAAGGTTTGCAAGGCAAACGGAGCAGCAGAGTGTAAGAAGGCACTTCTGCTCATGAAGGCAGGCAAGCTTCCTGAGAACTTCATCGAGGGAATGGCATGTGAGGGCGGCTGCGTAGGCGGACCAAGCTCATACAATGACATGGTGTCTACAAAGAAGTTCCGTGATGATCTCTTAAGCAGAGCAGATGACAGAAAGATTCGTGACAACATCGCCAACTACCATATGGAGACATTTGAGATGCACCGCAAGGAGCAGTAATAAAATAATTATTACAGCATAAGCTTTTTAAATCCCCCGGCTTGTTCGGGGGATTTTTGTGATTGCGAATATCTGCAAAAAGATAAGTGGTTAGTCATATTGAGAACTGAATAGTAACAAAGATTTTAAATAAATTAATTACTTATTAAGACTGCACCGAAGGTATTCATGATAAAGAAACAATTGTAACATAAATGAAATATATGAAGCCAACATTAAGAAATTCTCAAGGAATTTGCAGTAGCAAAAAAGATTGTTTAACGCTATAATAGATACTGCTTGAAATAATATTATCAGGTTTGAGTAATAATATAGAGAGAATAATTATAAAATGCTAAAGAGGATTGGAAAAATGGACAAAAATAAAAAGATGATTATCGGCATACTTACGGCTGCAATAGTTCTGGTGGTGGCGTTTATAGTGTATATCACATGCTTTGATTCACATATTGAGTTCAGCAGCAAGTTCAAAAACGGTATTACTGTTGAGTATGGCAAAAAGTTTGAGGTACCAAAAATCAAGGCGTATGTCAGAGGCAGGCTTATAAACCGAAAGGGAAAAGAGATAAAATGCACTATAGACAGTAATGTCGATGCGACAAAGACAGGTTCATACGAGATAAAGGTAACTGCTCAATATGGTAAAAAAACAGCGACACAGACCATAAAGGTTGAGGTGAGGGATAAGAAGGCTCCGGAGATTACATTAAATGGTGATGCAGAGATGACTGTAGAGGCAGGCAGCGAGTTCAGTGACCCGGGATATACGGCAACAGACAACTATGATGGGGATCTGACAGACAAGGTATCTGTCACAGGAGCTGTCGATACTTCAAAGCCGGGAGACTATGAGATAAAGTACAGTGTCGCTGACTCGTCAAAGAATGAGTGCGAGGTCAAAAGGACTGTGCATGTCACAGATACCACGGCACCGCAGATAAAGCTTTCGGGTGATGATTTTGTGTCAGTTAAAAAAGGCGATAAATACAGTGATCCGGGATATACGGCAACAGACAACTGTGACGGAGATATCACAGACAGTGTCAAGGTATCAGGAGATAAGGTAGATAAGGATAAGGCAGGAAAGTATACTGTGACCTATGAGGTATCAGATTCATCAGGAAATAAGGCTACAGCTACAAGAGTGGTAAGTGTGTATGATCCGGCTGCCACGGCAGACACGGTAAATCCGGGCAACAAGATTATTTATCTGACCTTTGACGATGGTCCCGGAAAGTATACACAGGGGCTATTAGATGTGCTTGATAAATACAATGTAAAGGCCACCTTCTTTGTTACAAATACACATCCTGACTATCAGAACATGATAGCAGAGGAGGCAAAGAGAGGACATACAGTGGCTATCCACTCTGCCAGCCACAAATACAACCAGATATATACAAGTGAGCAGGCATTTTTTGATGACCTTGAGCAGATGAACAGTATCATAAAGGCACAGACAGGAAATGATGCGTCAATCATCAGATTCCCGGGTGGCTCATCAAATACTGTAAGTAAGGATTATTGTCCGGGCATTATGACACAGCTCGTAAATGATGTGACAGCAAGAGGACTTTTATATTGTGACTGGAATGTATCGAGCGGAGATGCAGACCCCAAGCCAATCAGCACGCAACAGGTAGTGCAGAATGTCATTTCAGGAGTACAGAGCCACAACGTATCAGTTGTATTGCAGCACGACATAAAGGAATTCAGTGTCAATGCGGTCGAGCAGATCATCCAGTGGGGACAGGCGAACGGTTACACGTTTTTACCACTCACCACAAGCTCACCGATGTCTCATCATCGTGTAAACAACTAAAAGCATTCAAATAAAAAAGCGTAAAAAAGAAGAGTTCGAAATGAACTCTTCTTTTTTAATCATGATTCTTATATCTTATTCCCCAATTAACATTTTTGTAACTATAATTTTACCTAAATATATAATAAAGAAAAAGGTACATAGAAACTAGATTGCCTGAGGGGTCAAAATTATTTAACTACCTCAACGTTAACTGCCTGTGGACCTTTAGCGCCATCAGTGATATCGAACTCTACTGCTGCACCTTCCTCGAGAGTTTTGAAGCCCTCCATGTTAAGTCCTGAGAAATGTACGAATACATCCTTTCCGTCCTCGGCTGTGATGAATCCGTAACCTTTTTGGTTATTGAACCATTTTACTGTACCTTTGCTCATCGAAAGTACCTCCAAATAATAATAATGCTGCTTACGCAACTAACGTTAGAATAGCATAACAGGTTTAAGATGTAAAGCAATAAAGTCAAAGTTCTTTAAAGTTTATGTCATTATTTGCTAAAAATTTCATTACAAGCTTATCCCATTCACCGTCTAAGGTCTTATCCGCTGAAAAAATATTGTAGGATATTCCGGTTGTCAGAGTCAGAAGCTGGCTCTGATACCTGATATTAATGAAAAAACCGCTGATATCGGATACAGTGAAGGCCGAGTGCAGGCTGCTTAGGGTGTGCTCCATATTTTCAGGTGAAAGCAGAAAGACAAACTTGAATGACGACGGCGTCTGTCTGCCCTTTATCAGGTCAAAGCAGTTTGTGCGAAGCATCCTAAAGGGGAGTATGCTATAGCCGGCTATACCATTTTCCTCAAGCTCTGTGGAGCTGTAAAAGCCCTTTTGCAGGTGACCATCTATGACATATGAGGCTGCCTTTGTGATGACGGCCTCCTGGAGCAGGAAGTTGTCAAAGATTTCCGTGCGAAGCAGCTTGTTCATAAAGTTCTTTGTGTCTGTCAGTTCAATTGATATCATAATTTCTCCTCATTTCCCACATTGTATGTGACAGCGAATGATTGTTCTAAGTGGTTTTGAATAGTTATCGATTATTATATCATACATCAGATTCGCAGATTATGCCACAAAAATAAAGCCTGTCAAACTGGAATAATTGTTAAGTCCGTGGTAGAATAAATGCGTTATGCAATGAAAACAGGAGGCAATCCATGAAACAGGAAAAATTATTTGATTTACTAAAAGCGGCTGTTTCACCATGCGAGTGTGTGAAGGCTGCAAAGCAGGAGCTTTTGGAAAACGGATTTGAGGAGATAGATTATACAGGCGACTGGAAGCTTGTGCGCGGTGGCAGGTATGTCTTAAATCACCATGATACGACCATGTTTGCGTTTACTGTAGGAAGCGGCTACAACAAAAAGGATATGGTGCGAATAGCGGCAGCTCACACAGACTATCCATATCTTCGCATAAAGCCAAATCCGGATTTTATGACAAACTCATATGCACAGGTTAATGTAGAGGTGTATGGAGGACCGATTTTAAACACATGGTTTGACAGACCTCTCGGAGTGGCAGGGCGCGTGGCTATAAAGAGTGAGGATGTGTTCAATCCGCGTATGGTGCTATATAGGTCCAAAAAGCCTGTCATGATTATTCCAAATCTTGCCATTCATATGAACAGGGATGTGAATAAGGGAGTCGAGATAAATAATCAGGTGGATCTGATGCCGGTGCTTGATTCAATCCCGGAGGATGAAAAGACCACGGATTATTTCCTTGGCTTTCTGGCTGGTGAGCTGTCTGTGGAAAAGAGCGATATCATAGACTTTGAGCTTAATACATTTTGCATGGATGAGCCTTGCTATGTCGGTGTGAATGATACTATGATTTCATCGCCGAGAATCGACAACCAGTCATCCTGCAGGGCACTTCTTGATGCTATAGAGGATGGAAACAGAGCTGATGGAATAAACATCATAGCGCTTTTTGATCATGAGGAGATTGGAAGTAACAGTAAGCAGGGCGCGGCCTCTATAATGCTTCACGATATGCTCAGACGTATTTTAAGAAATATGGACCTTTCAGAAAATGAAATAGATGAGAGCATATATGATGCCATGCTTTTGTCTGTCGATGTGGCTCATGCGCTTCATCCTAATAAAAAGGAAAAGATGGATATCACAAATATGCCTGTCATGGGAAAAGGCTTTTGTATCAAGCAGGCGTGCTCGCAGTCGTATGCTACGGATGCACAGGCTATTGCTACTCTATGTCAGCTGTGTGATGAAAAGGGCATACCTTACCAGCGCTTTGTGAACCGCTCGGACAGCCGCGGCGGCAGCACACTGGGCTCGATTGCAGGTACGCTTTTGCCGGTAAAGACGGTGGATATAGGTATACCTATTCTTGCAATGCACTCAGCCTGTGAGCTTATGGGGTTACGCGACATGAAAGCCTTAAGCGACTGTGTGACGGCCTTTTTCGGGTACCATTAAAGGGCAGATAACCATTATGGGAAAATAAATACAGAAACCTCTTGCATAAGTTTAGTTTTCGTGTTAATATGACGTAGTAATGAAAACTACTTGTTACGGAATGAAATAGCTTTTAAAAAAGTAATTTAAACTTTTGTTATCATATAGTGCAGGAGGAATAGATATGTATAAGATTATAATAGATAGCTGTGGTGAGCTCACAGACAGCCTTAAGAAGGATGGACATTTTTGCAATGTGGCACTCGAGCTTGACGTTGACGGATACAGGATCCGCGATGATGAGAGCTTTGACCAGCATGATTTCTTAAGAAGAGTAAAGGAGAGCGTAAAGGGGCCAAAGTCGTCATGCCCGTCTCCTGAGGAATATATGCAGGCCTTTGAGGGAGAGGCTGACCATGTATATGTTGTCACACTTTCGGGCAAGCTCAGCGGCTCATACAACAGCGCTGTTTTAGCGGTCAATCTGTACAACGAGGAGCATGAGGACTGTGGCAAGCAAATCTATGTATTCAATTCCCGCTCAGCATCTATCGGCGAAACACTAATCGGTATGAAGGTGCAGGAGCTTGAAGAGAGTGGACTTTCGTTTGATGAGGTTGTAAAGCAGACAGAGGAGTATATAGCTTCAATGAATACCTTCTTTGTGCTTGAGACACTTGATACATTAAGAAAGGCAGGACGATTAAGCAACCTGAAGGCTTTTGTGGCCAGCACTTTAAATATAAAGCCTGTCATGGGCTCAACAGATGAAGGCTCAATCCAGCAGCTTGGCCAGGCCAGAGGCATGAAGAGGGCACTTGCCAAGATGGTAGAGGATGTTGTGGCTGCCACAAAGGACTGTGAGCACAGGATTCTTGCAATCTCACACTGCAACTGCCCGGAGCGTGCACAGTATGTGAAGGCATGCCTTGAGAAGCTTGCTGTATTTAAGAAGATTGTCATTGTGGATACTGCCGGCATCTCAAGCATGTATGCAAATGACGGGGGTATTATTATAGCAGTATAAGGATATGGTCTTTATTTTATCGGCCGGATATATTATAATGATGGCATGGGAAATTTAGATTACACACAGGTTTTAAACAAAATAGAAAACACACGCCGTTTCGGCAATGAGCCGGGAGTGGTGGTGACAGCACAGGTCATAAAGGTGCTGAGAGAAAAAGGAAAGCAAAAGCGCATAATACCGTATATCCATGTGGCAGGCACCAATGGAAAGGGCTCGGTGTGCGCTTTTTTTTCTAGTATATTAAAAAAAGAGCACATGAGGGTAGGCACGTTTGTATCACCGCATCTGGTGGATTTTGAGGAGCGCATCACGGTTGATGGGCGTATGATACCTAAGGAGGATGTCACACGGCTTGGAAACTATCTGCTTGATATAGATTTTGGCATAGGACTTACGATGTTTGACTACTGCCTTGCCATGGCTCTTTTGTACTTTGAGGAGCAGCAGTGCGATTATATGGTCATTGAGACAGGGCTCGGAGGCAGGCTTGACTCAACAAATGCAATCGGCACACCGCAATGTGCCGTTATTACAAAGATAGGCTATGACCATATGGCTATCCTTGGCAGTGATATAGCGGATATAGCGGCTGAGAAGGCCGGTATCATAAAGGAAAACGGCACAGTGGTGGTGGAACAGCAGGATAAACGTGCTATGCAGGTGATTGAGCAGGAAGCGCAAAAAAAGCATGCAAGAATAATCACTGTGGAACAAAGCGATATAGCACGCTGCAGCGGCTACGCACTGAGGCTTTGTGGCACATTTCAGTGGGAGAATGCAGCAGCGGCAGAGCTTGCGGCGCGGTATGTGCTGGGAAAGCGCTATAGTGGGCCGGAATACGAAATGCAATATGATAAGACAGAGCCAAAGAGAGAGGAAACAGACCTGAATGACAGGATAAAAAGCGCTCTTGAAGAAGCTGTGTGGCCGGGACGCATGGAGATAGTATCAAAGGAGCCGTTTTTGCTAGTGGACGGAGCACACAACAGCAATGGAGTTGATGCGCTTAAGGAAAGCCTCATGCAGATGTATCCGGGTGAGAAATTTTGCTTTTTCATGGGAGTCATGGCTGATAAGGACTATGATGTCATGATACGTGAGATTTTGCCACTTGCTGAGGAGTTTTATACAGTGACACCGGATTCAGACAGGGCACTGCAGGCATCGCACCTTGCTGATTTTATCAGAAAAGAGGGAGTTTGTGCAACAGAGCTTTCAGGAGTTGATGAGATAAGAAAGCACCTGAAAAGAGATACGAAAAATGTTGCATTTGGCTCATTGTATTTTATTGGGGAGCTTAAACAGCACCATATATAAACACCGGATATAAGAGGATGATTCATGGCTGATATTTTAAGAATTTTTAAAAGAGATATGTGCGGCATATTCCGAAATGTGCTTGTACTCATTATAGTTATTGGACTGTGCGTGCTGCCGGCGCTGTATGCATGGTTTAATATCTATGCCAACTGGGACCCGTATGGCAACACCGGAAATATAGCAATTGCAGTAGTCAATCTGGACAAGGGCTGGACGAAGAATGACAGCGAAACTGTCAATATGGGCGATGGTGTGGTAGAGTCATTAAAGCAAAAGGATACTATAGGCTGGAAATTTGTTAAATCAGAGGAAAAGGCTGTTGAGGGTGTTAAGTCAGGCAGATATTATTCTGCACTTGTCATAGATGAGCAGTTTACCTACAGCATGTATAATGGTGTAGCTGACAATATTGAAAATCCAAGGATTACCTATTATCTGAACGACAAGAAAAATGCTGTTGCGACAAAGATAACGGACAGTGCAGCAAGTGCTGTTAAATCAAGTATTAATAAGCAGTTTATAAAGGTGCTTGCAGAGCAGGTATTTAAGGAGACCAACGTAATATCCGATGACATGAAGGAAAAGGATGCTGTGGGGCAGATGACCGGTAAGCTTGAAGCGGTATCTGAGAGTCTTGCGCAGTACGATGCCATGATAGATACGTTTATTGATGGAAATAAGGCATTATCACAGGTGTCCAAAGAAACGGGCAAAGCACTCAAAGACGGGCAGGATAAGCTTGCAAATGGCACAGACAGGCTTGAAGAGAGTAAAAATGATCTGCAGTCCACCAGACAATCCTTCGACAGCTTTAGCGCAGATATCACATCGGCATTAGCAAAGGTGAAGAGCTCGATTGATGATATATCAAAGCAGATTTCAGATGCAAATCTGTCACAGGATGTAAATACTATTCAAAGTGATGTGCAAAATATTAAACAGTCAGCGGATGCTTTGAAAGGTAATATTGACACTCTTGAGGACAAAATCAACAAAATAAAGCCGGATATGGACGATACCCATGTCGGCACACTTATTTCCAATATAGAGCTTGTTAAGGAACAGACAAAGAGCATGATAGAAAGCACACAGTCTGTGGATTTATCGGGGAAGACACAGAATTCTGCAGAAACACTTAAGAGTGTAATGTCGGCTCTTTCATCGACCGCGTCAGCAGTGAATGATACATATACCTCACAGATAGTGCCACAGGTGGACGGCATGATAAGCAGTATGTCGTCTGTTCTTGATTCAATGCAGACCACACTTGGCAATCTAAGTCAGACATCAGGCTCCATGGCGCAGGTGTTTGACGGAGTGGACAGTACGCTTGATACACTCAATATGAGCATGACACAGCTTAAGGGGGTCATAGAATCAGCATCTGACAAGATAAATACGACACTCGACAAGCTTGAAGCAGCCTCTGAGGATGAAAAAGCTGATATCATAGTGAATCTGCTTTCGGGGAATCCTGAAAAGCTTGGCAGCTTCTTTTCAGAGCCGGTGCAGGTATCAGATAATTATATCTACGAGATAGCCAATTATGGCTCCGGAGTAGCACCTTTTTACACCACACTTGCCATATGGGTGGGCATGACTATACTTGTTTCGCTGGTAAAGGTTCACGCGGATGCCAAGGAGCTTGGGAAACTAAAGCCTTCACAGCTTTATTTTGGCAGATATCTGACATTCTTTTTACTGTCACAGGTACAGACCTTTATCATTGTGATAGGTGATTTATACCTGCTTAAAATACAGTGCGTGCATCCGGTATCATTTATTGTGACAGGCGCAGTGACAAGCCTTACATTTTCACTGCTCATATATTCTCTGACCATATCCTTTGGTGATATAGGAAAGGCACTTGCGGTGGTTGTCATGGTACTTCAGATTGCAGGAAGCGGTGGCACATATCCGATAGAGGCGCTGCCGTCATTTTTCAGGGCAGTGTATATTTTCTTCCCATTCCCATATGCGATAAATGCGATGAGGGAGTGTATAGGAGGTATGTACGAAAATACACTCGGCAAATGTTATATCACGCTTTTACTTTTTGGTGCAGCCTCTTTGGTGATAGGACTTGTGATACGAAAGCCGTTTATCAGACTCAATCATTTTATAGAGAAGCGTATGGAAGATACTGAGATGCTATAGTTAAATGTACAATTAATAAATCAATAATTGGCATATTAATATGATGCTTCTGATGTGCCGTAAGCTATAAAGCGGGAAGGAAAGTATGCAGGATACAGGTAGAAACAGTAATAAAGATTCCAATATGGATAATGATATGAATAATAATGCAAATAATAATGCAAATAATAATGTGAATGAGCAGCCGCCATTCGATGATAAGAGACTGCGCGAGATGTACGATAAGCTGGTCGGATATGAAAAGACCATCCATGAGCAGAATCAAAAACGGATAAAAATAGGATTAAGGTGCATATACATCATTCCGCTCTTTTTTCTTGTGCTGCTGATGATTGTGCCGGACAGCTCCAAAATCATTTTTCTTGTGCTGTGGATAGTGAGTCTGTTTGCTATCGCAGTGTATTTAATCGGAGTCGAGTATGTGGACTATAAGCTGCAGGAGAAGATGAATGAGATAAGCGGCTGTGATGCACAGAGTGTGAGTCCTGTCGTGCAGATTGAGGACAGGGTGCATGAAATAGCCGAAAGAGTGGAGCAGAAATTTGATACGATGCAGCAAAGTACAGGGGAGGATGCCGAGCAATGAAAAAAATATTTCAAATATATCTGGCTGACCTGAAACGCATATCCACAAATGTGGTTGCCATAGTCATTATTATGGGGCTTGGCATCATCCCGGCTTTGTACGCATGGTTTAATATTATGTCCAACTGGGATCCTTACGGAGAGGAAGCTACATCACAGATGCACATAGCAGTATATTCTGAGGATGAGGGGATGAGCGTCGGTGATTTAAAGCTATGTATGGGAGACAGTGTCATAAAGGGGCTGAAGGAAAACGATGCAATTGGCTGGATTTTCACAGATAGCAGTAAAGAGGCACTGGAGTATGTTTATAGTGGAAAGTGCTATGCAGCCTTTATTGTGCCGAAGGATTTTTCAGCTGATATGCTTAGCTTCCTAAGCGGTGAGCCGGTCAATCCGCAGATAGAATACTATGAAAACAGCAAGAAAAATGCCATAGCAACAAAGATAACCTCAAAGGTCAAGACCACGGTGCAGCAGTCTGTAAACTCTTCAATGGTGAGCACGATTACGGAGATTGCGTCAAAGTCGGGAGAGCTCATAGTGGGAGACGGCAAATCAGGCGATAACCTGGCCGGAACAGTTGTTGACAAGCTAAAGGATATGGATACGACTCTTTCTACATATGCAGGCATGCTCGATACATTTGCCATGCTCACGGATTCAGCAGACAGCCTGATAGGCTCGACACAGTCACTGCTTCCGAGTGTGCAGGGGCTGATTGACGGGGGACAGTCATCGGTAAGCGGCATGCAGTCGTCGGTGCTCTCGGGGGCACAGACAGCACAAACCATTACACAGATGGTCGACATAAGCTTATCAAACATAAACAGCCAGCTCGATGTGCTGGAAAACTCTATACAGCTCTTAAATGCATCGGGAGTAGCTGATGCCGATACTGCGGACATATCTGTTTCAGTGGCCGGCTTTGATACGGTAGAACAGCTTGCAGAGAATACGCTTTCCGCTATTGAGGGCTTAAAGGGAGTGGATAGCTCGCAGATAGAGGCTGTCAGGAAAAATATCCAAAGCATTAAAACACAGATAAAAGACCTTAAATCTGATACTGAATTGACGGCAGATAAGCTAAAGCTTCTTAAGGAGTCGATAAAAGCCGATGTGTCAAGTGCCAAGTCTGCAATAGATACACTTAAAAATACATTTGACCACAGCGTGTCACCGAATCTCACAGGAGCGGTATATGATATAGAATATGCACTTATTGAGACACAGTCCATGCTTGGTTCTTTGGACAACAGCTTCCCGGATATACAAAAAGCACTCAATGATTATTCGGCAGTACTTAAATCAGGAAATGTAGATATTGTAAATACAAGACAGTATGTACAGCAGATCAGAGAAGGTTTACAGAATGTTATATCAGGATTTGATAATTTATCAAACGATGAGCAGTTTAATGAGATTGTAAAGCTGCTTCAGACAGATCCGACACTCATTGCGCAGTTTGTGACATCACCGTTGTCTATGGATGAGCAGAAGATATATGAGATATCCACATATGGCTCAGCCATGGCACCGTTTTACACAGTGCTGGCTCTGTGGGTGGGAGGTCTGATAACTGTTGCACTTGTGAAAACAAAGGTAAAGGACACTGACGATATAAAATCACTTGGCAAAGTAAACAGCGTACATAAGTTTTTTGGCAGATATATCACATTTTTCGTGATAGGACAGCTGCAGACACTTGTGACGGTACTAGGTGATTTGTTCTTTGTCGGAATACAGTGCAGGCATCCGTTCCTTTTCTGGTGTGCAAGCGCACTGACAAGCTTTGTATTCACGCTTCTTATGTACTCACTCACAGCAGCCTTGGGCAATGTGGGACAGGCTGTAGCAGTAGTCATTATGGTCATTCAGGTGGCAGGCGCAGGTGGCACATTCCCGGTTGAGGTGCTGCCACAGGTGTACAGAGCACTGTATAAGTTCATGCCGTTTAACTATGCCATGAATGCCCTAAGAGAGTGCGTGGGAGGCATGTACCGCTTTGATTATTGCAAGGATCTTGCGATTCTTCTTATATTTATAGCAATATCGCTTGTGATCGGACTGTTGCTTGGACGTCCGTTTGGAAAGCTTAATACCGCTATTGAAAAAAGTAAGAAAAAGTCAGGTCTTATCTTATAATAGTAAAAAAAGCTATATAGAAACTTAAGTTATGGTTATTATAAAAAAATAGTACTAGACATTTTTTTTCTATTGTACTAGAATGAGCATAAATGATAGTAGACCCGATATATGATAACGCTAGGTTATATCGGATCCGTAAAGAAACGGAGGATATAAAGATGGAAAAGAAGGATATCGATTGGTCAAACCTTAGTTTTGGCTACCAGGAAACAGATTACAGCTATGTTTCTAATTATAAAGATGGAAAGTGGGACGATGGACAGCTCACAAAGGATCATACAGTGACACTTAATGAGTGTGCGGGAGTATTCCAGTATGCACAGACATGCTTCGAGGGACTTAAGGCATACACAACAGAGGATGGCAGAATTGTCTGCTTCAGACCTGACTTAAATGCACAGCGTCTTAAGGATTCGTGTGAGAGACTTGAGATGCCTGTATTCCCAGAGGATAGATTTGTAAAGGCAGTTGAGGAAGTAGTAAAGGCAAATGCTGCATGGGTTCCACCATACGGCTCAGGCGCTACACTCTATATCAGACCATACATTATGGGAACAAATGCGGTAATCGGTGTTAAGCCTGCTGATGAGTATCAGTTCAGAATCCTTGTAACACCTGTAGGACCATACTTCAAGGGTGGCGCGAAGCCAATCACAATCCGTGTATCAGACTTTGATAGAGCAGCACCTCACGGAACAGGACATATCAAGGCAGGACTCAACTATGCAATGAGTCTTCATGCTATTGTAGATGCACATGCACAGGGCTTTGCAGAGAATATGTACCTCGATCCTGCAACACGTACAAAGGTAGAGGAGACAGGTGGAGCAAACTTCATCTTTATCACAAAGGATGGCACATTTGTTACACCTAAATCAGACAGCATCCTGCCATCAATCACACGCCGTTCACTGATGGTAGTTGCAGAGAAGTACTTAGGACTCAAGGTAGAGCACAGAGAGGTACTCTTTGATGAGGTAAAGGATTTTGCTGAGTGTGGACTCTGTGGAACAGCAGCAGTAATCTCACCGGTAGGAAAGATTGTAGACCACGGCAAGGAAATCTGCTTCCCAAGCGGTATGGATGAGATGGGACCTGTCACAAAGAAGCTTCGTGACACACTTACAGGCATTCAGATGGGCCATATTGATGGACCGGATGGATGGGTTCATGAGATTAAATGTGATTAATTAAGCGTGATTAATAAGAATATGCATTTATAATAAGGCACCGGGTATTATGTTATGTCATAATATCTGGTGCTTTTGTATTATTTTACATATTATTTTATGTGGCATAATAATAAGATTTGTGCTAAAATATTTTTAAATATATGCAAATGTTTATAAAAGCTTGGAATAGTTATATAAAAGCACACAAAAGAGATGACCGGGGATAATTAAATGGACGAATATGAAAAGATAAGACAGAGAAAGCGAGAAGAATATAGAAAGAGGCACCGCGCCCAGGTTAGAAGGAAGCAGCTTATTAACAATTGTATTGTGATAGGCATGATAATACTTATAATTGCAACGATAATCATAGTGGGAGTTTTAAGGGGCAAAAAGGTAAAGCAGGAAGAGGTAAAGGCAGAGGTGACGACTACTCTCTACAATCCGATACAGCCAAAGCTCGATGTACAGCTGCTGACACCCAATCCGTATTCCAGACCACAGAAGGCACTAGAGAAGGTAAACGGCATAGTTGTCCATTATACGGCTAATCCGGGTACGTCAGCCAGACAAAACAGAGACTATTTCAATGGCCTGGCAGAGACCAAAAAGACCAAAGCAAGCTCACACTTTGTTATAGGATTAGAGGGTGAGATAGTGCAGTGCATACCTTGCAATGAGATATCGTATGCATCTAATAACAGAAACAGTGACACAATATCGATAGAGTGCTGTATAGAGGATGAGACAGGAAAGTTCAACGACAGCACATACCAGTCGCTCATAGAGCTCACCACATGGCTTATGGGTCGGTATGATCTGAGTGCTGATGATGTAATAAGGCACTACGATGTGACAGGCAAGAAGTGTCCGCTATACTTCGTGGAGCATGAGGATGCGTGGGAGCAGTTTCACAAGGATCTGGATACATACATCGAAGAAAATGGTGTGCCAAAGGAAGAGGCAAGCCAAAACTGACAATATACAATAAATTAAAGGATGATTTAAAAAATGAAGGAAATTATCGGAAATCTGTTAAAAAAAGAGAATGTACGTCAGAATCTGAGCAGCCTCAGACAGGAGATTAAAGATGAAAATGCATTAGCAGAGGCTCTAAAGCTGCTTGCAGGAGAAGATGAGCTACTTGTGTCGTTTATGGGAGCAGACGATGCAAAAATCAGAAAGAACGCAGCGCTTCTGATAGGAGATCTTCATATGTCACAGCTTTCTGATGAGATTTTTAAAGCATACGAGGCTGAACAGATGCGCTTTGTAAAGGGCTCATATCTGGCGGCGCTGTCACAGCTGGACTGTAAAGAGCTTTTGCCACAGCTTATGGAGCGTGCAAAAGAGCTTGAGCATATGACGGTCACAGCTGAAAATAGGAAGCATATTGAGGAAGAATTAAACGAGATAAATAAAATCCTGATTAAATATAATGGGATAAAGCACCATACACCTGTGCTCGAGGGAGTAAAGGCTGAGCTGCTTCTGATGACAAACCGCCTTCACAGAGAGGTGGTACGACGTCAGATACCGGTTAAGGATACAAAGCTGCATCCGCTTGGAGTGCTTGTAAAGACTGACAATATACCTCTTATCATGCAGGTGCGCACGTTCAGAAAAATGTACTTTACCATACATGCAGCATCGCTTCTGCCAAAGGATGCACAGGAAGCAGCCGGACTTCTTGCAGAGTCAGATATGTATGATATATTAAGACGCATGCACCGAGAGGGTGGTCCGTTTTACTATCGTATTGAGAGCACGGCAGATGCGGCGTACCAGAGCAGGCTTGCGAAAGCTATCGATATGCATTTTGCGGGCAGGATGATCAATTCACCAAATGATTACGACGTGGTGATTAAGCTCATACCGACAAAAAATGACAATTTTTTTGTCTGCATGAGATTATGTTCCATACAGGATAATAGATTTGCGTACAGAAAGAATGTGCTTCCTACGTCGATGCATCCGTCACAAGCGGCACTTATTGTTTCACTTGCAAAGCCGTATCTTAAGGAAACGGCACAAATCATGGATCCGTTCTGCGGAGTTGGTACACTGCTTATAGAGCGCGCACATTTAGTCCCGGCACGCGAGATATATGCTACAGATACCTATGGAGATGCAATCACTATGGGCAGAGAGAATGCTGCGCTTGCTAAAACAAGAATTAATTTTATACACAGGGATTTCTTTGATTTCAGACATGACTACAAATTTGATGAGCTGATTACGGATATGCCGGTTCGTAACCGACAGACCAAGGCGGAGATGGAGCTTTTTTACGAGAGGTTTTTCGACAAGGCCGCAGAGCATCTGGTATCCGGCGGAATCATAGTCATGTATTCAAATGAGATTGGGTTTGTGAAGAAACAAATCAGGCTGCGTGTCGAATACCGTCTGCTTCAGGAGACATGTATTCTCGATAAGAATGACTTTTATTTGTTTGTTATCAGGTATGAGGATTGATTTGCGTGAGTTTTTAGGAGGAAAATATGTCAGATTCCAAGCTTTTTCAAAAAATACAGGATTATTTCTGCATGGTCAACGGAATATATTTGTCGTGTCTGACAAAAAAGGATGGAGTCATGACAGAGGTGTGTCAATGTAACGATAAATGGAAGAGTATGCTTACCTTTATTGGTGAGGAAAAATACAAAAACCTTCTTTTGAGACTGTCGGACTGCAGGGTTGAGAATCTCATAGATGAACCTCTGGATAAGGACTATATCAGGCTGTATGGTCTGATTGTAAGAGTGGACAATACCAATGATATATATTGGGTTATAGCTGCGGCAATTGATGAGCAGATGTCTAATGATGAGAGAAACATGCTTCCTGATGGCATAATTATTACCAGTGAAGCACGTTTTAACAGAACAATTGAGTTCCTGGAGAATATGACCAGACAGCTTTTGATCACAATGAGAGATGAGGATGCTGCGAATGAGGCACTTTCGCTTATCAGGAAGTCAGATGAGGAAATCAAGAAACAGTTTCATATGCTTGAGGCTATCAATTCTGTTATAAAACTGCTTGAGATGGATGGAAGCTTTACTGATATGGCTCAAAAAGCACTGGAGAGTGCAGTTACTACCATAAAACTTACCGGTGCTTTTATCATCCGCAAAAACGTGGACGGCATGCATTTGGATGTGATTGTAAGCTATGGCAGAAAGCCGTTTGATACAATATCAATTACCGAGGTGCCTTTTTTCACCGGAAAGCCTTACATTATATCATCAGACTCTGTGATGCCGGAGAAATTCCGCCTTTTCATGGAGAAGCAGGCTATGAGGGCAGCCATATTCCAGCCTGTAAATATAGATAACAGGACTCAGATGTATGTGTGCTTTTTTGATGAGAAGGATGACAGAAGCTGGGAAAAATATGATGTGAAGTTTTTAAATGATACGAAGCGCGTCATTCAAAGTATTCTCACAAAAAAGATAACAACCAACTCGCTTGCAGGCTCCTATGCTTCGCTCGAAGCGATACTGGAAAACTCCGGCTGCGGTATATACGTGGCTGATATGTCTAAGTCAGAGATACTTTACATGAATAATTACTGTAAGCAGCTGCTTTCAAATATTATCGAACAGAACAAGCTGGAAAAATATATTTTTTCCCATACTGCAGAGAGCCGGAGCTTTACAGAGGTCTACGTGACGGAGGAGGATAAGTGGTTTGATATTCATCGCACAGGCATAGTGTGGGTGGATGGCCGCAATGTGCAGCTCGTTACACTGTATGACATCACACAGAAGAAGCGTTATCAGCAGCGCATTGAGAACCAGGCCAATAATGATTTCCTGACAGGGCTATATAACAGGATGAGATGTGAGCAGGATCTGGCTAAGTTTATAGAGGATTCAGTGAAAAACGACACCAGAGGTGCGATGATTTATATAGATCTGGATGATTTCAAGCATATAAATGACGGGCTTGGCCATCAGTACGGAGATGTGCTTTTAAAAGCTATATCGCACAGCCTGACACAGGTGAAGGAAATTGAGAACCACTGCTACAGGATGGGTGGCGATGAGTTTATCGTCATAGTGACAGGCAGCTCTGTTGACAGACTGGAGAGTATCATTAATGATATACAGCAGATATTTGTCAGACCGTGGTTCTTGAAGGGAGAGGACTATTACTGTACAATAAGTGCCGGAGTGGCATTTTTTCCGACAGATGCAAGCACTGTGGAGGATGTCATAAGAAGAGCTGATATAGCTCTTTTCAATGCTAAGAAAGAAGGAAAAAACCGTATAGAGTTCTACAACGAGGGTATTGATGGCACAAGCACAAAGCGTCTTGACCTGGAAAAGCACATGAGAAAAGCCACAATGAATGAGTGCGATGAGTTCTCCGTGTACTTTCAGCCGATTATAAACGTGAAGGGGGAGGATGTCTGTGCAGGTGCAGAGGCTCTTGTCAGATGGAATTCAGCAACCATGGGCTTTATAAATCCGGTTGACTTTATACCGCTTGCTGAGTATCTTGGGCTTATAAACCCAATCGGGGAGCATGTATTAAGAGAGGCAGCGAAGCACTGCAGGTACTGGAATGACATGGGACATCCTGACTACAAGGTCAACGTAAATCTGTCTGTGGTGCAGCTGCTGCAGAATGACATAGTCAAGAAAATCAAAGGCATAATTGACGAGGTGGGCATAGAACCGGGAAATCTGTGTCTTGAGGTGACAGAGAGTCTGGCAATCAATGACATGGTGCGCATGAAGCGGATACTCAGTGAGATAAAAGCGCTTGGTGTTAAGGTTGCACTGGATGATTTTGGTACAGGATATTCATCACTCAACCATATCAGGGAGATGCCTCTTGATATCATTAAAATAGATAAATGCTTCATTGAGCATCTTGGGGAGGATGATTTTTCTGATGCATTTGTCAAGATGGTTACAGAGCTTGCCAACACAATAGGAGTACATGTCTGCGTGGAGGGAGTTGAGACTGACAGGCAATATGCTATAATTAAGAAGATGGGAATATATTACATACAAGGGTATTTCTTCGATAAGCCAATGTGCATAGAAAGCTTTGAGGAGAAATATATCTGACGAAGAAGGTGTAACATGCACGAAGAAGATATAGAAAAAAGCACATGCTGCTATACAATGAAGCAGGTAGAAGAAAAAATGGATGACTATGGTCAAATTTTTAACATAGTTCGTCTGATAGATGAAGAGCGCATATCGCGTATGGAGAATAATTGTGACAATCAGGATCCTATTGACCCATGCCCATGCTACTCATTTTGGAAGAAAAATAAACAGTGCTCAAACTGTATCACGGCCAAGACCATCAAGGATAAAAGGCAGCGTGTCAAGATAGAGTTTTCGGGCACTGATTCGTACCAGGTCATATCAAGGTACTACAATATAGAAGGCAAGAACTACGTGATGGAGCTTGTTAACCATATGGATAATGGTGCGTTAAAGGACGAAGATGTTTGCAAAAAGCTTGAATCCAAGATAGTAAGCTACAAGGAAAAGCTATACAGTGATGCGCTGACAGGTGTTTACAACAGGCGCTTCTATGAGGAAAATGTCAAAAACAGCAAGATAAATGCCGGTATAGCTATGCTCGATGTCGATGATTTTAAGCTGTACAACGATTCACTGGGGCACATAGCCGGTGATATGGCGCTGTGTGCTTGTGCTGATACGATAAAGAGCTGTATCAGAAAGAGTGATCAGGCAATCCGTTATGGTGGTGATGAGTTCCTTATTATCATATACGATGTAACAGAGGATGAGTTCCGCAAAAAGCTGATGGATATACAGGATGCGGTAAACAAGACAGTCATTCCCGAGTATTCAAAGATACAGCTGCAGGTCAGCATAGGTGGGGTGATTTGTACAGATGAGACGGTGGCGGATGCAGTGTTGCGTGCGGATTCGCTTATGTATATTGCGAAAAACAGAAAGAATATTGTGATAATTGAAAATGATGAGGATGTCACAAAGGAGGAGCTTGACGAGATAAAACAGCAGGTGCTCATAGTGGATGATGCCATATTAAACCGTGAGCTTTTATCTGAAATGCTCGGAAACGACTTTAGAATACTCGAGGCATCAAATGGTGCCAAGTGTGTAGAAAAGCTCAAGGAGTATGGTACCGGAATATCAATTGTGCTTCTTGATATGATGATGCCTGTCATGGATGGGTACGAGGTGCTTGACTACATGAACAAGAACCACTGGATTGATGATATTCCTGTTATCATGATATCGGGAGAGGATTCCGAGAGCTATGTGAGAAAGGCCTATGAGATGGGCGTGTCAGATTACATAAGCAGGCCTTTTGATGTGAAGGTGGTTTATCAGCGTGTGATTAATACAATAAAGCTCTATGCCAAGCAGCGCAGGCTGATTCGTATGGTGACCGACCAGATATACAGGCGTGAAAACAATAATAAAATCCTGATTTCAATTTTAAGCCACATAGTCGAGTTCAGAAATGGTGAGAGCGGAAGTCATGTTATTCATATTAATAAGCTCACGGATATGCTGCTCAAGGAGCTGGTTGGCATAACGGACAGGTATGGCATAACAGGCGATGATATAGAGCTGATAGCAACAGCTTCAGCACTTCATGATATTGGCAAGATCGGCATAGATGATGCCATCTTAAATAAGCCGGGCAGGCTCACAGATGAAGAGTTTGAGGTGATGAAGACTCATGCTGTGATTGGCGCAAGGATGCTGGATGACCTGGATGCCTACAAGGGGGAAAAGCTGCTCAAAACAGCCTGGCAGATATGCCGCTGGCATCATGAGAGATATGATGGTAACGGATATCCGGATGGGCTGAAGGGAGACGATATACCAATCTCGGCACAGGTGGTATCTGTAGCCGATGTATATGATGCTCTGACAAGCGATCGCGTGTACAAGAGAGCGTTTTCACATGAAAAAGCAATGCAGATGATTCTGGATGGAGAGTGCGGACAGTTCAATCCTGTTCTTCTACAGTGTCTGGTCAATATACAGGATCGGATAAAGGCGGGGCTGGACTAGCTTCTCTGCCAGTTACCGTTGCTATTACAAAAAAGAATTTCAGAAACGAGGGGAATCTGTATGACTGTGAGTTATAAGAAATTTTGGAAGCTGCTCATTGACAAGGATATGAAAAAGAAGGATAGAATCCCTTACATAAATGCTGTTGTTCTGATGGGACTGTTCACCTTTCTGTTTTTAGGTGCGGAATATCTATATGTAGATGTGCTTTCCAGCATGGTATCAGAGGATAAAACCGTCTTGGCACAGAATTATGCACTCGGAGTAAGTGCGGCAGGCTTTCTGCTGTATCCGTTATTGAACCGCTTTTGTAAAAACCGTCTCAAAGCAGTATGCTTCGTTATGATCAGCCTTGCATCCGTTCTGTGCATAGCCCTAATCTGTATGGGTACTGCTTATACAGCGACATTCATAGCGGGACTTGTTTTGTTTCTGCTTCTCGGTTTGTTCGGCAGCACGGTTTTTTATGTTTCCATGCGTATGATGAAAACAGACAGGTATTTGGCAAGGACTGTGGGTATTTCCTATGCGCTGGGTATCCTGCTCCAGTTTGCAAACAACAATCTTGTTCGTTCGGAAACGGCGGAAGCAATCATTTTATCGGTATTTTTGCTGCTGCTTGTTTGGATGCTGATAAAGAACGACCGTGTTTATTGTGAAAGCAATGGTCAGAAGTCAGAAGCGTCATCGGATGAAGAAAAGAGCGAAAGCAATACTGGAGAACACACAAAGGGATCAATAGTCGGTATTCTTATTATTCTGCTTGTAGTGCTGATGACATTTATTTTCAGTACGCTTGACAGTGCGGTAACGCTTGTACATGCAAACGGAACAGTTGACATAGGACAATGGCCGAGAATCCTGCTTGCGCTAAGCGGTCTGGCGGCGGGATTTGTGTTTGACATAAAGAATCGCAAATATATGGGGCTTGTTATGTACTGTGTGATGGTGCTGTCAACCATATGTATCGTCGTACTTAAACTTGCCGGACCGTTTTTGATAGGCCTGATTGTTTTCTATCTGTCGGCGGGCTTTTTTGCCGTATTCTTTACCTCTGGCTTTATGGAGCTTTCCTGTCATATGAAAACACCTGAGCTGTGGGCAGGCATGGGACGTGCGGTCAATAATATCACCGCCGCTGTCATTGCCAATCTCGTTTTAACCCTGCTGTCCTCCGACAGCAGTATTGCCGTCATTGTTCTTGTGCTGTTTTTGTTTGTGGCAGTCAGTATCGTGGCGGCAGCATATACCTTTCAAAAGAAAGCATTTATGGAACAGCTTATTACAGATGCATCTGATGCTGTCAGCGAGAAAGAAAAGCTGCGAAAATTATCGGAAGTGTTTTCTTTCACGGAAAGAGAAACTGAGGTGTTCGGCTGTCTTGTCAATACAGAGGACAGCGTTCAGGCAATCGCTGAAAGCCTGTATGTTTCCAGACGAACTTTGGAACGGTATATTTCCGCTATCTACGAAAAGACCGGTGTAAAATCCCGTGTCGGATTGCTTAATCTTTACAATAAATAATTTTTCACCCTGGCATTTGCTCTGCCGCCTTCCGGAAACGGAGGGCGGATTTTTTATGCCTTTTTCAGAGTGAAAAACAGCTTTTTGCCCCAAATTTTCAGAATGGCGGACTTCCGCCACCCTATTTTCAGCAGAATGGCGGACTTCCCTTATATCAAAATCGGCACTCTGTAAGTATAATTATAAGTAAAGACGGTTAGGAGGGATATGAATTGCAACACAAGCGCTTATATCAGATTAAAAGGTATAACAAACGTTTTCTCCCCCGGATATTTGCGGTCTTTCTGCTTGTGAGTTTGACGCTGTGCGGTTGTGCAAAAAAGACTCCGGAGACAGACAGCTCCGCAGCAAACACTAAATCTTCACAAAACGCTTCAACGCAGGCGGAGCCGGTAACGCTGGAACAGGCGCTTTTGAAGGAACGCGGAATACCGTATAATCAATCGGATTATAAGAAGTTTCTCGGCGGAGAAAACATCATTCACGAATACGCCGAGTTTGACTGCAATCTGGATCACGGCTACAGTAAGAGCGTAAATGATCTTGTCGTATCCGATGGGAAGCTGTATCAGGCAAATTTTAACTCGTTGCTTGCAAACGGAAAGAATATTCAGGAGATCGGCACTCTGCCCGGAAAAGATGTGCGGTATTGGCAGCTGACCTATGACGGTGAAATGGGCAGTATGTACTTAAAAGACGGTTCGGGATATAAAATAAGCGCCGTACCGTTCTCGACCGCACCGCTTGACAATGCGAAGTATCCGCTTTTTAAGAAGGTATACCGCTATGCGGCGGATGGGAAAACATTAGATGATCACACGGCTGAGTACTTAAATGCCGACAGAGTTTACGATAACGGCATTCCTATGATCGTCTTTAAGGACGGCAAGGTCAGTCTGCTCTTTTCGGGAAAAGCTCTCGATAAAGGAACAACCGGCTGGAACCGGTATCGGGACATGGGGTGGCGAGAATACATCGCATTCGCCCTTGATTTGTCCGCCATCGGAAACGAAACTCCTACAAGATTATTCAACAGTAATATTCTTGTAACCAACTGTGCGTTTTACGAGATCGTATATGCCTCAAAACCGCTTGATGACAATGATGAACAAGCGCAGCTTGCACTGGACGGCTCGGTATCGCCCTATTATCCGGCAGCACAGCACCTCAACTGCAATCTGAAATTAAGAAAGCTTGATCTGCTCACCGCGTATTATAAGGACGTGCGTAACATCAGTACAAGTCATGTGATCACCGAGAATTATACGATGCTTCCCGTTTCCGAGGTCATCACGGAGGGATATAACAAATATCAACAATACAATCCTTGCAGCTTCTATTGGGACTACAAGCAGTAAAGATGAGGAGGAACACCATGAATACAAAAAGAATTGCAGCACTCATTCTTGCAGCGGTTATGACCTTGCTTTTTACCGCCTGCGGCAGTAAAACCGTTATAAACGACGACGGTACCAAAACAGAACAGAAAGAGAGCGGAGTCAAAGTAACGCAACAGAAAGAGAGCGGAGTCAAAGTAACGCAAACGGCGGCAAAAGCTGTGCAGACCGAAAAATACGAAAGTGCCGATTTCAGCATGACCATTCCGAAAGGCTGGACGGTCACGACCGGAGGAACAAACATCTATCACAGTATCCGTGTGAGCGACCCGAATGAGCCGCTCAATCAGATGTTTGTGTTGCTCAAGGCAGATGTTCTTCTGCACAGTCAGGCGGGCAAAAACGCATGGCAGCAAAACTACAGTATGGGTAATACACAGGCGGCGCTTTTTGCAAAGGCTCCCGTACTTGAAAATCCCTCAACCGAAGGCTTTTTCAAAATTTTTTCGCAGTATACGGCGTTTGCATCGGAGGTTGAGCCCGATTATTCCGGATATACCTTCCCGCAATTCGGCGATTTTACGGTAACGGACCGATACGCCTCTACAAGCAGTATGAAATCGGTTGCTATGGGTGATGAGCTTCTGCGAGCCACCTTTAGCGATAACGGCAAGGAAGGTGAAGGAATGTTTTCCGCGTCTGTTGTGGATTTCGGAAGCTTTACGATTTCCGACGGTAATGTGATAGGCTACCAGTTGCAGACGGCAGACGGCGGATACTATATGGCCTATAACATCGTGGCGATCACCGCCGCAAAGGATACCTTCATCGAGTGGGAAAGCGTGCTTGCCGACTGCTTTAAGACCCTTCAGTATTCCGACAGCTTTGTGAGTGCCGCCAATCAGGCAAGCAACGAAAAAGTTGCACTTGCAAAGCAGATCAGTCAGAACTTTAATCAGACAATGGACGGCATTATGTCCTCATGGGAAAGCCGAAATAAAAGTCAGGACATTATGAGCCAAAAACAGAGCGATGCTACCCTCGGTTACGAGCGTGTATACGACACCGAAACGGGCGAAATTTACAAAGCAACCAACGGCTTTACCGATGTCTATGACGGCAAGCGGTACAAGGCAGTGACCGACGACAATATGTATGCTGAGCCGATAAGCGGCTATATTGAAAAGCAATAAGAAGGCAAGAACGGTTTTCAAATAAAAGAGAATGATAAGGAGGCTTCAGAAGATGAATATAGTGCCGCATTCCGTTCCGCAGGACAGCAATGAGATAAAAACCACACTTCAGTACAACCGGAAATATGTGCTTTTTGCGATCTACGAGGTATTGGATAAGTTCGGTTCAAAATATGAGAAAACGGATTCATCAACTTTTCTATCAGAAATATCGGTATATGGAAATAAGAGTCGGTTTTCTATTTCGGTAGATGAACAGCCTTTCGGAACGGAGCTGACCGTAACAATGCTTCGCCCCTGCGAAGGACTTCCGCCTCCGGCGTTCAGAGATCCGTAACCACTGTCGCCGACAGCATCTCACAGCACCTGGAAAACGAGCTTGTGATAAACAAGTTGAAGGCTTGATTTGTAATTATAAATAACAGAAAAATGGAGGCAACCAAATGAATGAGTCACGAGTATTTATGTTAAACGGCACGGATGTGCAAAAGATCGTTACCCGTTTAGAGGGGTTCTTTCGCACCGAGAAGGGTATGGAGGTGCAAAGCTCCGAGACTACGGAGGGCTATGTTATGCAGGCGAGCCAGCCGAAGGACGGATGGAAAACGCTGACCGGAATGCGGCTTGCCGTTACCGTGCAGATGACGGTTATGGGAAATCAGCTGAATGTAAACATCGGCGAAGGGCAGTGGTCGGATAAAATCGGCGCCGGAGCAATCGGTCTGTTTGTTGCTTGGCCGCTGGCGATCACCGCCGGAATGGGTGCATTCAAACAGAAAAAGCTACCGGGCGAGGTGTTTCAGGTCATCGAAACTACCATTATGACCGGTGGGCAGCCTGTGGTTGTGACAGGCGCAGGTCAGACGGTGGCTGCGGGAATGATCGTGTGTCCGAGCTGCAAAGCACAGCTCTCCGCCGGTTCCAAGTTCTGCAACCACTGCGGAACAAAGCTCATCACTAAATGCCCGAATTGCGGTGCAGATATTACACAGGGCAGTGCCTTCTGCTCCGAATGCGGACAAAAACTTTAAGAAAGGACTTTTAAATTATGAAAGAACACACACTTAAAACAAAATTGCTGACAGTCCTGCTGACTCTGTGCATGGTGCTGTCGATTGTGCCGATTACGGCGTATGCCGGCGAGCTACCCAAGCCGGATTATCTTCCTGAAGGTGTAACGTACTCTAATGACTACGATCACACATACCACACGCAGGTCAATGTAACCGCCAATGTTTCCGTCAAGGATTCCGATGGTACGGTGGTCGAAACCACACAAGTAAGTAAAAGTACCGAGGAGTTTCTCAAAGGAGGCGTAGGCATGTTGCAGAGCAATATTGCAAGGCTTCAGACCGAGATCGAAACACCGTATCAAGACAAGGGGACCCTTGCACGTGAAAACGAGAGCGGGCAGTCGATTCTTGACCATTTTGAGAGTGCAGAGCTTTATACGTTCATTCCCACGTCCGGTGATCCGGTCGAGTTTGGCATGGACTTAGATGCAGCAAAGAAGTATTTCAATGAGCACCCGGATGCAACCGGTACTTTCACTAAACTTCTGGATATGCACGAATATCATAAATATAATTACACCTATGACCTGACCGTGCAGGAAAACAGCCAGCTGGCAAGCACCATCACCTCTGCCGCTGTCCAGAATATGAAATTCAACTATCAGCCGGGTGATGCCCCACAGGCAACCGCCGAGGTATATAATGCCGATGCCGATAAATATGAAATCGCTTATGAATGCTGGCAGCAGTTTAAAGGCAACGAACCCGTTGCCGCCTGGTATTCCGACAACGGTGCACACGGTTCTCTTCCGACCATCACGGAATTTGAAAGCGGGGAAAAATATGTATATTTCCTTATGCTGAAAGCGAAAAACGGACGGACTTTCGCAGCAACAGATTCGGGACTGACAGTAACTGTAAATGGTTGGACGGTTGAGCAGCAAAATATTAGTGTGAATCTGGACGGACAATCTGTGTATGTTACTGGTATTGCAACAATTACACCGACCAAGCCGGTTGAGCCAAAGGAAATTGAAGTTATAGAAATCAATAATGCAACCTTGACCTTTAAGGACGGCGATAAACCTGTCTTTACCGGAACGGTGCCTGAAAACGATCAGTATGCATTCCGTTGCGAGTGGTGGAGCTTAGATGAGAATACCGGCATTGTTTCCACAGAGCCGGAGTGGGGCGGCGAGATTTATAAAAACAAAATCACTACTTTTGAAGCTGGAAAGACCTATCATTACGGGGTATATGTGACTGCATATTACGGAAACTTCTCACCCGATGCCAAGCTGAAAATCAACGGTCAGGAAGTGAAGTACACTCGCATAGGCGATGAGAATGAAACCCAGAGCTTCTGGGTCGAAACCGACCTTACCATGACGCCTACTGCGGCAGATGCGTCGAATTACAAAATCGTTGAGGGAGCAAACGGCACATGGACGCAGAACAGCGACGGAACGCTGACCTTCCGTGCAAACGGCGATTTCAGCAAATTCACAGGCGTGAAGGTTGACGGTACGCTGATTGATGCGAAGAATTATACGGCAGTTTCCGGCTCTACTGTTATTACATTAAAAGCCGATTACCTAAAAACACTTTCTGTCGGCACACACAAATTAACGGTTGTCTATACTGACGGCGAGTGCAGTGCAAATTTTGAGGTTAAGAAAGTTGCCACGGAGCAGACGAAGCCAACCGAAGGGGACAAAACTGATACTACAACGCCAACTGGTGGCAAGGATACCACAAGCCCACAGACAGGCGACAACAGCAACCTTGCCTTGTGGTTTGCCATACTGTTCATTTCCTGCGGCGGTGTGATAGGCGTTACCGTTTACAGCAGGCGCAGAAAGCTGAATAAGCGATGACAGAGGACTGATTTTGATAAGGAAATCAGCAAAAATTTCACATTATTAAATATTGTTAGAAAAAGACGACTGCTTAGACCGATTGGTCTAAGCAGTCGTCTTTAGTTCTCACTTTTGAATCTGTCTGCTGTGTAAGAAACCGAGGGAATGGTTGCTTGCGTTATAATAGAGATTATGGAATGCCTTATTATGCGATGAGATAAACAAGAATAGAATGAAACATATTAGGAGAATTTTAATATATTTTTTGAAAATTCTTTGTGAGTTCGAATACGGAATTTGTTATACTTAATTGATAAATATAAAAAGAATGGAGAGAACAGGATGAACGAAAAACTTCTTGTTGTTGACGATGAACACGATATTACGGATTTTCCCTCTGCCAGAAAATCCGGGAAAAACACACATACCCCATTATCATGTTGATAGCGAAGGACGAGGAAACGGATAAAATTACAGGGTTGACATTGGGAGCGATGATTATGTGACCAAACCTTTTCGTCCTCTTGAACTCATTACCAGAGTAAAAGCTCAGCTGCGGCTCATAAAATATATGTAAAAAATAAAAATAAGTGTTGACATATTTGATTTCATTTGATATTATATCAAAGTCGCGTGAGATAAGCGATAGAAAATCAAATATATGCGGAAGTGTCGGAACTGGCAGACGAGCAAGACTAAGGATCTTGTGATTATTGCAATCGTGTGGGTTCAAGTCCCATCTTCCGCATTGAATAATAAGACAGGGACCAAGCGAAGCGTTTGGTCCCTGTCTTATTATTCAAAGCCGAAGCGAGCCTTGAACCCATGGTTCAAGGTCTCGCCTCCGGCTCGGTCGGCTCGTGGCATGAGGTCCCCCGGACCTCACTCGCCCCATCTTCCGCTGGGCTCCGGTGGTTGTGTGGCAGGCGCTCCCCATGGGTCCAAGGTCTCCGCTCCGCTTCGGTCGGCGCAGAACAGACGTCCCCCGGACGTCTTGCAACCCATCTTCCGCAAGGCTTCGGTTGTTATGGGACAGGCAGGTTATACATATTCAGTTCAAGATTGCATATTAGATCAGAAGGAGAGGACAAGCTTATGAGTCAGAAAAAATACAGTTTATTATATCCGGATACAAATGCACAATACCGGACCTTGAGTGATGTGACTATGCATGATCTGGGAATGGATCAAATCTGCAAAAAGCTGTCAGCAAAGGAGCGGGAGCAGAACTACATCCAAAACGTGATGGCGCGTATGTATGCAGATCCGGAGGTGACACAGTATCGTTGCGATATTTTCGAGGATGTTTTCAGGCAGAAGAAAATGCGTGATGACCTTATGGAAATACTCGAGCGCATCAGCTTTCTGAGAGATTACGGCAGCTTTAACCGGGAATACGATGAGAGCGCCGGCATCTGGGATCTTTTGCATAGGCTGGACGAGCTTGGCGATTATATCAAGTGTGTGGATGCACTTCACACCTGTCTGGCAGCTTCGGACATTCATTCCGCAGGCTTTCTGGGGTTAAAAGCCTATGTGGAGAAAATCTATGCGGACAACGGATTTGCAGAACTGAAAAAAGATATCTCAGAACTGAAAATGGACACTTCACAGCTTAAGAGCATTACGGTAGGCATTAACTTAAATGACCGCTTTGAAGCGGACGGAATCGGTCTGATATCTGTAAACAGCAAATATTTTACCAAGTCCGGAATCCTGGGTAATTTTTATGACCATATTGCGTCAAAGGATCGGATTAATGAGGATACCATATGGAAAAAGAATTTCAAATTTCAGCCGTTTGATGTGAATGCAGACGCGGTGATTAGCACTCCTATGCAGAAGGTGATGGATACAGCTGTTATGCGGTCGGAAAGCCGGGGTGGCATTGTGAAGCTTCCCGAGGGAGATCAGGCAAAGGATGTGACTCGTTATACAGACCGAATCGTCAACCATATGATTTCCCATATGGTGAAAAGAGTCAGGGAAGTACTGAACAAATATGTATCCATTACCATTACCGACATGACAGACTTGATTCCGGAGCTGCTCTACTATATCAAATGGGCGGAGTACATACAAAAACTGCAGGAACAGGGCTTTACCTTTGCTAAAGCTTCTGTATATAAAGAGGGAGAAAATGAATCTGATTCATATATGATGCAGGCACGTGGAATTTACAATTTAAAGCTTGCTGTTTTTGAGACAGAGGAGTCCGGGAAGATTGTACCGAATGACATGGATTTTGACCGGGATCGGAGAGTGTATATCTTAACAGGTGCCAACCGAGGTGGAAAGACGACAATTACACAGGCTGTTGGGCAGTTGTTTGTGTTGGCGCAGGGTGGCATATATATTCCGGGAAAAGCATTTACATTTTCCCCTGTTACCGGTATTTACACTCATTTCCCGGCAGATGAGGACAAGACATTGGATTTAGGAAGGCTTGGGGAAGAATGTAAGCGTTTTAAGGCAATCTATGAGGAGGCTGACAGCAGGAGTCTGCTTTTGATGAATGAATCCTTTTCTACCACTTCGTTTGAAGAGGGATACTACATTGCAAAGGACAGTGTCAGGGCTATTTTACATAAGGGAATGCGGACCATTTATAATACACATATGCATAAGCTGGCATTTGATGTGGAGGAAATGAATGAAGAGCAGGAGAAGGCAGAGCACACAGATGGGAAAGCGTTTTCCATGGTTGTGCACATGAAGGGTACAGAGCGCTCCTATCAGATTGAAGTGGCGCCTCCGGAGGGAAAATCCTATGCAAGCGAGATTGCGCAGAAGTACGGGGTTACTTATGAGATGCTGGTGAAATAACTCGCTTTCTCGTTTTCAGATACATCATACATCAAAGACACAGCACAAGCTGTAGCACTGATGAAAAAGGAAACTACAACACCATAATGAAGTGCAAACATAATCAGTGGATTTAAGATTTTTGCCGTCAACCTTAATTTTAAGAAAAAAATCACATCCAAGAGAAAATAAAAATGTAAGAGGATATAAACCAGTTTTGGAAACTGTTTTCAATGTTGATTTTTGATTGTGAGATGAAAACATTATTATAAAGAGGGGGGATTCTGATCGGAGATGTAGCATTTCAAACAAGCTCAGATTTAGAAAAATGTCATAAGGAAAACAAGGATGGATTGGATGAGGATGAAATCTACTTTGTGGTAAATGAGTTAAAGAAAGCATTTCCTAAATTGGAATTTTATTAATACGAAAAATGTTCAAGGAATTCCTTTACAAGAAGAATAAAAAAGCATATAATTCTTTTATAAATTATTTGATAAAAGAGGATAAGAAAACGGAAAATAAAGATAAAAGAAATATAGCAAGAAAAAAAATAATTAATTATGTGTTGAATAATCCTGTTACGTCCAAGGCGGAACTCGCAAAAGAATTGAACTTGAGTATGCCGACTGTGTTAGCAAATGTGAATGACTTGCTAGAAAAAATGGTGTTAGAAGAAACCGGTGAATATGCTTCGACCGGTGGACGGAAGGCAAAAAGTATAGGGATTAATAAGTCATACTGTCATGCAATGGGGATTTTGATTACAGCGAATCATATAGAAATGGTATTAGTAAATCTTGGAGATGAGATTATAAAAAAAGA
>ERZ1034939.194-NODE-194-length-43998-cov-8.804042_pt1 | contig 43998 bp, 49 predicted proteins | sample MGYA00520626_ERZ1034939 | MGnify/ENA primary metagenome ERZ1034939 (study PRJEB33766, sample SAMN09781751) | gut metagenome | biome: gut microbiome | host: Homo sapiens | place: Madagascar | study: EMG produced TPA metagenomics assembly of the PRJNA485056 data set...
TATTGCCTTGCCATTCAGCTTGGATCAATTTACCTCCCCCGCCGAAATTAAACGCAGTTGCACTCATATTATCGCCTCTCGATCTGCCCCGGCACCCGCAGCCAGATACCACAAGTCGGCTTATCCTCTGGGCATATTGCTGTCAGCGTACCGTTGCCACTTACCAAAATTTTTATATACGCTACATTTTCCAGTGCATTTGCCGTTGCAGATACATTAACCGACCCGTCCGAGTTAGTTATTGGTATATAACTCGGCACGCCCGGAATCCAGTCCTCCGTCATGCCGGGAATGCTCATAGTCTGGGTATACGGTGCGCTGCCGCTCCACCCATCCGCCTCCAGCTTGAGGATCACAAATTTGAGCTTGCCCGCATCCACATTCAGGCCGCTGAGGCTGGCGCCGATGGCCTCGAAGGCCTTACTGGGCGTTGCATCCGCAGAAAGGCCTAACGCTGCTGCGGCCTCATCGCTCATCAGATTTTGCTTGTTGAGGGGCGTGCCCTCAGTGATGGGGCTGTCCGCGTGCTCCCATGTCACATACTCTTGAGTGCCGTCCGCCTCTTTGGTGACGAGCACTCTATTTTTATAGGTTGGTTTGCGATCAACCATAGTGTTATCCTCCGCATTCTGCCGCGCCGCAAATGGCCCATGCGGCCTTGGTGTTATCGATATAGCCGAGCAGGCGTTGCTGTGCCTCCTCGATTTGGTTTGCGCCTGTGTGGGTTAGCCCCTCCATGGTATCGGGCAGCGGGGCACTCACGCCGTAGGCCGCCAGTAGGGTCCGCACATTGCCGAGATAGCGCTCCATCTGTACGGTAGTAGGCCACTCGGCAGCAGAAAATGTACCCGGCAGTCCCCAGTCGGTTTTATGCACAAGCGTGCCCGGGTCAGTGCCCATGGCCTGCAGCATGGCATCCAACTCGGCACTGTTGCTCTCCACCCGGTTGAGGTCGCTGGCGTTGTAGCTGCCTTTGTTCGTACCCAGCATAACATCAGTGCTGGTCCGGTCTGTGACAAATTGCATTACCACACCTCCCCGCTCTGCACTGTGCCGCTATCCGGCGCGGCGATACCCAACTCCACATTTTGGCCACGGATAACAAGCTCTGCCACTGCCTTGCCGCTCAGGTGCAGTGTGCGCTCTGTGATATACCCGATCAGCTGCCCATCAAAGGGCTTCTCGGTGGTTACCATCTGGCCGGGCTGCTCGCCCGCGTAGACCACCGATTGCTCCAGCTTATGCCGGTAACGGCTGTAATCGTATAAGCGCTGCACGGCGGCTTTTTGCGCTGCCGGGGACACCAGCGTGCTGTCCTCCACCGTCTGCGCGTTGCTCTTATCCTGCGCAGTGGCCGTGGCTGCCCGCTTAGTGGCCCGGGTGGTATAGTCGATGTACTTTTTACCTGTGATCGTCACCTGCCCAGCGGAGGGCACGATAAAATGCACGCTGTTTGGGCTGCTGGCCGTGATCGTACCACCAGTAATGCTGTAGCCTGTGTAGGGCTCGCTGTTGATCACTGTGTAGCTGCCAGGCTCCAGATCGTCCTGGTACACCTGCTCGGCCTCGCTGCTTACTGCATATCGGTGGCTATCCACTGCCACCTCTGTAACCAGCGCTTCGGTGGTGACCTTGCCGCCGGTGAGGATGCTGGCCTTAGTGATGGCCGCACTGGCCTTGCTTGCCACCGGCACGAATCGCACCTTGTCGGTGCCCGCCGTGGTGATCATGGTGCCCGCTGCAAAGCAGGCCTGCAGCAGCGCACTGCGCTTATCCGTGTTCGGCAGCCAGCCGGTGAGCGGCGTATTCTCCAGCGCCGGATCAACCTCCGCCGCAAAGTCGCCGCCGATGATCTCCCGCACCAGTGTGCCAAAGGGCTTATTGGTGTACATTCCACCGTCCGTGTTGCTATCTGCCAACACTTGCACGGCATCGATGCAATCCACCTGATACAGCCATTGCGCTGACTTTTCCGAGCTGTCGATATACAGCGTGCCCAGGTACTCGCCACCCTGCCAAAACTCCAGCGGCTGGCGCTGCTGGAAATGCAGAACGCGCTGCTTGGTATCGCGCAGGATAAAGCTGCCCGTGCTGCCCGGCAGCTCTGTGCTGCTGGGGTCCACCTCTTGGTGCAGCTCGCAGCGCTGCAGCTCCGCGCCCTCGAACACCTCCAGCTTACCCACCAGCAGCCGCGTAAGGCGCAGGAAGCGCTGCGGCACACTGGTGGCGTAGAAGGTGATCACCAACCGGTTGAAGGCCTCCACCTCCTGCGAGTAGGTGTACTGCGTACCATCCGGCGTGATTTCTTTCTCAGCCAACAGCAGCGAATCACGGTACCACTCCGCCCGCAGCCGGGTACAATACTCCCCTGCTGCCTCGTCGAACCAGAAGGTCAGGCCGGTGGCGGTGTACTTGTTGTCCAGCGTGAGTGTAAGCACCACCGGCTCCACGAACACACCGTCTGCGCCGGAGATCTCCGTGCTGCAGAAACTCAGCCCAGCGGGAGCCGCAGGCAGCAGCTTGGCGCTGCCGTCCAGCCTCCAATAGCCGGGCTCCAGTGTGGCATAGCGCGCGTTTTGGCGCTCGGGGTATACTTTCCCGTCCCAGCCGGTTTGCGCGTTTCCTGCGGCCGCTGCTCCCTCATTTGCGCCGGTAGGAATATCTTTGTAGTAAATGGTCGGCATTACGGCACCCTCTTTGCTCGCATAGCAATGTACTTGATCTTGAGCCCGGCCCAGAAATTTTTGCCATCCTCTACGCGCTGCAGCTGATCGCTGCCGCTGCTCACATACATCTGCTGCGTGAGCACACCGGCGCGGCCATACGGGAAACTGACTGCATGGCTGTCCACCGGTGCGCTGAGGATTTCCCACAGCTCGTCATAGTCGCCGGGGGATAGCTTGCTGCAGTCAACCTCCATCTCGTAGTTATAATAAGTGCCAATGATATCGCGGAACATAGCGCCGTCGGCAATCGTGCGGCCGGTGTTCTCGCCGTCCAGCACCTCAAAGCTGCGAGTAAGGCTCATCACACGCACATTATAGGCACGGCCGTCAATGGTGAATACTTGCTGCACCATCAATATGCGCCTCCTTTGATCAGTGTTGCGCCTTTGCGTTTGCGCTCGGTGTCGATCACCGGGCGCAGCACACGGCCCAGCTGTGCCAGATTGCCCTCAAACCGTATTATCACCTGCTGACTGCCGATTTCCTCCCGCACAATACTGCGGATCAGATCGGCAGGGGCCTCGATGTTCGTGCCATGCTTTTGGTCACCGAGCACCGCCAGAAATTCTCGGTTGGCGGGAATCACAGCGCCCTGCGCCAGATAGGGAATCTGCGGCGCGGTGAGCTCGGCCATATTGATGCCAAAGTGTCGGCCACCCAACCCCGGCACCCAGCTGGGGATATCAATTTGAATACTGTTCAGCGCCCGGATCACCGCGTTGATACCGTTTGTCACCGCGGAGATCATGCCGTTGATAAAGCCGATGATGCTGTTTACCGCGCCCTTGGTGGTCGTGGTCACACCATCCCACACATCGCTTGCCGTGGCTTTGAGCTCGTCCCAGTGCTGCACTACCAGCACAATAATGGCGATCAGCGCAGCCATGGCCGCCACCACCAGCGTGATGGGGCTGGTAAGCAGCCCAATGGCTATATTGAGCAGCCCGGCAGCAGCGGCAATGGCTCCCAGAGCCAGCGCAATGCCCAGCGCGATCGTGGTAAAGGTGCCCAGCATCTCGCCCACATCCTCGCCGAACAGCTCGGAGAAAAACGCAATCAGCAGTTCCTGCGTTGATTGCAGCGCCGTCAGCAGCAGCTCCCATGCACTGGTGGCAATGCCCAGCCAGTCGATATTGGCGATAAACTGCGCGATTCCTGCGCCGATCGCCGCCGGGTCAGCGTTGCTGATGGCCCGGGTCAGTTCATCCAGCGCCCCCTGCACGAACAGCGAGAGATCAACCCCCAGTGCCGCCCAGTCGAGATTGGCCAGAAAGCCCGCTAACAGCTGCATGGCAATGGAAATGCCCGCCACAAACAGCGCGCCCAGATGGCCCCAGTCGATCATCTCAGCCATGCCGTTGAACGCGTCGGCCAGCTTGCCGCCCAGCGCCACCCAGTTGAAGGCAATCAAAAATGCGTACAGAAAAGAAATGCCGTTGTTGAGCTTTTTGCCCAGCCGCTTGCCCCAGGCGCGGGCGTCCCAATTATCCACCATGCTGTTGAGCTTATCCGCCAGCAGCTTACCCGCCCCGGCCCAGTCACCCGCCTCAATGGCCGCCTTGACCTGATCGAGGAAAGGGCTTTGCGCCTCGTAGCTAAAGTTTGGGGTGATGGTCTGCGAGCCGGAGCCCGAATCATTGCTGCTCAGCTGGTTGATGGTGTCGAATGCAGCCAGGCTCTTGCCTGCCTTTTTGGCCGCGCTGCCCACCGCGCCGATTGCTGCAGCCTCGGCCTTTGTGGCAGCCAGGCTTTTGCCGGTGAAAAACGAGAGCAGCTTGGCGAGGTAGCTCAGCGCGATTGCGGCGGCGTTGGCCACCATGGTGAGCGCCGGTGCCAGCATTGCGGCCAGGGGCGCCACACACTGATACGCCGCGCCCTTAAGGTTTGCCATGGCCGTGGAGAGCGCCGTATTCTGCCGCAACGCTGCCCCCATGCCCGACACAAGGTTTCTCAGCGCTGCGCTGACCGCGTTAAAGATCAGCGCACCCATCAGAATGCGCCGCAATCGGGAGGAGAAGGTCTTTGCAAATTTGTTGCCGCGCAGCAGGTGGTTGGCGAAACGCTTTACCGCGCCGTCGGCCTTTCGGAAAGCCCCTACAAGCCCCTGTCCAAGAGTGCGCTTGAGCCCGGAGGCGGATTGCTGCAGCCGGGCGAACAAACCGCTAATGCGGCCCGCGCTGTTGGATGCCCTGTCAAGCGCGCCCTGCTGCTGGTCTAAAGTTTGCCGCAGGCCTGCCTGCAGATTGCTGACACGCTCGCTCTCGGCGGAGTTATCCGCTAAGCTCTTATTCAGCCTGTCCACTGCGGCCTGTGCAGCGGTGGCGCTTTTTTCGGCAGCAAGATATATGCTGGAAGTTTCCGGGTACTGCTTGGCAACCTGCTTTTCCACGAAGCTGTTTTTCTGCTCGGGATTCAGCGCTTGATATTTAACGTTATTTCGCAGTCCTGCGCGCACCTTGTAAAACTTGGCGTTATACGCATCGCCTGCGTTTTCCAGCGCGGTCTGGGCCTCCTCCGCTGCCTTTTTGGCCTCTTCCAGCTGCTGCACCAGCTTGCTGCGCTTTGTGCCCAGATTGGCCTGCTGGGTATCCAGCTTGCTGATCTCTCGGCTGGTGCGCTGCACATTTTTCTTGAGGTCGGCCAGATTTTTGTAGGCAGTGCGGTTGTCGATCAACGATTTGATAATCACTCGAAAATCGGCCATACCTTACACCCCCAGTCCTTTGAAAAATTCTTCTTCCGCCGCGCTCAGCTTTGGCGCGGTTTTGCCGATCAGCTCGGCGTTTTCCCGGGCAAACTCCTGCTCGGCCTTATCCAGCGTCTTGCCCTTGGCGCGCTTGGATCGGATATTGACCACTTGGGCAAAAAGGCCATCGCCGATGCCCATGTACGCCCCCACAAAATCCCACCAGTGCAGATACTCGCACCGGCGGCAGCTGTAGCCCAGCACCTTGTCGATGGCAGGGGCCATGATGCGCACATCCTGCTCCCAGTCCACCAGCACCGGTTTAGGGGCTTGGTGCTCGGGCACGCGCTCGCCGAGGTTGATAAAATCACACGCTGCCCGCATTGCCTCGTTACCGTCAGGCAGGCGCTGCCACGCGGGATACATGATCTGCAGAAATGCCATACAGCGCTCCTGCTCGCTCAGAGCCTCGTCCTGCAGGGCTGCCAGCGCATCCAGCACTGCCCGAAAGTCGGAGCGGATAGCAAAAAGCTGCCCGCAGATAGACACATCTACGGGCAGCTCCCACGCACTCATGCTTGGCCGGGGGCGAGCCCGGCAGCAGGGGCGGCAAGATATTTGCCGCTGTGCTGGGCTACTCGCTCGCCGCTGGCCTTGCCTGCCTGCCGCATGGCGTCCTCGATCACCGGCAGCAGTTCCTCAAGCACATGCTCGACCACCAGCGTGCCATCGGGGCAGATGGCAAGGCTGCTTACCCCCTGAAACACAACAGCACTTACAGGGCTGCCAAAAGCGCTATCGAGTGCCTGCTTTACCTGCCGGTCCAGCTCAGCGATCGCCGCCACGCTATCCATGCTGCCCGCTTTTTCGGTCACGCCCAGAATCACATTTTTGGCTTCCTCAAAGCGCGGCAGCAGGCCGGGGTCGCTGGGGTTAAAGCTGATTGTGCCCAGCTCGCCGCCGTCCGCGTCCTGCAGGGCATACTTGCGCAGGCCAAGATCGATTTTAATTGCCATGCTGCTGCCTCCTTAGCCCTTGGTGAAGGTGGGCACACCGTCCGTGATCGTGGCGGTGCCCAGATCCTTATCGTTGGACAGGTACACATTCAGCGGCATGCCTACATAGCTGCTGCCGCCGAGGCTTTGGGGCACGATGGTGCAGCCCTTGTGCAGCTCGGCAGTAAAGCTGGTTTCGCCCATATAGGCGTGGACATTCAGCACCTCAAACATGCTCAGCTCACTGATCGCGTTGCGGCGCTCGATATCCAGCAGCTTTTCAGACAGCTTCTGGCCGCCGCGGATCTGGTTGGGGTCCAGCGCCAGCATCGGCTTAGCGGCGGACACATCCACATCCGTAATGCCCAGGATGTCGGTTTTCTGGTCGGCATCATGGTTAAAATCCATGCTGGCTTCTTCCACGCCGCGGCCCATAATCTCCCATGCAGGGGCTTCGCCCGTGCCCACATTTACAAAGTGCATTTCCAGCTTACGGTCGGCTTTCTGGCCTGCCGTAAGGTTAATAGTGTTGCTTGCCATTAGTTACTCTCCTCAGCAATCAGCTTAATTTGAAGTTGGTACACCGCCGTATCCGCACCGGCCTGCGTGATCATACCGCTGTTGGCGGTGGTGATCCTGGTGCATTCGTATCCCGGCAGCGCCGGGTATTTATGCGCTCGTTCCTGCGCCATGATCCAGCGGCTCAACTCGTCGAACAGCTCCGCTGCGCTCAGATTTTCCTGCAGGGCCACGCCGTAGGGCAGGCGAGCTTGAAACACAAGATTATACTCATCTGTACCCCTGCCGGTGATATCACAGCCGTGCTGCACACCGGCTACGGACACGCTGTATTCGGTGCTCAGGTTGCCGAGATAGCCCGTGTTGAATCGGTTATTCCTGTCGATCAACGGGCACTCTCGCAGCCATGCCCGAACGCTGCTGATTATACTCATTTTGCCTGCCCTCCTGCCAGCGTGGCGGCCCCGCGGACAATGTCCTCGCCGTGATCCGCCCACATACGGTCGGCCCAATACGCCCCGCGCATAGGGGCACCGTTAAAGTTGTACTCCGGATGGTAATACATTCGGCGCGCGTAGGGCGTGGCATACACGATCTCGCCTTGCCCGATCACGGTGTTGGTCAGCGCGCTGTCTTTAAGCGCGCCGGTGCGAAAGGGCACATACGGGTCAGCGAGGCGTATGATCTCGCTATCCACAAACGCCTGCACTGCGCCGCCGGGCTCCAGTCCTCGCTCTCTGAGCAGGTCGGTCAGCCCGGACAGATCCAACTCGCAGTCAAATCGTGCGCTCATTACTTTGCCTCCAGATACAGGTGCGGGTTTGCCCGCACACTGCGGTTGTCGCGGATCAGTGTCACCGTGGCCGTGGTGCCCTCATGGGTGAGCTTATCCCCGGGGGCAATGCTCCAATGCTCAGCACGGTCGGCAGCGTTCATGCCCTGCCACACAGCGTAGGGCACATACCCCGAAAGGCTGCCCGCGAAAATGCGGATCTTGTAAAGACTTCCCGGTGTCAGGCCGTCCGTGCCGGGGCTGGCCGCCATCTGGCCGTACCAGCCCACATTGCTCAGACTTCGCACCTGCTCGGTGTCCTTGTCCTGCTCGCCGTCGTACCGAAGCGCGGCAAGCGTTACCATATGGTTTGCGTTTAAAGGCATCGTTCACAGCCCCCTATACAAAAGCCCGTAAGGATCAGCCCCAAGGCAATCCTGCAGCACTTCCAGCATTGCTGACTGCAGCGCCTTGCGGCCATCTGCAGCCGTACCATAGCTTTCACTGTAGCCGTCTGTATTGGCTGCGGTTACGCCCAAGGCGCTTCGTTGGCGGGCTTCATCGGCATTCCGTAACAGATCAGCCATAGCGGCGTTTGCGTTTTGCAGCTCCGCCGACAGAACAGCGGCATATCTGGCAGCACGGCCAAGGGTGAGCCGGTCGATCTGACCGGCCGCCCGTGCGCCGTACACCAAATACTGTTCCTCGCTCATGGTACCGCCATAGCGCAGGTACGCCGTGTACTCGGCATACATTACACGCTAACCTCCACGCGCTTGATGTACAGCGTCTGGGGCTTAGACACCAGCAGGCCGTAGATCTTACGGCCCTGCACGGCGGAAGCACCAATGAAGTTGCCGCTGCCGGCAAGATCCTGCAGATGTACACCGACCTGCCATTCCATGACACGGTGGCACCAGTTGGGATGGCCTGCGATAAACTCGGTGGTAGTCTTTTTGCTGCTCACGCGGGTAGTGTTCTCATAATCCATGTTGTTGGATTCGAACACATTGAAGCCCGCGATCTTGCCGATTACGCCGTTTTGCACCAGTTCCTGCGAAAGATCGCCCTGCTTGATGAAATGATCATCCAGCATCAGAACTTCAAGGAATTCAGGCGCAACGATCAGAAAGCGGCCGTCAGCAGGCACACCCTTGCGGCTGAGCACACGCTTGGCCTCCAACACCAGCTTATAGGCGTTGGTTTCGGTGACAGCGGTCTTGGTGGCGCTGATCGTTGCACCAGAAACGGCCTGCAGTGCTTCGATAGACTTTTTATCGATAGACAAGCCCAGCGAATAGCCGGCGCTGTCCAAGCGCTCAGCCACAATGCCGTCGGGCACGCTGGCCGCATCGTAACCGTCGATCAGCTCGTTCACAGCTTCGTCCTGATCGATGTTCAGGTCGAGATAAGTGGTGCTGCCCGTTTCGGGATCCAGACCCTTAGCCTTGTCATACTTCTTTACTGCCACCTCGGTATCACGCACCGGGATCTTCACTTTGCCCGCCTTGGGGTCGCCCTCATAGCGTGCGTTAAAAATAAGATTGTCGCGGGTAACAAGATTGTTTCGCAGCTTCACATCAACAAACTTGCTCCAGCGCTCCTGATTTTCATGTGCCATAATTTGGTTCCTTTCTTTGTTTACAGCTTCAGTCCAGGATTCAGCGCAGCGAAAGCAGCTTCCACGCCATCCGCCGAGTTGCCGCCCTCGCCATGCTCACCGCCGGTCGAAAGCTTCATGCCGCCTTCGCCGTTGCCTTCAAACGCCCACGCCTTATCCTTGTACAGGCCGTCCAGCGCTGCCTTGATGTCGTTGGTGCGGTCCTTACTGGCGCGCAGCTTGGCAACATCCAGCATGCCGCGGATCGCCTGTACATCGCGGCCCTTCCGGTCGCGGATTGCGCCATCCAGCGCAGTGTCAAAGGCAAAGCCGTCTGCCTGATCATTCAGCTGATCCTTCAGCTTGGTGATCTGGCCCTTCAGGTCTGCCACATCCACGCCCTCAAAGGCCTTCAGACCTTCCTTGGCGGTGTTCAGCTGGGTGGTGAGCTCTTCCACCTGCCCCTGCAGGCCGGTTGCCTTGTTTTTCTCGGCGTTGATCTCCTTGCCGTTTTCCCCCATGATCCAGTCCAGCTGTTCATCGGTAATGCCGGGGATCTTCGCTTTCACTTCTTCACGCTTCATTTGGGTTCCTTTCTGCCTTACGCTTTTCTACGGGGTCGCTCCCACAGGCCGTGCGGTATTACGCCCCGCCGGGCAAATTTGGGTATAAAAATTGCCCGCCCCGGCTTCATGCGGCCCGGGTGGGCATAAAAAAACCACGGTGCTTTCACATCGTGGTTTAAAATCAAGTTGTTATTCTGAAATATCCTCCGGAAGTTTGCCAAGTTTCTTTAAAAAATAAAGACAATTTCTGGATATCATTTGCTCTGCAGGTGGGTTTCCATCAAAAAGTTCGCATTCCTCATCAAATTGATGGTCAATGGGATAATCCCGCAGCCATTGCTGCATATTGGCAATTTCTTCCGATGTGAACAAATCACTCATAGAACTTTGTCCCATAATTTTCCATCTCCTTAATTGTTTTTCTGATGAGTATATCCGCTTTTTCAACAAACTGCTCATTTGAAAGCTCTGAAATTGGTTTTTGTTGAAGAGTCTTTAGTTGCGACCAAAGGCCATTCACCATTTTCAAACAGCCTGCTTGGTCATAATCTGGTACTTTTTCGATTGCATAAATATGCCCATCATGGCCAATCGCTGTAAGTAATTTAAGGTTATCCCTTCTGGCAAACTGTTGTAAATCCGCTTGTGAAAAGATATTGCAATCCGGATGTGTATGAATTGCTATGTAGGGAGCAGCCTGATCGGGGATTGCAACAGAATTTCCCGATTTAGAGCCTATCAGATTTTGCGTAAGAGGTTTCATATTCAAGTCAAAAGCCTTACCAATCTCTACGCCGCTTGGCACCCCTGAAGCTGCCATAAGCAAACGCTTGTGTGCATTCTTCAGCTGGCTTTGCCCTGCGCTATCCAAAGTATCGCAAGAAAAGGCTTTGACTTTTTGAATTGCTTCCATTGTAACAGGCTGAGGTTCCAAGTACAAGTTTTGTTGGAATGTATCGGCTTTCTTTGCCGCCCAGTTGGCCTTTCCCGCTACGCTGCGGCCAAAGCCATGCACACTGATACGGGCAGAATCTTCCTTGCTGCCAGTCTCGCGAATGAACTGCTTTAAATCCTGCCTGGCTGCTTTCAGCCTTACCGCACTGGTGCCGGTGTCCAACCCGGCTTCGCTCTCTGCCAGAAAGCGGCGCTTATATTTGCGCACAGTGCGTTCTTTGGCGCGCTGCATTTGGCTGATCTCATACCGGGTATATTTCTTGCCCCGGTATTCCACGCTGGGTGCGTTCAGCTCTGCCAGCCGCTCATCGGTGTAGGCTCTCAGGGAGATGCCCGGATAAAACGGATAGAAGTTGTGGCGGCAGTTCCAGCCGCACAGGCCGGGGCCCGTGCCGTAGCCGGTGGCCTTTACAAAATCTTCGTAGTGATTCCCCTCATAGTCGATCTCACCGCCAATATGGTATATCCTGCCCTGCCACAAAGCGTGATCCGGCCGAGCGCCTTCGTGGGCCGTAACCTCCACAAACTCGCAGCCCATTTCCTCGGCTCTGGCCATCTGCAGCTTACCCGCCGTCTGGTTTACGCCGGTCAGCACTGCGCGGCGCACGACCGTTTCCAGCGTATCTTTGTGGCCGCTGGGGTATGTAACATAGGCCATACGGTCGGCAAGATCGTCCACAGCACGGCGAATGGCCGTGTTGTAATCGAATGCACCGCTGCTCACCTGCAGCCATGCCCGGCTTAAAGCATGTTCAAACTCGCCGCTCACAGTGTTTGCCGTGGTGGCGGTCAGATTCAGCCATGTGCCCAGCGTTTGCCGGTATCCGGCATTCAACAGGTTCAGCAGCTGGCCGGATCGGTTCGCAGGCGGTGGTTCTTTGCCTGCCTGCCGGTGGATCGCATCATCAGCCATCAGCGCTTCAGTGCCTGCCTCGATCAGCAGGCGGCGGATCACCTCGCGGCTCTGGCCGGTATACTCTGCCAGCTTTTTCTCCGTGTCCGTATACACTGCACGGGTCTGCTCCAAGCGCCAAGCCTGCCAGGCAGCGGTTGTTGTAATCGCTCCGGCCTTTTGGAACCGCCGGGCAATATCCCGCAAAATATCATCTTCGGCCTGCTGCCAGAGCTTTACCGCCGGTTCCGGCAAGCTGGCCAGATACTCTGGCCCCAACATCAGCTTTCACCAAAGCCCAGGCTTTCACCGCTGCTTTCCTCGCCTGCCTCGGCTACAGCCTTTCTGGCTTCCGCTTCCGAGAGGCCGCGCCACTCCATCAGGTAGCGGTATTTCGGCCAAAGCCCGTCCCGCACATCCTGCCGGTCGGTTTCTCGGCGGGTGCCGGTGTCGGTAATATAGCTGTCGTCAAAGTTGATGGTCAGCTCTGTATCGGGGTCTACCGGTGCAGCAAGCAATGTTTTACCCGCCCACAAAAGCGCTCGAAGCACGCCGGTCAGCGCTGCTTCCACATTGATCTGGTGGCGGTTGGCATGCTGCACCATATCCTGCCGATCTCCTGTGTACTCCGTGGCCGTTTTTACTGCGCTGCCCGTAAACTGGTAGTGATGTGTACCCAAGCCTACACGGAAGCTGGCATAATCCAGTGCATCCTGCACCGCCTTGCTGTTTGCCTCCACGCGCAGATCAGGGTTATATTCGTGCCAGTCCGGCGTCTCGTCCGGGTCCCCGCCTGGTGGAGATACAAACAGTTCCGCCCGAACTTCATCGGGAGCAGCATAGTGCTGCTCGCCTTTTTCATCCACCCAGCTCTTCAGCAGCTCCCGACTGTAGAATACCTTCTTGCCGCCCAGCCGAATATCTCGGGCGTAGTTATCAAAGGCCAAGTCGCACAGCTTGATAGCATCCAGCGCCTCTGCGAATACAGCCACACCCAACCCGGCCCCGCCGATACGGTTCTTAACGATATTGGGCCGCAGCAGACTGAACCACGGCACTGTGCTGCCGGTTTCAAACCCGGTGATCATCCCTTTTGGCAGCGGTGCAGGCTGATAACCTGCATCTTCGCCGTCCTCGTTCTGGCTGGTAAAGAATTCATTGGTGATCCGGTAGCCGCGATCCAGCAGCTTATGTGTCTGTAGATAAATGCAGCTTTTGCCGCCAACGACCACTTCGCTGGCAAAGGCCACATCTACCACCTGTCCGTGGCGGATCGTGATAGGCAAAATACATTCTGCGGGCAAATAATCCAGATATAGCTTTGCCTCGGGGCTACCCATCACGGCGCCGCTGAGCAGCTGCAGCCCCTCTGCGCTCATTACAAAAGCACCGGTGCCGCTGCGGAAGGCAAGTTCCAGCAGTTCGTTGGCGTGCTGCCAGAAATTCAGCTGTCCCAGCATGCCGCCGGTCTGGCTGCCGTCTGTGCCCAGCAACCAGTCGGCACTCACTTTATCCGCCACAGACACAGTGGTTTTATCATTCAGCAGCAGGCTGGCCCAATCCTCACAAATGCGCTTTGGCATTTGCAGCCGATACATATCGCGGCTTTTAATGCTGCCGTTCAGCTGCATTTCTTTCACCGTGTGGAACGGCATATAATCGCCGCGCCACCAATCACGCCATGCAAGAATGTCTGTATAGTAGCGTCCTTCGATGTTCCAGCCATGGGTTTTATTCAGATATCGAATAAACTGTGCGATATTCATACAATCCTCAACAATCGTTTAAAATCTCGTTCGATGGTGTACTCAAAAGCATCCAGCGTGTCGATGTCCGTGGTGCCGTCGTCCAGCCTTTCATCCTTGCCCGGGTGCTTGCCGCTGTACATAGCCGTAGAAAGTGCTTCGCTCAGGCTGGCCGCGCCCGGCATCAGCCAGAATCGCCCTCCGCCCATCAAGCACCCGGTAAGGCGTATGCGGCTGATGATCTCAATTTTCTTGCTGTCATGCACGCGATCCGCCAGCCATGCAAAGCGTGTTGCCTGCAGCGCGGATCGCAAACTGTTTTTCAGCACCTGTTCCGCACTGTCGCAATATACCGCATGGATCTCTCCAAAGGCGGCAAACACCGCCGTTACAAACTGTACAAAACGATCGGCCAGGAACGCCGTATCAGTATGCTTGGGGTTCACGCGCAGACTGCTCAGCCCCACCACTCCGCGATAGCCTGGCAGCACCGCCACAGCCACAAATGCGTGCTGCGAACCGTTGCCGCCGAAGTCTACACCTATACGCACCTGGCTTCCTGCCGGAAGCGGTTTGCCTTTCGGCCAACAAAAACGCCCATCTGCGGCAGCAATGCTGTCCGCAAACAGGCGGTAAATGATTCCTTCCGCAGCAGTCCACTGCCCCAGGATGAATCGGTTATAAAAAACGGTGCCCGCATACTCTCGCTTCAGGTTCTCTACAAACGCAGCAGGCAGAAACGGGTTGTCGTCGATAGTCGAGGTCTGGCAGAACACATCGGCATCACTGTCGATAAATACCTTGATGAAATGGTGCGGATCTGCCGGGTTTGCCGTGCCGTCAAAAAAGCTGTGGGCGCATCGCAGGCGGCTTTTGAGCATTTGGAACACTTCTTCGTTCCATGTGGTCATCTCATCGCCATAGGCATACTCAATGGTCATACCCTGCAAGCGGGCCACATGCTTTTTATTGTCCGCACCCAGCACATGCACTCGGCGGCCAAACAGGCGGGCTGTGTTGTCGCTGCCGATCGTGCCCACTAGATCTTCGCCCCAGATCGCGCGCATAGGCTCCAGAATATTCCGGGCCAGTGTGCCCTGTGTATTGCCAAGCAGCACCGCCGCCCCCTCTCCGCGCAGGCAGCGCAGCCGTTTGGGGATCACAAAGGCATAATCCAGCCAGCTTTTGCCCGAGCCGGTAGCACCGATCTTGATGTTCCAGCGGTGATCGCATCCGGCCAGATATTCACGCTGCTTATTCGATAACACTTTGTATGCCTCCCAGCAGTTCGTCGGCCTTCTTCAGCAATTCGGCATCACCGTCATCATGGGGTGTTTCCTCGCCAAGCAGCTTAACAAGCACACTCGCGGCTCTGGCGTCACCACATGCGGCGGCTTCATGCAGGCCTGCGATCATAGCCATTTGGTTATCAATGTCATCACTGTCCACATACCGGCGCAGCAGCTTATTCGTTGTGCGTTTGTCGGCGACCGGCAAAGACAGGTAGTAGTCTGCGGCCTCTTTCAGGCTGCGCTTTCGGCGGCGGGCTGCTCCGCTGGCAATGCCGCCCTTTTGTGCAATCTCTCGGAGTTCATCCGGGGTTCGTTCGGAATTCGGAATAAGATTTTTTTCATTCGACACTGTCACCACCCTCCCGAAAAAATGATATAAAAATACCCACCCGGCAGAGCACAGACCGAGAAGAGAAAATCATGTAGGTGAGCTTCTCCGGCCTGCCGGGTAGGTGTTGGAGCCGTTAGCCGGGCTCAAACCGGCGACACGCTGCTTACGAGGCAGCTGCTCTATCAACTGAGCTATAACGGCAGATATAAAAATACCGGCATTGCAGCCGGTGTTGGAACCATATACCCACGACAGGCTGCCCCGCCTGCTGGTTCCGTATGGTATGGTTGAAAGGAGGTTTTACGATGAATGTCTAACCCTGTCGGGATTCCCCTGCGGTTTCTGACAATACCATTATAGCACCTCGGCACCGGACATACCCGGACATCTTTTGCTTTAGGGCTTGACTTTTTTGGGGAAATGTGCCATCAGGATGCTGCGCGCTTCCTTTTGCGGATCCTTCGGGCCGTGGTTTTCCCGGCTGATTTCTCTGCGCTGGCGTGCTGTTGCGTTGTTCTGCCGATAGATGCAGCGATTCAAGCTATCCTTTCCCGCACGATAATTCACGCGGCACGCCCTCCAATCTCAGCGCCTGCACAGCGGCCTTATGGCGGCGGCGCACATGGCGCTCATCAAAAAACACATCCTCGGCGATCTGCTCATAAGTGCGGCCCAGCAGGTAACGGCGGCGCAGGATATCCTGATCCTTCGCGTCCTGCACCGTACCAATAGCAGCCACCACCTCGCGCCGGATCGCCTCGCAAATATTGATCTGGCACTCCAACTCCTGCTGAGCTTTCAGTATGCTCTCAACAGCCCGGGGCAGGCTCTGGCCATCCGAGGCCGCCCCAGGCACGCCGTCAAACGCTTTACCGCAGCCGGCTGCGCGCTCACGCAGCGCAAGCAGTTCATCCCGCAGCAGCTTTTCGCGTTCCAGTGCTGCCAGATAGCGCCCCAGCCAGCAACACTTTTCGCCGTAGGTCATAATTCATCACTCCCTCAAAATGTTCTGTCTCCTGTAGCCGCGCGAATAATTTGGCATGCGATTTCCAGCAATTCTTCCGGCGAGGCTCCTTTTTGTTTTGCCAAATGATATGCCCTGCGAAGAGGCTCCGTGTCATTCGTAACACTCACAAAAATCTTGCATAGTCGTTTAGTATCGTCCAAAACTGCCGCATTGGTTTTATATTGGGCCAAGACCTTATCCTTTTCCGCCTTTGCCTCGGTCTTAGTCAAAAGGCCACTGCGCCAGTCGTGATAAATATGCCGCAGGCCCAGAAACAACAATTCTTCCGGCGCAGTCAGATTTCCAGGCAGTCCCAGGCCCGAAGCTGCCCTGCGCTCCAGTTCTTCGGCGGTCATGCCTGCTGCCCCGTAAGCTGCAGATAGCGCAAGATCTCATCACGCGCCACTTCCCAGCCGTAGCAAATACAGGCATCATATCCAGCCTCGGTCAGCTTATGCACCCACCAGTTCTGATCCGGCGAGGGGCGGCCCTTAGGCGTTTTCAGCTCAATATACAGCCCGGCATATTTTCCCCGCTTCACCGGCAAGCACAGATCCGGAACACCTTTTTTTACTCCCATGCGCTTGCGGCGAGCTGCCTGCTGCTGGCTGCATTGGCGTTCGTTCTCAATATGATACAAAAGCGCCAATTCCGGCCATTCTCGACGCACAGACTCTTGCTGTGACCACAGCATAAGTGCATACTGGTGTCCATCCTCTTTAGACAGGTCAATGTTATGCTTTCTTACTTCGGCCATATTTTCCTCCCTCGTTCAGCAGACGGTTCAGCACCTGGTTTGCCTGCATTTTGCTCATGTGCAGGGGCACTTCGTATTTGCCCTGGCATTTCTTTTCGATCAGCTGCAGCTGCTTTTCCGTAGCAGGTGCACGGCCCCAGCGCCGCACAATGGATAGATTCCAAATGCGTTCCTGATCCGAAAACTCCTGCTGCAGATACAGGTAGGCTTCATCCAAAGCCTGCTGCATGGGGATCATATCTCCCTCCAGGCACACATTGCCCAGTTCGTCCGGGGCTGGGATCGTGAGCATTTCCTGATTCATCAGGCTGCACACAAGGCTGCCGTCCGGCATTTTAAAATAATTCACATCGTGCGTATTGTACTGCTGCTCCTGTGCCCACAGATCAACTGTGACAACATTTTTCACCCAGCTCTGCGGGCAATCTGCAGCACGCTCTGCCTTTTCGGGCAGCTCGAACAGCATTCCCTCCAGTTCCTGCTGGCGTTTTGGTGGAATGTCCGTAAGATCAATACCTAACAGGGACGGCGCCGTGCGTAAGCTGGCCTTGCCGGTAATGCCAACACAGTCAATGAGCAACAGCTTTTCTTTTCCCGGATACAGCCGCAGTCCTCTCCCAACCATCTGGGTGTACAGTCCACTGGATTGCGTAGGCCGGGCGATCATAACAGTTTCCACCCGGGGGATGTCCGTTCCTTCGGTGAACACCATGCAGTTCACAATGCAAGAGATTTCTCCATTTGTAAAGCGTTCAATGATCTCGGCACGATTTTTGGTTTCTCCGGTCACCACCTCAGCCCCCGGAATACGCTTTGCAATCTCGTTGCACTGCTCAACATTTACGGCAAAGATCAGCGTTGCGCCATGTGCCATGCTGCGATATGCTTCGGCAATCGCATCGGCAGTGCCGTCCATTGCCTGCGCCAGCTCACCAGGAGCGTAATCACCTGCACGGGTATGTACGCTGCGCAGATCAAAGCCAATATTGACCCGGCGGCAAAAAATATCGGATAAATACCCTTCCTGAACGCCCCAGCGCAGGTCACGATCAAAGATGATCTTGCTGAACACATTGTCCAACCGCACACGATCTGCACGGTTTGGCGTTGCGGTAAAACCAAGCAGTAACCGCGGTTTAAAGTGATCCAGAATGGCACGGTAGCTTTTCGCAGCCGCATGGTGCGCTTCATCCACGATGATGATGTCAAAGGCGTCCGGTGCATATCGTTCAAGCCGCCGCATAAGGCTTTGCACCGAAGCGCTTACCACCTCGGCATCGGGTGGGGCGGTTTCGGCCCCCTGTTCCACTCCGGTCACGCAATCAAAATATTTCAAAGGCTGATGCACCAATTCTTCACGGTGAGATAAAATCAGCATTTTCCCCTGTCTTGGGATATGTGTAAAGATCACCGTTTTGCCGAGGCCTGTTGCCAGCCTGCACAGATATGCGCCGGGCGGCTGCATAGCGATCACATTCAGGCATTCCTGCTGGTAGGGCCGCAGGGTAATAGGTTTATTCATAGGCTTTAAATTTCTCCTTTCCGTGGGTGTTACACCGTTACACCACTGTTACACCCACAGGTGTAACAAAATAACATCGTTATCAAGTTAAAAGCAGTCCCTGTTACACTGTTACACCTGTTTGCACAAATCTATAAAGGAATTTAACACCCCCCTGTTTATTGGCTCGGGGGGTATACTCTCTATAAATATGTGTTTATGGGGTGTAACAGGTGTAACAGTGTAACAATTCTGTTGTATCGTTCAAAAAGCGTTACACCTGTTGCCGTGTTAGGTGTAACACGGTGTAACAGATTTACTCAAAGCAGTTCATCGTCGGTATCTTCCGGTACTTCATCATCATCCGAGCCATTCAGTTTCATGCAAACGCAGCGCACAAGGCTGCCGCGGATCCGCTTTGGCACAGTCGTCTTGTCACGACTCAGGCGCACCAACTTTTCGCTTTTCAAGTAACTCAGCAACGCAGTAGGGTTAAACCCGGCCTCATCTGTTGCCCGTCGAAACACCGAATTGATGATGTACACCCAATCGCCATCTACAAGACCATACACATCTCCCTGCACGGAATCTGCCTGCAGGCGGTTGATATTCTGGCCAACCCAGTCACACATATAGGCATAACCGCGTGCGCCAAGCGACACCGCAGCCCTGCTGGCCAAGAACTGTCCTAAATCAGCCGCTTCCAGTGCGTTTCCGTCGTGAAAGATCCACTCGGTCGCCAAATGATCCGCGGCAACGATCAGGGCTGCCGCCATAGCCTGCTTGTCGGTGGTTTCTGCACTGTTCAGCTCCGCAAATGCCTGACTATATAATTTTTTTGCAAGATCCAGATTTCCCGGCTGCAAAAGATGCTGCACAAAATCCCGGCCGGCATGGCCGTGATTTTCGCGGAAGGCCGCAGCTGCAGCGTGGCCGTCCTGCACAACTTTGCATGCACTGGTACATTCCAGCTCGATCACGCGGTTTACAGCACCGGCACCGGCACCGAGCGTGTTAATGGGTGTTTCTCCTGTGGTAATGATCGCGTTGGACCAGGTCGGCGTAGCATCTACACCGCCAGCCTTGTTTCCTCGGATGCGGCCTGCGCCTTGGGAAAGACGATACACATTGAACACTACCTGCCCACGAGCATTCTTTGCGAGCTGCAGCTCATCGATGCACATCGGCAAGCTATTCAGAAAGGCCGCCGTGCGCTCGTAACCAACATCAGTGCCATCGAAGGTCTTAACATATTTGCCCATTTCCGGACTGGCCCACACGCTGGCAGCAGCCATCAGAGCAACGGTTTTGCCGGTCGAGGAATCCACACCCCACAAATGTACAAAAAACGGCAGCACACCCAACGGTTTGACCAGCACGCTCGCAAAGCTGGCAGCAAGCACAATGCGTGCCGCATAACTTTCGCGCCGAAAGTTTACGGCAGCTGCCTTCCATGCTTCATAGCTGCCGGCCGGAATTGTAGCATTAAAAATTGCCGCATATTCCGGGCCTCCATCATATACCAGACCGTCCACAAACGGAGAAAACAAACCATCACTCACCCAGCCAAGCCGCCCAACAGATTTGCTGAGGGGTAAGCGATCATAATTCAAGGCATATAGATCCGTAAAATAATCCGACAGGTCGCTGGCCATGCGCAGGTTGATCCCCAGCCCGGCATCCGCCAGCTTCACGAGTTCTTTTGGGCTGGCGTACTGGCTGCAGGGCACGATCAGTTTGCGCCATACAGCGCCTTTGCGAAACGAAACCTCTACCTTTTCTGCGCCTGTATCTATATTTTCAAAGCGGCGTGTCAACAGCACCGGAAACTGGCACGCTACGATTTCGTTTGCCCCAATGCCGCGCCGCACGCCGAATTCGTCCATCGTCCAGTCGCCGCAGTTCAATTCCAGAGGCTGGCCCTGTGCATTTGTAAGGTTTTCTTCCGGAACGAAAGCAGTGCGCAGACTATCACAATAAGATTTATACAATGCCTTGAAATTGGGAACGCCGATGTCTTTGGCCGCATTGCTCATACGCTCCAGTGCGCGCTTTTGGTCAAACGGGTTCTTGATGCCGTACAGCGCAGCAAACGGTTTGTCCGATTCCAGATATTCTTCTTTTGTATAATTGAAATCCAAGGCTTATCCTCCTTTCTGCAAAATTTCTTCTTTCCGGTATTCCAGATATTCCGCGTTGGCCTGATCCAACGCATACAAGGCGGCATAACGGTATGCCCCCGGAATCGGTTTAGGCAGGCTGTAAATGCTGCGCAGAAGATTTGATATTATCCACAGTGCATCTTCGCGGTCGGCCTCGGCAGACTCACGCTGGGCCTTACGGCGCTGCCAATCGTTGCTGCTTGGGGCAGAAGTTTGGCCAAACAGCCCCAGACCGAAATCTGCATCCAGCCGTTTGGCCGCTTCTGCCGGGCTGAGACCCAGCAATTTTTCGGCAAAGGTGATTACATCGCCGCCAACCCCACAGCCAAAGCAATAAAACCCTTTTGAACCGGGATAAATTTTAAAGCTGGGGGTTTTTTCTCCGTGAAACGGACAGCAGCACAGACCATGTTTGTTCGGAACAAGGCCATAGCGATCAGCAGCAGCCTGCATGGTCACTGTCTGCACAATGTGCTCAAACACATCCGGTGGCAACCCATGATGAGTCCTCTTCCGAGGCTGTACTTCTGCTTCTCTGCGCCTGTTCATGGGGCGGCGTTTGTACAAATCAATTCACTCCTTTAAAACGGCAGGTCTTCATCGTCCGCAACAGGCGTAAAGCTTTCCGTCTGCGGTGCAGAATTCTGCCCACTCTGCCCGTTTTGCCCGCTTTTACCACAGAAATCAGCAGTTTCAACCATCACTTCATACGCTGTGCGGTTCTGTCCGGCCTTGTCTGTATAGGAGCGGCTTTCCATGCGCCCTGTCACCAGGATCATGTCACCCTTGCCGAACCACTTACAAATGAATTCACCGGTTTTCTGCCACGCAATGCAGGTGAGAAAATCCACCTGGCGCTGCCCATTTGCATCTGTGCGGCTGCGCTCGGAAGCAATACGAAACTGTGCCACCTGCTTGCCGGTCTGCGTGTTCCTGCTTTCCGGTGCCGCCACGAGTCGGCCCTGCAAAATGATTTTATTTAACATTTCTTCTCCTTAGATTTCTGCGAAAGCTGTGATTTTTTTGTGGCGCAAGCACCACGGGCACACCCCGCAGCTTTGCGGTTCTTCCGATCCGGCCAGAATTTTATCCATCCGGTCCAGCGTGTATTCTGTATCCGCTGCAGCCGCATTCATAATTTCATCGCCAAAAGTCAGGGCCTGCACATCCAGATCGGATTTGCTGCCGGCAATAAGCCCGACATGGGGCACGCTCATGCCGTTCTGCCGGGCGATTTCCCGATAAATATACAGCTGCATGGGGTAATCCCAATACGCCCACCAATCCTGCCATTCTTCGCTGACAGGATTATATTTGCTGGAAAAATCCCGCATAGATTTCAAATCGTAAATGCTGGTATCCTTATCCAGCAAGTCCATCATTACACGAACCGGCATTCCCTGCAGCGTTCCGGTTAAGATCACCTGTTTCTTACTGCGGCGGATCACGCCGTAAAGATACGGCGATCGCCGCACAGCTTTTGCAAGATCCAGAGCCCCGCGATATTGACTGAGCAGTTCTCCCTTTGTGGCCCCCCTGCTGCTCAACAATTCCGGGTGCTCAGAAAGCCACGCTTGAAACTGTGTCAGCGGCATGGTAAGTGCCGCCTCGAATAAATGTCCGTACAAAAAAGCAGGCTTATCTTCCTGCCGCTTCACTTTTCCTTGTCGCTCTGCCAGCCACGCCGATTCACACCGCTTGGCCGCTTTGACCTCGCTGCTGGAAAACCAGCGTTTGCGGGCAGCGGGGCTATGATAATTACTCTGGGTCAGCTTGAACGGCCTGTTCATGCTCACGCGCCTCCTCCCGTTTGTTCACGCACGGCCAGCACAACGGCTTGCCATACTTTTTACGGGCAGCCTCTGCCACCTTTTCGGCACTCCAAAGCTGATTGGCAATGTTGGCGGAGGCAATGGGACTCCCGCAGTCCGCACACAAAATCGGAGCATTCTGTGCAGACGGAGCAGCTGCCCTCTCGATCTTTTTCTGTCGAATCCGGATGCCGCCAACACGCTCTTTGCCGAATTTAACAGTGGGGTCGAAGTAAAGCTGCACGGGCATTCCCACCCAATCGTCCATAAAGCTGCTGCCTGCAAGTTTTTCCAGCATTTTGGCATTGGTTTTGTTGCAGATCAGCGGTTTAGCATCTTCTTTCCAATGCACCACCAGGCACATTTCCTGGTTGCCCTTTTCTCCGGTCACAAGTTCTTGGTTTACCGCGCCAATCGTCAGCACCATATCCTTACCATCCTGCAGGCACCAGCTGCCGAACCAGTCCGGATTAAACGCACGCTTCCAGTGCAGATGCTGTGTTTTAATATCAGCCATTGTTACAGCTCCTCTCCGGCGATCTCCGGTTCCACACCAATGATCGCCAACAAATCACTTACCGATAGATCATCCAAAAGATACACATCGCCATCAATGCGAACGATTTCATCACCCGGGTAAATTTCGCTGCCTCCCGGTGTAAGTGCAATAAATTCCGCCTCCGGCGGCTCACAAGGGCGCTCAGCTTCGGCGCGGCGCAGGCTTTCCGCCTGCCATACCCATGGATCAAACATCCGGCTCACCTCCGTGCCCAAAGTCCGTTTTGGAAAAATTGTCTGCAAACTCCTGCAGTGATTGGGCAAGATCGTCCAACGCGCATCGAATGCGCAGGTCTTTTTGCTGATTGATAGGCATCCAGTTCAAATCCGCCTCAATGCCGGTCAGGATATCATCGATCAATGCTTGCGCCGTGCCGATCTTACTGGGCATATCGGTGCCATCCTGCAGCTGCTTTACCTGTTTTTGCAGGCCCTCGACCATCTGTGTCCACTTGGCATTTTCTTCTTCGATTTTAGCTTTGGCCATAGCCTCAGCCCGGCGCTCCAATTCTTCCGTGTCAATGGCGTGCCCATCGATCACACCGGGCGTTGCCGCAAGCTGTTCTTTCAGCTGTGCAATTTCTGCCTCGCTCTCAGCCAATTCCACAGCCAATCTGTCAGCACGCTCACGCGCCACCGAAGAATCTGCATTCACACCTTCCAATGCAGCTTTCGCCTGCCGCAGCTCAGCCCGCAGTTTTTCGGCCTGCTGATCGGCGGCTTCGCTTTGGTTGAGCAGCTCGGTGATCTTACGCTCACGGCTGTTGATCTCCTCCATCAGGCTGCGCTTATCGGACCTGGCTTTGTCCGCCGCCAGCCCAAGGCGGTTGCAGTCGGCAGCCAGCTCGGTTTTCTCCCGCCGGGCATCGTCCCGCTCGGCTTCGGCCTGCTTCAGCTGGGCAACCAGCTGCTGATATTCCTTGTGGGTTTTGATGTCCCCGGATTTCACAAGCTCCACAGCCTCCTCGGGTGCGCTGGGCTTGGCGGCGGCATACAATAAGCTGGGCGAGAGCTCTTGCAGCAGCTTTTGCTGATTGGGGCTGCTGTTGGCAAACAGTTCAGCGACATTCAGCAGTCGCTCGGCTGCTTTGCGGTTAAGGCCAACGCTGTCACACCATGCGCCGAATGTTTTTTCTGACGGGACAAATGCACCATCACCATTGCGACATTTTGTCGCAATGGTCACGCACAGCGCATCATGCGCCATTGCCACGGCATCCGCCATGCGCCGCAGGCCGATCTCAGCCATTTTCCTGCCGGTTTTGTATTCACGCTCGGCGAGCTGCAGATCCTGCACGGTCTGGGCATCCAGCCCGCTATAGTCAAACGCTGCTGCCGAACAGGCAGGTGCGGCATCGCACGGGCTTAGCGCTGCAGCTCCAGCATCCGCAGGGGAGCCTTGGCCCTTGGGGCTCGGGGGCATTGCTGCAGGGGCTGCCGTCTTGGGGCTTTTCTGTGTACATACTTCATCCTCGCTTTCTTCGGAATCCACCATGGATTCTGAATCATCCCACGCACCGCCGCCCGGAGTCCAATCACCCGCCGGGGCGGTTTCAGCAGCATTGGCATCCTGTCGGCCATCGGGTGCAGTCCCAGTTTCCGCAGCCGAGTGCCCGAAAGGGCTTTTTTGCCCACCGGTCTGGTAGCTGTTGCAATCCGTTGTCGGGGCTCCGCAATCCGTGCAGTTGCCGAAGCACTGCTCGTGGCAGCCCGTACAGGTGCAGGTAGAGCACTGGCAGGGCTTGGTGTTCTTCTTGCAGCTTTCCAGCGCATCCAATGCCTGACAAGGCAATTCCCATTCGTCAACCGGCTCAAGCGGATCGCATTGCATGAAGTCTTCTTTGGTCAAAGGTTCTTTGCCCCTTGCCCTTTCATACCCTTGCGTCAGCCAGTTGCTGGGCAGCCACTGGGCTGTGGCCTTATTATAAAAATAGAAATTCCCGTTTCGCAAGGCGTACAGCCGCCCATCGCCGGTGCGCTCGCTAATGATATAATCCATGCGTTTTGTCTTTTCCCTCTCAATATCGTTCAGAATCTTTGCCTTTTCGGCCTCGCTGCTCAGATCGAGCCGGTGACCGTGGCCGTCAAAGAATTTCGCCAACAGCGCCTGTTTGGCAGCCACACCCGCCTTGTTTTGGGCACAATAGATGCCCTGCGAGTAGCGGCCGTGCGCCTCGTAATCTGTTCCGCGAATATTCCCCCGCGAAAATGTGCCGGAGAGTTCCGCGCCCGGATAGTGCTGCTTGATCCAGCAGGATACGCGCTCGAGAAAATCAAAATCCAGACTCATAATATGGAGCGAGTTCTTTCCGGACAGATCACCGCCCAGGGCTGTGCGATAGATCAGCCCCTGCGTGGCGCGGCATTCATGCCCCTGCACATCCAGCCGGAAGCCGCTGCCGTCCCACTTTTGCGGCCCGTACTCAAGCAGATAAGGGCAGCCTGTGCAGTCGGCCGTGTTGCGGTAACCCGTAACGGCTGCGCTGGTGTTCTTGGTAAAGGATTTTCCACACTTGCAGATGTACTCTGCCATACTGATCACTCCCCTTTCCGTGCGCGCCACCAGCAGTACCCGCCGGTGGCTATGATCAGCAGCCATTCACCGCCGATTGCCCAATAGCCGCGCTCCATGTACGCTACAGGCAGCCACACGGCCGCGCTGATCAAGGCCTCGCGCACACCGATCACGGCGGCACGGTATCGGTTGACACGGCGCTTTTTGCGCCTTACAATAGGGGTACCAACATTTTGTCGAGTGCTGGTATCTTTACAGCCGTTCCCGGTGGCAGCCGGGGCGGCTGTTTTTGTTATGGTGATATAGATCTCTTGCATGATGCTGCGTCTCCTTTTCTATAGATCAATCCATCGGTCATCCCGTCACCCCTTTCGCTTCTTCGGGGTAACGCAGCCGGCCTTCGCGGGCCATCCATTCTTCATACCCCTTCAGGTTCTCCGGATCCGCATAGAATGCCTTCATGGCTTCCACCAGTGCCCGTGCCAGACTGTCTTTCTGATACTCCGGAGCCTTGTTAAAGTCGATTTTTACCGTGTTTTCCATCATTGCAAGTACCTGCCTTTCTTTCTGCTTTGGTGTTGTAATTGCTATTGTCTTTACTTTTCGGAGTGCGTCAAGACACCTTCTACTTCCCCGGCCCGGTCTTGCTCGTCCGGCCGGGGCATTTTGTTTTCTGGCATTTTCACCCTCCTTTCGCCTTGTTGGAGCTCTACTAAAAGTAGATATTTAAGCGAAAAAAATTTGATCGATTGGGATTCCCACAACTTCGCTGATTTTCTTTGCCATAGCGATTGATGTAGTTTCAGGTGAGATTTCAATTCTGCGATAAACATCTCTTGAAACTCCCAGTCTTTTCGCCATTTCAACCTGTGTGAGCCCTGCATACTGTCTTGCCTGTTTTACCGAAAACCCCAAAATAACACCTCCCATTCATTCTGAATTGCCTACAGTATACTCTACCAAAAGTAGATTGTCAAGAACTTTTAGTAGACTTTATTCAAATAAATGTTGACTTTTTCCTACTTTTGGGATACGCTTACTAATAAGGAGTGATGACAATGTCTATTGGCGATAACATAAAAACTTTACGCTTAAAAGAAAAGCTGTCACAGGCAGATCTTGGCAAAATTGCAGGTGTAACCGATAAAGCAGTTTCCACATGGGAATCCGGACTAAAAATCCCCCGTATGGGGGCCGTAGAAAAAATGGCCTCTTATTTCGGTGTTCCTAAAAGTGCAATTTTAGATGATAATTTTTCTTCGGCTATCCCGACCGGCTTCGAGCCTCTGCCACAGATGAAACAAGTCCCCTTGGTTGGCCGCATTGCTTGCGGGCAGCCGATTACTGCAGAACAAAACATCGAATCAGTCATTGGTGTTCCCTCCGCCTGGCACGCCGATTTTGCGCTCACCTGCCGTGGCGATTCCATGCAACCGCGTTACCTGGATGGTGATATTGTATGTATTCATCGCCAACCTGAGGTCGAGAATGGCCAGATCGCCGCTGTGCGCATTGGGGAAGAAGCTACCCTCAAGCGCTTTTACCGGCAGGGCGATACCGTCACCCTGCAAGCGGAGAACCCGGCCTATCCGCCTCTGGTCTACCAAAAAGAAGAACTGAATAGCATTTCCATTGAAGGCCGTGTGGTTGGCTTTTGCCGTGGTGAAAAATAACACATTTATAGGATAGTGAAGAATATGGGATTCTTTAAATCGCTCCGAAAAACTCCACAGGAAAAGGCCAGAGAGAAAGCTGAAGCTCTGCTTTCAGAAGTTCAGAGCCTGGCGGATATCGTAAATGAAACAGACTCTCCTTCTATATTTTTTGAAAAGTATAAGCTACTTATTGAAAAGCTGCGGGAGCTGGCTTGCTACGAATGGCTCGGGTTCTTTTCTAATTCGCCCTTGGAGGATTTACACAGGGCACAGAAAGAAAAGCAGTCGTATATCCATAATCTCATTAAACGATGTTCTGAGCAGCTATCTTCCGATTGCAAGGCCCATGAAACACTGGAAGAGCGTCGGCAGCTAATTGAATCCTTTGAAGACAGCTTCAATGATTTTGCCATTTACATGTCTGAAGATAATGTTTCATATATTCAAAAATGCTCTGATGAAAATTACGATCAGTATGTGTACCGCGCTTTGAATCCTCCTGATGCCGATCTCTCTCAGTCTCAGCCAATCGAAACGGCAGAAGATAATCAACCGCTAAAAATAGAACCATTGCAAATTCAGGTTGATCTGCAAGAAGATAAAAAAGAAGTACCGGAGGAAAACGAGGAAGAAAAAGAAAAACGACTTCAAGAAGAAGAACTGCAACAAAGAATTGAGCAACTTCGTTTCCAAATAGAACAGCGAAAAAGAGAAAAGCAACTGCAGCTTCAAAAAGAGCAACAGCAGCACTTTGAGCAGGTTGAAGCTAAAAAAGAAATATATAAACAGCTAAATGCACAGCGAAAAAGTGATTTCATGTCAATCGTTGCAGAACGAAAAAAGCAGGAAGAACTCCGGCGCCAAGCTCATATTGATTCCCGCCGAGAAATCACTCAAACAATGTCTAACGATGAATTACTACAGAACTTTCTTTCCTTTGTTGCTTCTTCTATCTTCGTTTCCTCCGATTTATTGACAGATGAATTCCCCACTCTTTCGTCTGAAGATTGTGTCCAACTTTTAAATCAATTAAATAATCTAAACATCTTGGTTCCAACAGCCGAACCCGGGCGATATCGTGTGGTAGAAAAACCAGGAACAACTTATCAGCAAGTCGTTTTTGCACCTGTTGAAGTACAATCTGGAAGCGATTGCGATATTGACGGGTTGGACGGTCTCCAATTTGAACATTACTGTTCTGATTTGCTACGCGATGTAGGTTTCAGCAATATTACAATTACCCCCGCAAGCGGAGATTATGGCGTTGATATCCTTGCTGAAAAAGATGGAATCACTTACGGCATTCAGTGCAAATGCTACACCGATAAAGTTGGCAATCACGCTGTACAGGAGGCACTGGCGGGTTGCCAATTCTATCACCGCATGGTTGCGGCCGTTCTAACCAACAGCTATTTCACAGCTGCAGCCATTGAAAGCGCAAAAAAGATGAATGTGCTTTTGTGGGATCGTGATTGGATTCGGTTACATATAAATTTGTGATTTGGTGCAAAGTTCTAAAGCAAAAACGCTCCCGGGCCTAAGCACCGGAAGCGTTGCGAACGAGGTATAATCTATGGGTATTCAATGGAATATTCCGCAAAAAGAGAATAAAAACGGTGAGCTCGCCGTGGTGTATGCGCGCTACTCCAGCCACAGCCAAGGTGAGCAGTCCATTGAGGGGCAGCTGTCGGAGGCGAAGAAGTACGCCGCCGCACATGGATACACCATCGCGCATGAATACATAGACCGCGCAAAAACAGGCCGCACAGATAACCGCGGCGAATTCCAGAGGATGCTACGCGATACCGCCAAGAAGCAGTTTTCCGTGGTGATCGTGTGGAAGGTTGACCGCTTCGGCCGGAACCGTGAAGAAATTGCCATCAACAAAATGCGCTGCCGCAAAAACGGTGTGCGTGTAGAGTATGTGGCCGAAACCATCCCGCAGACCCCCGAGGGCGTGATCCTCGAAAGCGTGCTGGAAGGCTTTGCGGAGTATTATAGTCTGCAGCTGTCGCAGAACATTCGCCGCGGCCGTGCCGAGAGCGCAGAGAAATGCCAGTCACTGGGCGGTGCGCATCCACTGGGATACACGGTAGGGGCTGACAAGAAGTATGCCATAGACGAAGCCACAGCCCCCACTGTGCGCATGATCTACACGATGTACGCCGATGGCAAAACCGTAACGCAAATCGTCAAAGAGTTAAACCGTTTAGGACTGCGCACCCGGCATGGCAGGCCTTTCACCAATAATAGTCTGGGAACCATTCTTAAAAACAAAAAGTACATCGGCATCTATGAATTTGAGGGCCGCGAAGTAGCTGATGGCATACCGAGGATCATTTCAGACGATTTGTTTTACAAAGTGCAGGCCATGCTTAAAATCAACCAGCGCGCCCCTGTCCGAACATGGTCGTACACAGAATATCTGCTTTCGGACAAAATTTTCTGCGGCAAATGCGGCGCCCCCATGTTTGGCGAATGCGGCACCAGCGGAACCGGTGCCCGGCACACCTATTACAACTGCTCCAACAAAAAGCGCTTCCACGCCTGCACAAAAAAGGCCGTGCGCCAGGCGGACATTGAGGAAACCGTTATCCGGGCCACACTTGCCCTGCTGCATGACGATGACCTGCTGAACCAGATCATTGAACACACTTGGGAATATTATCTGCAGCAGGATAACCGCCAGGAAGAACTGAAACGCCTGCAGAAGCTGCTGGGGCAAACGGACACCGCCATCTCCAACCTGATCCGCGCCATTGAGGCCGGTATCCTGACCGAAGAAACCAAAGCCCGCATGGATGAGCTGACCCAGCAAAAAGCGGATCTGAAGGCCTCGATTGCCGATCAGCAGATTGCCAACGGCTACCGCCTGCAGAAATCGCACATCGAATATTACCTGAAGAACCTGCGCAACGGCGATGCCTCAAACCGCGAGGTGCAAAAGAAACTGATTCAGACTTTTGTAAATGCCGTGTTCGTGTTTGACGATCACCTGAAGCTGACTTACAATTTCAGCGGTGATAAAAGCACGGTAACGCTGCAGGATCTCAAAGATAGCGAAAGCGGAGAAAAGTTCGCCTACCGGGCTCTTTGCTCCACCAACCTAAACACACCGCAGAAAATACTCTGCGGTGTGTTTTTTTGTATATATGCAAAAACCTCTCGGGCCCTTTGCCCGCCGGGATATCGCCTGCTTCCTGCGCTATTGGCTGCAGCCTTGGACTGTAAAAATGGCCATCCCCCAGCATTCTCAATACCTTTATAAACAAAACGAACACACTGTCGGCTGAATCCAGCAAAACAGTGTGTTCGTTTTTTGCATGAAGTATCCGCGCAAAAATCGCAGTCAGCTTTTGCGCAGAGTTCTCTTATTTCAAGAAGCCGTTTACGATCTGTTCCTCGGCTTCTTTTTCATTCAAGCCCAAGGTCATCAGCTTGATCAGCTGCTCGCCCGCAATTTTGCCGATAGCCGCCTCGTGGATCAGGCTGGCATCTACACAGCTGGCCGAAAGCTGGGGACTGGCCAGCACACGCGCATCGTCCATAATAATAGAATCGCACTCGGTGTGGCCTGCGCAGGCAGCGTTGCCATTCAGCACGCTGATAAAATGCTGGGTGCTTTTATCTTTGGCAACAGTGCGGCTCACAACATTGCAGCTGCAGCCCTCGCCGTCCAGATCTGCCGTGATGTCCGAAACGGCTTTCTGCTCGCCGGTGGTCATTACTTTTTCGCGAATCACAAGGCTGGAGCCCGCCTTCAGCTTGGCGCTGGTTTTGCGCAGGGTATCGTCGATGCCGGAGATCTGGGTCATTTCCATTTCAATCTGTGCGCCCTCTTCCAGATACACGATCGTGGTGGGGTTCATCACGCGCTTGCCGCGGCCATCGCCCTCGCCATAGTGCTTTTCCACATAGCGCACCTTGGCATTCTGCCCCACATGGAAGGTGTGAATGCCATCGTGCTGGCTGTCACCGGTACCGCAGTTATGAATACCGCAGCCTGCAATGATCACCACATCACTGCCGGCGCCAATATAAAAATCGTTGTACACCATATCCTTCAGGCCGCTTTCGCTGAGCACCACAGGAATGTGCACGCTTTCTTTTTTCGTGCCCGGGTGAATAAAAATATCAATGCCGGGCTTATCCAGCTTGGTTTCAATATCAATATTGGCGGTGGTGTTGCGGGCAGCGCTTTTTCCGTTGGCACGAATGTTGTAAGCGCCCACCGGCAGGGCATCCAGCTCCGCCACCTCATGCAGCAGGCTTTTTTGGATTGCATCCATCATGGTTATTTTCCCTCCATTTTGTCGGTAAGCACCTTGCAGGCAGCGTTGTCGGCGCTGTTCAAAAGACTGGGCAGAATTTCGGCCTTGTCGCCGTAGCGCTCCACCTGGCCGCCCTTCACATAAATGATCTTATCGGCAATGTTCAGAATGCGCTCCTGGTGGCTGATGATCAAAATGCTGCCGCGGGTCTGCTCGTACATTTTTTCAAATACACGAATCAGGTTTTGGAAGCTCCACAGATCAATGCCTGCCTCGGGTTCGTCAAAAATGCTCAGCTTGGTGCCGCGTGCCAGCACCATGGCAATTTCAATGCGCTTGAGCTCACCGCCGGAAAGGCTGTCGTTCAGCTCACGGTCGATATAATCGCGGGCGCACAGGCCCACTTCGGAAAGGTATTCGCAGGCTTCGGCCATGCTGGTGCCCTTACCGGCAGCCAGCGTGAGCAGGTCACGCACGCGCAGGCCCTTAAAACGAACGGGCTGCTGGAATGCATAGCTGATGCCGCGGTTGGCGCGGTCACTGATGGACATATGGGTGATATCCTCACCGTCCAGCAAAATCTGGCCGCCAGTGGGCTGATAGATGCCGGCAATGATTTTGGCCAGCGTGGATTTACCGCCGCCGTTGGGGCCGGTAATTGCTACAAAGCGATCGTCAATGGTAAGGCTGACATTTCGCAGAATCTCTTTGCCGCCTTCCACTTCGTAGCTGATATTTTTCAGTTCAAGCATAGGTGTTCTATTCCTCCATGTTCACCGCCGCCCGGGGCCGCGGATTCCTATTATCCGTATATCTGCTTTTCATGCAGCCTTTTTCCTATTTCCTGCATGATTGAAGGGGATATCTTTATAAGTATAGCGCAACCTTTGAAAAAATAAAAGGGGCTTTTTAGGAATTTACGCTCAGCCGACAATGCGCACCAGCATACCCGCCGCCGTAAGCATCAGTGCGCCGCAGCCGCGGGTGATGATCTGCGCAAAGGGCAGCAGCTCCATTCGGTGTGCGCCGCTGAGAACCGCCACATTGCCGCTGCCGCCCATATTGGTGCTGCACATACCGCACACAGCACTTTCCAGCGGATAAAAGCCCACGGCCTTTCCCGCAATGGCAGAAACCATCGTGATCACTATTTCCACGGCAAGCACTGTCAGGAAATAATAGGCTGTCATATTGTGCAGAATGGTTTGCAGATCGATCAGGGTAATGCCAATGCCAAACAGCGCTGCCGCCGTCCACGCTTTGATCACAAAATTGCCCCAATGGCAGGCCGCATTTTCCAAAAAGTCCGGCAGAAGGCGCAGGCTTTTTGCCAGGATCACCAGAATGATCATCCATGCATAGATGGGCACCACCGGCACAAGGCTGCGGCAAATGCTGCCCAGTGTGTAAAAGCCCATGGCAAGGCAAAGGCCTTGCAGCATACTTTCCAGCGTAGGAGTGCCTGCATCGCGCTTTACGGCGGGCTTGCCATCGTTTACCAACTGTCCACGGCCGGTCAGCTCCGGGCGGCGCTCGCCCAAATTGTTGAGAAGGCCCGCAAAAATCACCGCAAAGCAGTTGCCCAGCACCGTGGCCGGGGCCATGCGGGTAAGCACCTCACCGGGGTCAATTCCCAGCACCTCGCCAAACACATTGGAAAGCGGCACCGTTCCGGCAGTCATGCCGCCGCTGGTCATGGGGGCCGCGACATACAGAATATTTTGCCAAAAGCCCTGTCCGCCTGCTGCGCCCAGCAGCCCGCACACGACTGCGCCGCACACGACTGCCAAAATGCCCACCGGCATAAGCCTTACAGAGCCTTTGAGCAGCAGGTCACGGTCAATGCCAAACAGGCTGCCTGTGATCAGCGCGCTGATATAAAAAATCAAAAATCCCTGCTGATTCACAAAACGATCCATCAGCTGCATGGGAACGGCGGGGATCAGATCCATATAGGCCAGAATGGCACCGCCGAAAATGCACACCACCGAGCCGCCCAAGTAAGTGCGCACAACCGGCAGTGTGCCGCCGATCTTGTTCAAGCCCTCGCCCAGCACCATCAGCAGCAGCATGGCGCCCAGCATATTATCGGGCAGCGCCCCCATAGCGGCCGCCGCTATGGTGACCGCCAACAGGATCAGATAAACGGCCAGCGGCAGCCCGGCTACCCTGCTGTTTTTGAGTACATGAATCGTTTTGCTTTGCATGCGTGAACATTTCCTTTTGAGATTTTTTACGGCATTGCCGCATGATTTTATGCGCCGCTGCTGCGGCCGCAGTATTCCGGCACACCCGAGCGCCGGGGCGCGACATTTGCATAAAGCCTTTTCACTCGAAAAGCCGCTCCTACACGATGGTATGGGAACGGCTTTTCTTGAATTTTATGGCAAAAACCACTTTGCAAAAGTGCAATTTTCTATTGGCATTCCGCACACTCCCCGGCCCCAGCGGCTTTCAGCGTGCTTAGAGTCATGCGGTGATCTTATATGTCGGGGCCCGTAGCCAATGCGTTTACAGGCGAACCATATCCGGCGTGATATCGGCCAGTGTGGCTGCACCGCACATGCTCATGGTGTCGGCCAGTTCAGCGCCGAGCTTTTCTACATACAGCTTTACGCCTTCTTCTGCGCCGCCGTACACGGCATTTACAAACGGACGAGCGATCACCACCGCATCGGCACCCATGGCCAGTGCCTTAAACACATCTACGCCGCTGCGGATGCCGCCATCCACCAGAATTTTCACGCCGGTGCCCTGCAGCGCTGCGGCGATTTCGGGAAGCACCTCGGCAGTGGCGGGGCACTGATCCTGTACACGGCCGCCGTGGTTGGAGACCAGCACAGCTGCTGCGCCTGCCTGCTGGGCTTTCAGCGCACCGCGCACCGTCATGATCCCCTTTACGATAAAGGGCACCTCGGCGGCTTTGATGATCTGTGCCATTTCCTCGGTGGTTTTGCTGCCAGCAGGCGGCATACGGTTTTTCAAAAACGGCAAGCCTGCAGCGTCCACATCCATTGCCATGGCAAAGCAGCCGCTTTCACGGCACATAGCCATTTTTTGTTCAACTGTGGCCACATCCCAAGGCTTGATGGTGGGCACACCCACGCCCTGCGCCGCCGTGATAGCTTTTACGGCAGCCTCCATAACTGTGGGATCAAAGCCATCACCCGTAAAGGCGGCAATGCCTGCTTCCTTGCAGGCACGCACCAGAACATCGTTGTAGGTCACATCGTTGTACTTATCGCTGTAGTGCATGGCCACCGCACCCACGGGGCCTGCAAAAAACGGATAGGCAAACCGGCGGCCAAAAATTTCCAGCCCGGTATCCGGGGTGAAATTTTCGTGCAGCGTATCCATGTTCACACGGATATTCTGCCATGCCTCATAGTTGCGTTTTGCGCCGTCACCGGTTCCCTTTGCACCGGGGCCGGGCATGGTGCTGCCGCAGGCACGGCCATTGCACACGGGGCACGCCTTGCACTTGCCGCTGTCGCGGCGGGCAGTTTCCATTACTTCCTGAAAAGTCATACTTTTTTCCTCTTTCCTGTGTTACGCTTTTTCCCGTATCCTGTCAAGAAGCATCCAAAGCAAAACGCAGGCGGCTGCCTGCGTTTCAATGCTTCTGACACCATGCAGATTATACTCTTTTTCGAGCAAAGTGTAAAGCATGGCGAATGATAATTATGGCCAAAACACCCCGGCAAAAGCGTTTTATATTTCCGGATCGTCCTGCGGCGATGGGATCTGTGCCCTGCGCGCGCTGTGCCAGCGCGTGATGCCGCCGCGCAATACCGCGGTAAGCAGAATGCCGCAGCAGACATCGATCACCGAGTGCTGCTTTAAAAACAGGGTGCTGACGCAGATCAATGGGCACAAGATCAAAAACAGCAGCCGAATTTTAGGGAACCGCTGCTTCATGGCCCGGCTGCTGTGCGCCACATCAAAAATGGCCATGCTGCTGGCCACATGGATCGAGGGGCAAACATTGGTAGGTTGGTCGGTGTGGCGGATCGCAACCACAAGGCGGGCTGCCCAGTTATCCAGTGACACGGGGCGGCGCAGCGTTAAACCGTTTGGCAGCAAAAAATAGATCAAAAGGCAGATCGTCATGCCGCCGAACAGCATAAAGCATAGTTCACGATATTCCGGCCTGCTGATGGAATGCATGAGCAAAAGCATGGCCGGAATGATAAAAAACCACGCCACATACGGGATCACGAACCACTCACAGAACGGGATCAGATCATCCAGCCTGCAGCCAATGTAATATCGCGGAAAATTGTGTGCATTCAGCCATTCAAAGGTGGGAAAATAAAAAATCGCATACGCGATCGGAATCCACAGCTCGCTCTTGGGCTTGCCTTGGATGCCATTGGTTTGCTGCTTATGCATGGAGCGTTTCCTCCTTGGGCATTTTTCCCGGGAAATTCCTGTTTCCCGGCATTGTGACGGCCATTCGATGCGTTTTGGTTCCGCCCGGTGTTATTATAGCAGATGCAGCCTGTCTGAAAATAGCAAAATCAGTTAAAGCTCACCACACGGCGTGCCAAGCGATAGCCGTTTACGCACAATGCCTGGCCAAAACGCCCCGGCACACACAAAAAGCTTGCCAGACTGCGGCTGCGCAGCCTGCGCCCCACAGGCCCTGCCGCCTGCATATGATCCAGCAGCTCATACAGCTGCTTTTCTGCTTCGGGGCTGCCGTTCATGCGGGCAAACACGGCGCTGGAGCAGCACATGGTCACCAGCTCGTGATACATCAGCTTTCCCAGCTTTGGCTGGGTTTTCAGCAGCTCATCCACATTGGCACAGTCAAAGATCAATCGGTTGCACACCAGCTGATGATGATAGTTTTTGCACATGGTGGCTTCGCTTACGGTCTGCCCCTCGCGGCCAATGAGATAGCGGTAAAAATCCACATCCAGATAGCACAGCTTTTTCACATAGGGCAGCGGTGCGTAGGCGAACAGATCGTCCTCGTAAAAAGTGTGCTTCGGCAGCACCACCCCGCATTCACGCAGCACCCGCACCGAGAAAATGCAGGCGTGCATGGTGAGGTACTGGGTCATGTTCAGGCCGCGAATGCCGTTCCAGGAAACCGGCGTTTCCCCCGCAGGGAACACATTGGCATAGCGGATCGTGGTGTTGTCTTTGGGGTCAGCATGGGTGTACACATAGTTGCACACCATCAGGTCCACCCCGCCGGTGGTTTCCAGCGCATCCAGCTTATCCAAAACCCTCTGCAGCGCGGTTTCATCCAGCCAGTCATCCGAATCCACCACTTTAAAATAGCGGCCGGTGGCCAGCTTCAGGCCCTGATTGATGCCCTCGCCGTGGCCGCCGTTTTCCTGATGGTGTACGCGGATGGTTTCGGGGTAGCGGCTTGCCCATTCATCGGCGATCTGCCCGGTTTTATCGTGAGAGCCATCGTCAATGATAATGATCTCCACCCGGGGTGCCCCCGTGAGCAGCGTAGTCAGGCATTTTTCCATGTAATCCTGCGCATTGTAGCAGGGCACCGTGATGGTAAGGGTTTTCTGATCGTTCTGCGCCATTGCAGCGTTCCTCCCTGTAGCGGCTTTTCTTTTTCAAAGGCCGATTTAATCAATCATACAAAATATAATACGAGCCGGTGTTTGCATAGTCAACGGACAAACTGTGAATTTTGACAAATTTTTCTGTTACAGCCAGGAAAGTGCCTGGAACAGAACGATCAAAACAAACAGGCTCACCGTGCCCATCAGGCTCGTCCACACCACCAGCTGGCCGGCAAGCACATCGTCAGCGTTCATTTCGCTGGCCATGGGGGCACTGGAAACCGACACGGGCGAGGCAAACACAGCAATGAACGCTGCCACCAGAGCGGGCTCCCACGCAAAAAAGCCCATGCGGCTGGCCGTGTATGCCAGCGTAAAGCCGATGGCCGGGGCTGCCACAAGGCGGCCCAGCGTGGTGGTAATGATCTCGCGGCGCAGGCTTTTGACAGCGCCAAAGCTGAACTGGCCGCCCAAAGCCACCAGTGCCAAGGGAGTGGCCACCTTGGAAAGGCTGCCAAGGATATCATACAAAAACGGCAGGTTGTAGCGCAGAGAAACCACCGGATGCCCCAGCTCGTTGACCGGCAGCACTTCACGGATGGCCAGCGCCAGAATGCCCAGCAGTAAGCCCTTGACCAACGGGTTTTTAAACACGCTGCGCACAATGCGCCCGCCATCGATTTTGCTTTCGGCGTTGCGGTTGTAAATGCTCAAAAAAATCACGCTCATGGAATTGTACATGATCACCGCCGGGGCCTGCAGCGGTGTGAGCACGGCTGCCGCTGCGCTGCCGCCGATGGCCGTGGCCAGGGGAATGCCGATGACTGCACTGTTGGAGCGCATCCAGGTTTGCGCGATCACGCCGATGCGCTCGTGCTTATCGGTGCAGATATGGCCCATAATAAGGCCCAGCACACTCAGCAGCGAAAGTGCGATCACCACAAAGATTGTGATCGTAACCGGGATATCGTGAATGCTATCCAGATTGTAGATATTCAAAAACTGCATAGTACCAATGCAGTAATGAAAAGCAAACTTGTTGGCCTCTTTGGGAAATGAGGCACTGAAAAAGTTTTTTTGGCGAAGAATATAGCCAAGCCCGATCAGCCCGATGATGGGCGCAATGGCATTGAATGCAAAAATAAACCACTCTAAAATCATATTGTGCGATCCTCTTTTTAATTTCTTTTTTCCCTGCAGCCCCCTAAAAAATCGGGCTGCCCGGCCGCCTTGCCGCCAAAAGCCGACAAAACACCAGTATGTACTAATAATAACCGCCAAAATATTTTTTTGCAAGTATAAAAGTGCCTTAAACCCGCCTTTTTACGGGCTATATGCTACTTTTTATTGTGTGCTGTTTGCGAGCAAACACAATATATAGTATTTGCTGCTCTTGACAAGGCGGAATTGCAATGCTATGATAATCACGCCGACCACTGCCGACTGCCTTGGAAATTGCGTGTTCGGGCGGCAAACACGGCGTTTGTGCGGCACACCTAACGGGTTTGATTTCCCTATTATAAATACACTTAGGAATCGAGGGGCCAGAACTTATGAAAATTATCAAGCGCAACGGCAGCGAAGTGGATTTTGATATTTCCAAAATCATTCTCGCCGTTACCAAAGCCAACCGTGTGGTTGCTCAGAATCTGCAGCTTTCCAGCGAGCAGATCCGTTCTCTTGCTGCCAATGTGGAAACCTATTGCCTGCACATGGGCCGCGCCATGAATGTGGAGGAGATCCAGGATCTGGTGGAAGATCAGATCATGCGGCTGGGTGCCTACGAGGTGGCTCGCCGCTATATCACCTATCGCTATGTGCAAAATCTCAAGCGCACCAGCAACACCACCGATGAGCGCATTCTGAGCCTGATCGAATGCAACAACGAAGAAGTAAAGCAGGAAAACAGCAACAAGAACCCCTCGGTAAACAGTGTTCAGCGTGACTATATGGCCGGTGAAGTGAGCAAGGATCTGACCAATCGCCTGCTGCTGCCCAAGGAGATCGTGGATGCCCACAACGAGGGCATTCTGCATTTCCATGATGCCGACTATTTTGCCCAGCATATGCACAACTGCGATCTGGTAAACTTAGAGGATATGCTGCAGAACGGCACTGTGATCAGCGGCACGCTGATCGAAAAGCCCCACAGCTTTTCTACGGCCTGCAACATTGCCACCCAGATCATTGCACAGGTGGCCAGCAACCAGTACGGCGGCCAGAGCATTAGTTTAGCCCATCTGGCCCCCTTTGTGGATGTAAGCCGCAAAAAGATCGCACAGGAAGTAAAAGCTGAGCTGGAGGGCCTGGATGTCAGCGAAGAACGCCGCCACCAGATCGTAGAGCGCCGCCTGCGCCAGGAGATCAGCCGCGGCGTGCAGACCATTCAATATCAGGTGGTCACCCTGATGACCACCAATGGTCAGGCACCGTTCATCACGGTATTCATGTATCTGGGCGAGGCCAAGAACGAGCAGGAGAAAAAAGATCTTGCCATTATTATTGAGGAAACCATTCGCCAGCGCTATCAGGGCGTAAAGAATGAAAAGGGCGTTTGGATCACGCCTGCCTTCCCCAAACTGATCTATGTGCTGGAAGAGCAGAACATCCATGAGGACAGCCCCTATTACTATCTGACCAAAATGGCTGCCAAATGCACCGCCAAGCGCATGGTGCCGGATTATATCAGCGAAAAGATCATGCTGCAGAACAAGGTGGACAAAAACGGCGAGGGCCACTGCTACACCTGCATGGGCTGCCGCAGCTTCCTGACCCCCTATGTGGACGAAAACGGCAAGCCCAAGTATTACGGCCGCTTCAATCAGGGCGTTGTGACCATCAATCTGGTGGATGTTGCCCTTTCCAGCGGCGGCGATTTTGATAAGTTCTGGCAGCTTTTTGATGAACGCCTTGAGCTGTGCCACAGGGCACTGCGCTGCCGCCATGAGCGCTTAAAGGGCACCCGCAGCGATGCCGCCCCCATTTTGTGGCAAAACGGCGCATTGGCCCGCCTGAAGAAGGGCGAGCCCATTGACAAGCTGCTGTACGGCGGCTACTCCACCATCAGCCTTGGCTATGCAGGCCTGTATGAGTGCGTGAAGTATATGACCGGCAAGAGCCATACCGACCCTGCCGCCACCCCCTTTGCGCTGCAGGTAATGCAAACCATGAACGACTATTGCGCCAAATGGAAGGGTGCGGAAAACATTGACTACAGCCTGTACGGCACCCCGCTGGAAAGCACCACCTACAAGTTTGCCAAGTGCCTGCAAAAGCGCTTTGGCATTGTGCCCGGCATCACCGATCACGGCTATATCACCAACAGCTATCATGTGCATGTGAGCGAGCATATCGATGCCTTTACCAAGCTGGCTTTTGAAAGCAAGTTCCAAAAGCTGAGCCCCGGCGGTGCCATCAGCTATGTGGAAGTGCCCAATATGCAGGACAATCTGGATGCCACCATGGATGTGATCAAGTTCATCTATGAAAACATCATGTATGCTGAGCTGAACACCAAGAGCGACTATTGCCAGGTGTGCGGCTATGATGGTGAGATCAAGATCGTAGAAGACGGCGGCAAGCTGGTGTGGGAATGCCCCAAGTGCGGCAACCGTGACCAGAGCAAGCTGAATGTGGCCCGCCGCACCTGCGGCTATATCGGCACCCAGTTCTGGAACCAGGGCCGCACGCAGGAAATTCGCGACCGTGTGCTGCATCTGTAAGCCTTACGCAAAGCCCCTGTAATTTAAAAAATAGAGTCGAATTTGTAATGTTTCGGCTCTATTTTTGTTTGCGGAAGATGCTTATACGGGTTAATAACAATACCATCGACGCATTGGAAAATCGAGATTTGTTTTAAGCTATGAAAAGAATCAGAAATTGCAGAAGCAGGAGGAAGAAGTAATGCTAACATTTCTCTGGATAGCCGGGATGATTGCAGGTTTTATTTTTCCATTCTTTTTCATTCAGGCTATACGCTCAAAGGATGAGAACAGCGAAATTTCTAAGAACACTTTCCTATCTTGTCTTACTTTTGGAATTTGCATCTTATCGATCCTTGTTGTTACAGCATATTCCTGATTAACAACTTTTTGGAGGCTAAAGGTGATGGAAACAGACCATACGACCAAAATAGAAAAAACCGTTAAAAAAGGCATAACATTCGGCAGCGCTTTGGCTATGGTGATCAGTTACACAACATGGCGATCTGTTGGCTGGGCCATTTTTCACGGATTGCTGAGCTGGGTATATGTGCTTTATTTTGTTTTACGATATTAACTTTCTGCTTTTTTAAACCATTGCCGCAGTGAACACTTCCCGCAGCCCATGCTTTACTGCCCTGAAAAAAGAAGAAGCCGTATTCCCCTATCATGCTGGGAATACGGCTTTTTTCATTTTGCTGCCGCGGCAGAAAGTAAAAAGCTTTTTTAAGAATTCCTGTTGTTTTTTTCGGTATATTTTTCCAGCGCAATCACCAGCACCGGAATGAGGATCAGCTGCACGATAATGCCGGGAACGGCATTGACAAACGCGCCCGAAATAAATGCCCCCCACAGAAACTGCGAGTGCATAACACCGGCAAGGATCAGGCGCACCACGCCCCACACAATGCGGCCCGCCAGCATAGCGCCCACCAAAGAGGCATAGACCGAGCTTTTCTTTCGGGGAAGCATCATATACAGAATGCCGCACACAAGGCCATAGGCGGCAAGCTCAAAGCTCATGGCAATGCCCTTGGGCATCAGCGGCGGCATACCAAACAGGACAAAGCGCAAAACCGGGGCAATGCCGCCCACCGCCAGCGCATACCACGGGCCGCAGAAAAATCCGCAAAGCAGCACCGGAATATGCATGGGGCAAAGCGCGTTGCCAATTTGCGGAATCTGCCCGGTGAAAAACGGCAGCACCAGTGCGAGCGCCAGAAACATAGCGGCAAGGATCATGCGCCGCAGCGATTTTTGTTTAAAAGACATGATTCGCTCCTACTTTCCAAGATGATTTCTATTCCCCCGTCATTTGCGCTTTTGCCGCAGGCACAGCGCATAAAGGGCAGCCGCAAAATGTGCGGCGTTGGTTTATACTATAACACATCTTTTTTCATTCCACAATGTTATACTGCCTTCGATGCCAAAAAAAGGCCCCCTGCCGAGAAAAGCAGAGAGCCTTCTGAATCTGTTCAGTGAATGGTTTGTATGGCGTTTTCCCACCATGCAGCCGTCTGCGGCGACGAAAGCGACAGCGAATAGGCATAGCCATCGGCCTGCCATTCGGCCAATGTGTAAGTGCTTTCCACACTGCCCTTCAGCACGGCCAGCACCTCGTTTACGGCAAGCTGCTGCACATAGGCGTAATCGTTGTAATCTCCCGAAACCGGCCCCTCTCCCGGTGCTTTGCGCAGGCACACTTCTTCGCCGCCTGCGCACAGGTATTCCACCTCGGCCATTTCGCCCCAGTAAGAGCGATACACCGTTTCTTCCAATGTGTAAGGCAGGGCTTCCAGCTGCGGCACAGCAAAGCCGACCGCCTGCTCTAAACCAAGGGCATCGGGGCATTCCTGTATGCCGTTTACCGCCTGCATGGCCATTTCGCAGCTATCGGAGGCCTTTTCGACCCCGTCGGTGTAGACACCGGTATCGGCCGTAGCGGCGCTGCCCATTTTGGGCATGGCGTTTTGCCCCACCACTACAACCGCCGCACAGGCCGCGGCCGCAGCAGCCATTTTCAGGATCCGATCAAAACGGATCGCCTTTTTGCGCGGGGTCAGGTCTGCCTGCTGCACGGCGGCCAGAATGCGCGCGCGCATTTCATCGGTTACAACAATATGTTCCATGACTTCGTTATACCTCTGCTTCAAGGCCATATTCCTCCTTTAGCATTTTCCGCAGCTTTTCACGGCCGCGCTTCAGGTCAGACCGCACGGTAACTTCGTTGCGGCCAAGGATATGCGCAATTTCACGCGAGGCATAGCCCTCGTGGTAAAACAGATGCATCGCCTGCCGGTAGCGCTCGGGCAGCTTGCTTACGGCCTCCCACACAAAGGCAAGGTCCTGCCGCTGCTCGGCAGCCAGTTCTTCGTTCAGCTCATCCGTCTGGCGGATCTTTTCTGCGCGAAGTTTATTTTTGCTCAGGTTTGCCGCCACGCGCAAAAGCCAGGCCTTTTCGTGCTGATCGTTTGCAAACACAGGCTTTGTTTGCAAAAACCGGATCAGCGTTTCCTGCAAGATCTCCTCGGCATCCTCGCGGTTGTGCAGATATGTATAGGCATAGCGCAAAATGCTGTTGCCATAGCTGTTCAGCAGCCGCTCGGCCTGCTGGTTGATTTCCTCTCGCGGGGCCGAGTGCGCCTGTGCTTGCGGGGCGTTTTGCAAGGCAGTTTTTGCCCAGCTAAGTGCCGCCCACAGCCAGTTTTTCAACAAAGGCATTTTACAGGCAATGCAACCCATCATGGTTTCTCTCATCCTCTCATTTTGGCGGTTCAGTTGACCATAGCAACGGCCTGCACCAATTCTTCCTCAGATATGCCGCTGCTCACATACAGCGAATACCGGCAGCCGCTTTGGCTTGCAGCAGGCTCCGAAATCGGCTGGGCATAGTGCATCTCGGCGCAGACGGCAAGGGAAAAAGCAAATGCGGCGGTGAGGCTCATGGCCGCAACGGCAATTTTATTCATATAGAATTTCTCCGTGATCGTGTATGGTTTAGCATTTGAGATTCAGCCTATTCTCACCGATGTTTTGATCTCTCTGCCCTGTATACACGCCGAAGGCGCAAAATGTTGCAGTTTTTTATAGGGCAGCACCGCATAATTCCCGCCTGACGGCTTAAGCACCACTCCGGCAACTGCGGCACGGCATTTGCGTTGCCAAAATGCTCGCCAATGTCGGGTTGCGGTACCCGCATCGTGCTTCGGGGGCAAAAGCTCCTCGCACTCTGCGACCGCTGCCCCTGCTTCGGTTCGCTGTATCCGCCACTGGCGGCGCTCACCTTTGCAGCACAAAGTATTGCCTGCGCTTTTGGCTTAGCACCTGCCGCACCTCGCTCGCCGTATCGGCACTTAAAATTATGCGGTATTGCCATAGATTTATTTTTGTGCCGTTTCTACGCATGGATTTTTGCAAAAGCCAAGCCAGCATTCAAAAAAGATCCA
>ERZ1034939.202-NODE-202-length-42806-cov-82.607612_pt1 | contig 42806 bp, 55 predicted proteins | sample MGYA00520626_ERZ1034939 | MGnify/ENA primary metagenome ERZ1034939 (study PRJEB33766, sample SAMN09781751) | gut metagenome | biome: gut microbiome | host: Homo sapiens | place: Madagascar | study: EMG produced TPA metagenomics assembly of the PRJNA485056 data...
AAAAAAATTTTCTTCATTTCTGCCATTGTTCTAATGTTAAGCAATTCGCACAGCGTGTTTACTTCTTGTGACGTGAAAGCGGATGCATTGATCCTCTTACGGCGAAACGCCTGATAAGTAATACCCATCGCTTTGCACAACTGGCTTTTCTTAAGTCCTGATTCTTTAATTTTCAAATTTAGAAGTTCAGTATTTACCATCAAGCACCTCCTTTCCGTTGACTACTTTTCACAGTCATATAATAACATTTTGATTAATATAAGTCAACGTATTTTTTCAATTTTTTGAAACTTATTGTTCACTTTTTTGCTATATGCTATTATTGCGCTAGGAGGTGGCATTATGAGCATTGAAACTATAGGGGACAGAGTAAAAAACAGAAGATTGGCAATGGATATGTCGCAGGAAGACTTGGCAAGGGCGTTGGGCTATAAATCAAAAGCCTCAATATTCAAAATTGAAAACGGGACCGGGGATATACCGAGAAGCAAGCTTCCGAGATTTGCTTCCGTTTTAAACTGTTCTATTTCCTATTTAACAGGATGGAACGAGCTACAAACATTTGATGATGAACATAGAGAAAAAACACCTTATGACATTCTATGTGACAAAATTAGTAGTTTATCTCCGTCCGATATGGAAAACGTATCTGATTATATTGATTTTGTGATTAACAAAAGGAAGTAGTCATGCATATAAAGCAACTTGAAAAGAATAAGTACAGAGTGTGGATTGACCTCGAATCGGATTATTCTGGCAAAAGAAAACAGAAGTCGAAAGTATTCCACGCTTCGACAAAAAGAGATTTAAATATTCAAATTAATGAATGGGTTGAATCTATCTCCGGAATAACATCCCAATGCAGAACTGTATCTGATTTATGCGATGCCGTATGGAGTCAAGTTATAAACAACAAATCGAAAAACACAATTCGTACATATAACGACCAGCGAAAACGAATAGATGATACCATCGGATTATTGCGCCTTGAAAAGCTAACACCTCGCACCCTTCAAATGTGGGTTGATGATTTATCTTCCAACCTCTCTCCACGAACCATCAGATTTACGTATTCTCTCCTTCGCAATTGTTGCTCTATTGCGGTCACTTGGAACCTTATAAAGACGAACCCATGCCACGACATAAGCCTTCCATCTGTGAAGAAAAAAGAAGTGCAAATATTATCCCCTGAAGATTTTACTATATTCTGCTCTCACCTAGCCGAACTGCCACTTGATTATAAAGTCTGTTTCGAACTTGCCTTGTTCGGTTCGCTTCGAAAAGGTGAAGTATTAGGCATAATGGAAGATGAAATTCCTGATGATGGGAGATTCTATATTAAACGAGCACGGTACTCACCGAGTTTAAGTGAAGTGTTTGTTAAGGAAACGAAAACCATTTCAGGAGAGCGTTTATGTATACTTCCACAATTGGTGGTTGACGACGTTAAGAGCCTTCGGAAGGAGCATATGAAACGCAAACTAAAATATGGTAAGGCGTGGGTTGATTCTCCGTATTTAATCAAAGAAGAAAACGGGGAAGCTTTCCACTCATCTCTATGCATTACAAGGCTACAAGCTTACATGAAGAAGATAGGACTTGAACCAATCACATTCCACGCATTGCGCCATACCTATGCTTCGATATGTATTTCGTTAGGCGTGAATCCTGAAATAGTATCGAAAAGAATGGGACATTCGAACGTTTCAACAACGCTTGGTATATATACGCACCTATTCGAAAAGAAAAACAATGAAGATGAAATATCGGCGGCATTAGGAACGATGTTATCTCAATCTGTGGAAAAATACGACTAATTATATCATTTGTTACACTTTTGTTACTTTTTTAAACACATCCAACCAACAGTCCTTATAAATCAAGGCTTAAACCAATCCATTCACAAATTATTATTATTTGTGAAGTGGATAACACCTTATAACACCTCTATCGAAAATGTTGAAAACTTCGCATTTTTCGGTAGGGTTGTTATGCATTGTTATATAAAGTTATAAATTATTTTGTTACACGCTTGTTACATCTTCGGGGGAAGGGCTGCTATATCCCTTCCTTCCGTCTATGTACGATTCCTTCGCAGCGTCTATAGCTCTTTCAAGCATTGCTAGATTTGGTCGAAACTCTTCAGGAGCTTCTATTTCATCATTCATCAGCTTCAGCTTATAGTCTTCTACAATGTGTTCGGCTACAAGAATACGTGCGCCTAAAGGGTTGCACAAATGAGCAAGCGTGAGTTGTATCACGGAAGCAGGACTCGACCCATGATTTCCCGAATAGATATACACCAATGCAAGCTTATCTTCGGCGGTTAGGTTTTCAGACATTAACTCGTATAAGCGATCCACGTTATCTGCATTCTCACTCTCATCTAATGCGAACTCGTCGGGATATGACAATATGAACATGTAAGGTATTGGATTTTCACCAACCGTTCGAAACCACTCTATCATTTCCGTCACGGTCGGTTCACTCTTTCCATTTTCCCACCTACCTATAGTCCGAACTTCCACATTAAGGGCTTCCGCCATAAATGATTGTGATTTACCTACCCTCTTTCTTGTGTACTTCATAATTTCTCCAACTGTCATCTTTTCATACCTCCCAACCTATTCTATATCAAACGGACAAAAATGTAACCATTTTCCTTTAAAAACAGTGCATTTTTCGAATTGCGATACCGCTTTACTTCCTATAAAATTCAACCTATCAAATGTAAAGAAAGGAGCGAATCAATGGATAATTTTGTTCGATTAAGTGGAATGCTTGCTAGAAGGTATGATGATTATTTTGTTATTGACTGTAATGGCGTATTTGTTCGTTGTATTGATTATGACACATCGAAATTTAACATTACTGATTGTTTTGTTATTACTGGGCACCTGCTGAACCAATACAGACGGAACGTGAACACGCTTATTGTGAGCGTTGATTCGCTCAAGTTTATCACATAGAAAAAAGAGTCGGATTTCTCCGACTCTTTTCTCTGAATACCGTATTGTTAAATGAGAAAGGAGGCGCTCAATAATGACTCTGAACGCTATTATGTACAGGTTTATTGTACACCTCCAATCATCACATTTCAAGAACATTTGTTCTCTTACTGCTTTGTAATGTCGATAGCAAGATTACTTCCGGTGACGGCCTGACCGCCGATTACAACAGTAAGTGTCGAGCTGTTCTTACCGCAGTACACCCGCACGATACCACTTGTTCCGAGCGTGACGGTATCACCGATTGCTTTTACAGTCTGTGAAGCATTCATTCCCGGAACGGCTGTACCGTCCTGATAAACCGCCATTGTGACATTTCCAACCGCAGTTCCTACCACCGTAGCCGTGACAGCAACATCATAATAGCCTTGCCCGTTCAACTGCATGGCGTTGTTCGCCATTTGACAGCATTGACCAAACCTTCTAATTATTGTATTCGGCTGATAGGTTCCACCTTCCGGAATCGTCGCCGTACTGGTATTCACTGCATAAATTGCACTTTTACAACTCATAACTTCCTCCTTGGCTCCATGCCTTACAAATGATTAGATGGCGCTTCCACAACCGCAGGCACCGAACGGATTAGCACCGCTACAATAAGTAGTAGCGCTAGGGTATCTTACGACACCGCACATTGCGTTCTGCATCTGAAGCTGTGTAACCTGTGCCTGCAATGCCTCAATCTTATTCTGAGACAATGCGTCGAGAATCTTCTGAGTCTGCGCTGCAGTATTCGCATTGATGTTCGCCGTATTGATTGCTCCGTTATAATTAACGCCATCAATACCACGCTGAGTAAGACAGCAGCAATCAGAAATTCTGTTCTGAGTCTCATTGAAGTTTCGGAGTGTTTCGTAACCGAGATTAGAGATACCGTTCTGCAAGCCCATGTAATCGTTCTGAAGGCCATCATTAAGTCTCCCAACCGAATTCTCAAGTCCGTTGAAGTTCATTGCATTACACAATCCCGCTTCCGTAACTGGTTCAGACTGATTGTTGCCTCTGTTCCAGTATCCACCGCCCATCATCATCAGAATCAGCAGGGCAAAAATCCACATTCCACCGTTGCCAAAATAATCATCATTATCCTTTGTCACGGCGGCAATGTCAGATAAACTCATGTTTTCCATTTCCTTCTCCTTCCTTCGGATAGACCGAATAAGTAAAATAATTGACGATAAATTTAACTAACTTCCGCGAAAGTCAAATAATTTCTAAAAAACTAAAATAATAACTAAAATAACTTTCGCTAAATTTCACTTGCGCAAGTGTTTATTAAAAAAATAGGGTAGTTTTTTTAAATATGTGTGCTTAATCGTGTCAAAACGTGTCATTTCGTGTCTGAAACGATACATTTTGTGCCGATTCTAAGTTTCTCTAAGTTTCACTAGCTATTTAATGCTGTTCATAAATTCGTTTACATCAATTCCACGTTCCCTACAGATGGACCGCACCATCTGTTCCGCAGACATTCCCCTTCCCGATAACATACCCATGACATTCTGCATTTGCCTTGAATCGTTCATCATAGCTTTTGCACGATTCGCTAGATCGCCTAGCTGATTATTGTTCTGATTCTTGAATATGCTGCTTCCCATTTAAGACTTCCTCCTTAAACTGTTCGAACTCTGCCTTTGTGATGTACTCCTGTGAAACATTCGGTGTAGCTGTTACCTCTTCAAATCGAAAGATTCGAATTGTTGGGAATCCTGCACCGTCGGTTGACTTGAGATAGAATATGTCCTCTGCACCGTCAAATAGTGCAACAACGCTGTTCGGGCGCATTTGATATGCTTTAGCACCATCAAGACCAGTTACCCTCACAAGCTGTTCATTGCCCCCATAAGGCTGATAAAATCCGTACATGGTATCATTCCTCCTTGTGCTCAAATTGTAATAAGAAAAACGACGGTCAACCTTTCGATTAACCGTCGTCTTCCTATCACATTTTTACCTGTAAACCCCTCGTTGTCGTGGAGGCAATATTGGGTCATACGCCTGTACTTCGTCGTACTTCCGTTTAAGCCTACTGATAATTCTATCAATCGTCGAAACAGATAAGTTCAGCTCCATGGCTTGCTTTGTTCTGCTCCAACCAGCCGCACGTGTACGCATTACAATTTCTTCATCATCGGACAAGTTCGCCTGTTCGATGAACCGTTCCAACACTATCTTCGTCCATATTACTTCGTTGGTCATTTCATCACCTACTTTGTTAGATGTTTCAGAGGGTCAACGGGTTCTCCGTTAATCATCATCTTAAAGTCAAGGTGCGGACCAGTGGAGACTCCCGTATTTCCTGACCGGGCGACTTCCTGACCCCGTGCAACCTTCTGACCTCTCCTTACACCGACTTTAGACAAGTGGCTGTACTGAGTGACTACTCCGTTTCCGTGGTCAATCTGAACGATGTTTCCATAGCCACCAGACCAACCAGTCGCTACAACCGTACCGCCATCGGAAGCACTAACCCTTGTACCTTCAGGAACGGCAATGTCGATTGCTGGGTGATTCGAGGAGGCACCCGCAGTAGGCGCATTTCTGTAGCCGAAATAGGAAGTAATTGTTCCATGTGCCGGGTAGATGTACTTTCCGGTTGCCTTACCTTTGCTTCCGTCATCTGCCAGCCCGATTTCCTGTGCTTCCTTGTAGTACTTCGAATCCTTACCAATCTTCACACGGTTCCGATTCTCGTACAGATAATTAATGTCCTCTTTGGTAATGCCAGCGTCCATCAGCTTTGCTAACGACTTCGCCGCACCTTCCGCATTCTCAACCTTGCACGCCTGTTTAAACTCACGTGCCGTGTCTGAGTTCTCAATCATCTTTCGGGAAATGTCCTCTTTAGACCAGCCCTGTTCGGCAAGGTAGTTGGTGTACTCGTCCATGCGAGAAAATGCCTTTTTATCCCATTTTTCAATGTCTTTATGGTATCTCGTCCGAGTTTCACTAATGATTGCCTCGTTGAATTTTTCCCGAGTTTCTTTCGAGACTCCGCAAGCCTTCATCAGCTTTTTTCTACGCTCACAATCCTTGTACCAGTCTGTGATAGAGATTGTTCCCTCTTTGAGGTGCTTCTTCCAGTCCTTCTTGATATAGTTGACCACCGCTTCTTCACGGTACTCACCCTTCTTGCCCTGAGCTTTTGCGAGCGCCGCCTTTACATCGGCATCGAAAGCCGCCTTTTCACGCTCCTTCTTGTCTCTCGTGAACCCCAAGGAATCAAGCCTATTATCGAGCTTCGAACCTTCCTTAACTCTGAAAAGAGCCTTAATCGTTCTTCCTCCGAGTCCTTCATCGTCCCAAAAACCATAGTCGTCTGTATCCTCTGAATTCGAGAGTTTTTCGTAGGCGCTCTTGAGCTTTCCGAAAAGCGAGTTTGATTTAGCGGCCTTTTCCGCAACTCCACCGAGCTTTTTCTCAACAGCGTTAGGCTCCCCAGGAACCGAACCGCCCATTTCCTTGTACTTCTTTGCGAATACATCCACGCGATCCTCCGCAGCGTCCGCGAAAACAGCGAACGGATCAGGTAATCCGAGAGCGTTAGTTATTGCTCCGACGTCTCGTTTCGCATTTGCAAAACCGAATCCTGCAAAGGCGAGAATCGTGTTCAGGAAATCGACACTGTCACCGATTGACAAGTCGTTATCCGCTTTCTTCTTGTTGTACTTATAGAGCGCTTTATTGATGGAATACAGCCAATCAGAAGTAATGTTGCTCTGTGACATTAAACTGAAATAATCAACTTCCTCTCCACTGAGAAGGTCGAGTGTCGTGTTGAATACGCCCCACAACTCTTCGAATCCCGGAATCTGCCGAATTGGGTTTTCGTTTGACCAGAAGTTATCGCCAAACAGTTCTTTGAATGCCGCAAGATAGGTGATAGGCTCATCTTCATCTTTTGCCTTATCCGTTTTTCTCATTGCCTGAATAAGAGTCTTCGCAAATGCCGCCGCAAAGGAATTGATTGTGAGAACCGTCGCCATCTTCGTGACTGCTTTAGCGGCTTTCACCTTTTTCTTTTCCTTCTTGTAACGGCTTGCTTCGATTAAAGCGTCTCTAAAGATGTTGAATGTCTTTAAAGGCTCCGCTTTAAATGAGGAAACAGATTTGGCAATAACGTTCTTATCACGCATAATCTGTGCTCTGTGAAGTGGAGAATCTACCGTCTGTGTGTAGTCGAAAATATATGCCGCACGTTCACCGCAGTACTTAAGGAATTCTTCACTGCCCGGTTTCAAATCTTTCCGTGTTGCCCTTGTCTCCGCCTTTACAGCTTTCCAAATGTGGAGCCATGTTCTAAGGTCTGCCGCTTCATAAACGCCCATGGCGAGCTTATCACGAATAGACTTCTTGTTCATGATAATATCCTCTGACGAGCGAGAGAAGTTCAGTTCGTGGTTGCCTTGGAACTTCCACCACGTGATGGGGCAATACTTGTTCATTTCTTCAATCAGAGCATTCCGCTTTTTCGACTGAATCTTCGGTGGAAGCATCGTGTCTTTAGGGGTCCGCAAGAAGAAATACTTCGGGCTAATTTCCATCCACGCTCTACACACTGCCGTGTACTGCTGTGCCCATACACTAAGGTTTGCGGCAATAGCAGCTCTTTTGTAGTTGTTCATTCCGGCATTGATAATCTTCGACCATCCGTCCACGTTCTTGTCTTGCTGGTGTCTGAAATCGTTGATGACATTCTTTGTGTAGTCGATAGACTGAATACCGAATGCACGGATCATCTGATTGCTCACGTTGCCCGTGTTCAGCAGACGAGTAATGTCTTTCAGTGCCTTCTGTGATGAAGCGTACAGATTCATTTCGTCGCAGTGACGAGCAAATACCCTGATACAATCCTCAATCACAAGAGCGTTCTCTGCCTTCTCGTTTACGTTCTTACTCCATCCAGGGTCAGGAATACCCGCAATGCCGTTGTAGCCTGTTTCGAGGTTTTTAAACTTTCCGTCCTGTACCGTGTACATTGGGAAATATTTCTCTTCCTCAAACAGTCTAACTCCGTACATTTCCATGGAAGCCTTATTTCCACGCTCCGCAATAACCGTTGAGAGATAGTCTTGTATTGCGTTGGCAAAATCCTTCTGCTTTTGAGTGAGCCGTGAGAACATATCCGCCAAATCTGCATCGGTTACTGCCACCGTCTCATAGTCGGTCATGTCACGCATAAGCACCTTGTCTGCTACCTTCTCACGAATCTTCCGTGTGTCCTTGTTAATAACAGGAACACGGATTCCTTCACCGTCGCGAATGTGACGCATAGCTGCTTCACGCTTCGCCAGCAGATAAAGCGACATAATCTGAGTGTCGCTCACATCAATCTTCTTTCCCGATTCAAGCTCAATCTCGTTTCTGTGGTCTTGCCACTTCTGAGCGTCACTGTGTCCACCGTTAAGGCGTAACCACCGCTTGTTCCCCGGAAGGGTTTCAACGAACTCTGCCGTCTCTTTGGTGTACTGGAAATACTTGTCCTGAGAGTTTCTAAGCACGTCCCAAATATGGCTGAATGTGCCACCGGCATTCTTGAAAAAGCTCATCGGTGTTACGTTATCAAAGTTCACAAAGTCACGAACTAATCCATACGCACCTTTGAATTTTTTCGCTTCGCCGTACTTCTTAATCATTTCTTCAAAGTCATTGCAGATATTGTCACTGGTTCTTTTGTACGACTGTTTCAGTCCGTTCAGGTCCATTTCCTGGCCTTCGGTAATCTCAAATCGGATACCCCTCAGAACATCTTTTACAACCTTCAGCTCTTCGAGGGTCATATCCCTCATAGGTTTGTCGATGGAAGCGAGCACTTCAAGATTATTCATGAGAACATCGTTCTCCGTGAACATACCCTGATACTCCTTCTCTTTAGAGATTTCACGCATAGCGTCTCTCAATTTGTGAAGTTTCAAGGCCGCTCCTGTAGGTGTTCCCGTCTTTTTAATCTCCCTCTGCTCTGCCTTAACCGAGTTTGCCGTCTGAATGTCGAGAGCTACAAGAGCCTGTGCGAGCGGTCTCCGAATCTCCTGTGGAATGTTTTTCTCGTACTTCCGTTCCTTCGTGAGAAGCCGTGAAGAAAGCCATGCGTAGTTCACGTTGATGTTGTTGAGAACCTTCTTTTCCTCTTCACGCCGCTTCCGCTTTTCTTCCTTCGCTTTGTTTTTCTCCTTCACCTTCTCGATACGTTTTTCCCTCGTATCAATCATCTTCTTGTACTTCGTTTCCTGAGATTCGAGCTTCTTCTCATATTTCTTCGCCTGATTTTTCGCCGCAGTTTTCGTTTTCTCAAGCGTATCATTTGTGTCTTTCAGTTTGGCAGCGAGAGCGTCCCTTTCACCCTTAAGGCGATTCTTCATGGTGTCATACTTTTCCTTCTGCTTATCTGCATAGGTTTTGTACGATTCCGCATCCTGAATAAGAATTTCCGAAAGGTCGTTAACAAGAGCCTTTTTCATCTGATTACAATCATATTCGCTCAATCCATCAAGACTATTCGCCCAATTCTGCATACGCTCTTCCAAGATATACGGTAAACCCTCTTCGTTGTGAAGCTCTCCATTTTCTTGTAATGCACTGCCTAACCCCATTTTGGTATCTTCAATGCCGAAAAGAGCTGTTGATATATCAGGGTTCTCATTTAAATACGTGTCAACATTCGATTTCTTCCTGTTCGAATCAGCCACCGCAGAAGCCAAACTTCCTGTATAACTAGCGCTTCCGTGCCTTACGGTAACATACTGGAATTGTCTATTCATTTCGGAAACCGTTACATTGTTGACCGTTCTATAATCACCCCACTTTGAGCGTTCAATGTAGATAGGATTCTTTCTGAGAGCACGCTTAATATTGAGAAATTCACGCATTTCGTCGTTCTCATAGTTGTAATCAATCACATCAACAATTTCTTCGCTTGCCTTTTCCAAGACATCGTAAACAACATCCATATTCGGATGTTCCTTCTGAAGCTCATAATATGCCGTTGTGAGTGCGTCAACCGAAAAGTCTCTTGTCTCACGCATGGTTTTCTTCGACATGGTAGTGTCATCGCCGACAACTTTATGAAGGAGATCGCCGACTTTATTCTTCACGGATTTTGCGTTCAGAACCTGTCCATGTGTGAGTTTTTTATCTTCCTTAAGCGGTTCGATGACGGAATCGATTGTTTCACGGATTTCTGCTCTTGTGTCGATGTTATCCTGTTTAATCAAAGGGTTGAATCGAGGGAACGACTGTTTCTTGAAATCCTTGTGGTCTTTCGTCTCTTCATTCCAGTTAATAAGTTCGTTTACAAGTTCGCTGTCTTCACTGTTCTCAATGTTCGTGAATCCTTTAATGTAATCGTCGTACTCATCGTCATAACCGGAATCTTCGGACTCCGTTTCAAGACCGTTACGCCGTCTGTACTCGATTAACTGTGCTACACGGACCTGTCTTTCGAAAAGTTCGTCGTACTCGTCCTCCGTACCTTTTAAGCTGTCGAGCTTCTCCTGGTCGGCAATCGTCCATCTTTCATCACCGTATTTCTTAAGCTGCTGTTCGTATTCGTTCGGCGTTAAATGTCGAATCCACTCATAATCAACATCCGGTTCAACGTCCATAGAATCATTCACGGAATAAGCTGTTCCTTCACGCTGTACCATCTTTCCGAGACCCATAGCGAGCTTTTTGTTGTGAAGTGCTGTTGCCAAAAACTCTTCGGCATCCTTAAGAAGATTGTACTGAGAGAACAGAGCTTCCTTGTATCTGCTATCAAACTGATTTCCGAGACCGAATAAATCCCGAATCTTTCTGATTACCCTTCTGACGGCGTTTAGAAGCGTTCTGCCGGCTTTAAAATGCTTTTCGGTAATTCTGTTCATGAACTTATCATCGTGCAGAATTTCGCCCATTTGAGAGCAAATAACCTCTTCTAAAGCCTGTTCATCATTCAGCTTCTTACCCGCTTTCTTGTAGCGTTCTTTCACGTCCTTAATCGTCTTGTTGAAGTTCTCTGCATTATCCTGTGTCCACATCGTCTTGAACGCTTTGGCGAGGTTATCATAACCCTTCATGTCATAATCCTTGATACCGTGGACCAGTTCGTGCATTGCGGTATATGCCATGTTTTCCGATGGTGTTGCAGAATTCAAGATAATTGTATTCGTTGCATAGTCGAACAGACCGTTCACATCGGCTCCGCCTGTGTAGCTCTGAATGTCGTCGGTGAGTTCAATGTTCACCGAGAAAATGTCGGCGAACTGTTTGAGTGCTTTTCTTGTTTCGGCATTCGCATTACCGCTGGCCTTTACGGTAAAGCCGTTGCCGCCCGAATCAATTTTTCCCGCCCGAATCATGGAGTCTACATCTTCTGCCTTGAATCCGTAGTTCTCCACAATGTCACGCTTGATTGTATCGAGGATAGTATCAGGCTTTCCTTCCTTCGCCGCATTATAGGCACGCTCCATCTGCCGCATAAGCACGTTGTAATCTGCTTCCGATGAAACGTCCGCTTTGCTTGAAATTTCCTGAACCACGCTCTGACCGATAGAACCCATATTGTTTGAGTATTCCGATTCATATCTTCCTCGAACTTCGTTCTTGTATACTTCATTCTCTTCCCGAGCACGTGCAGCAAAGTTATCTGCCGCCTTTGCAAAGAGATATTCCCTTGTCGCTTTGTTCGTCTCAACCGCATTCAATGTGCCGTCGCTGTTCAGAATCTGCGGCAACTTCTCCCCGGTCGCCTTTTCGAACACTTCACGCTCTTCTGTTTTGTTTGACATGAGGGTTTCAACGTCTTCCGGATTAAGTGTTCCTGTTTCAAGGTTTCCCGCCGCTCTTGCCACATCACCAATTTGTACATCATCGAGCTGTCTATCTTCATCGAAAGACTTATTCATTTCAATTGCCGTATCGGTGACTCTCTTCACAACTTCGTCTCCGTGCTTTTGAGCTACTTTAGACGTTCCGTTAATGAGTCTGTCCGCTCCCGCGTCAAGGTTTTCATTCTCCACCTTCCGCATAGCCAAATTCCGTGCAGTCTGAATAGACTCAGAATTCTTCGTCATCTGAGCATTGATTGCATGTGCCATTTCTGCGTACTGCTCCAAGGCAATATCCGTACCCTCGTTTGCGGTGTCCTTGATAGCCTGTGCCCTTGTGGCTATCTTGCTGTCCTCTACGTTTACCGCAATATCTGCCATTGCCTGTGCCGTGTTGTAGCTTGATACCTTCTCTGAGAGCACGTTCCTAAGGATTTCAGGACTGATATTATCATCAAGCCCTCTCATGCTCTTCATCGCATAGTCTTGTTTCAAGCTGTCTCTGACATTTGCTCCATAGGAAAGAGCACGACCGTTAGTCGCCACGCCCGTTACCGCTGTCATAATGTATGCAGAAGCCATGGCATCCAAAGTTTCGGATGCGGAAAATTTCTGTTTTACAGAAACCATCTTCATGTAATCCGCCGTCATTTCATCTTCAAGCTGTTTCGCCTTTTTAGAGTCTCCCGAAATGCTTGCGGATAAATACTGTTGCATTTTCTCTGCCATGGAAACAGCTTGCTTTTGACTCATGCCCGAATCAACATAGGATTGAATCTGCTCTTCCAGGAACTCTTTACTGTTAATGTCTTCGCCGTATGCCTTCGCCAGTTCTTCCCTACTGACTCCGTATTGTGCCGCCTCGTTTGAGATTCTATCTTCAAGGTTATCAGAGCCACTGAGAAGCATTTCACGATAGCTCTTTTCTCTCCGTTCATCTACGGCATTCCCATAGGAAAGGTTTGAGATAGGCGCATCCAAAAGACCGCCTACAAGTTCTTCGGTTGCTTCTTCTGTTCCACCAAGGGCAAGTTTCGCACCCGAATAAGCTACATTAGCCGCAACATTTCCGAATCTGTTTCCAACACCTACGGCAAGTCTATCAAGTGCAGTTGACTTTAAAGCACCGAGACCAGTTTTCTCAAGAGCCGCCCCGGCACCTGTGAGCTTGCTAGCAAGACCGGCACCGGCGAACATGTACTCTGTTCCCGTCTCTTTAAGTGCCTGGAGCACGGAATAGAGTCTATCTTCTCCGACTGTTGCTCCCTGTGCTTCCGCACTGCCCCTTGTGTTACCGTATGTTCTAGCCGCCATGGACACCGCCCAATACGGGCCAAAACTCATATCTGCCGCCGTACCGAGACCCGAGGTATAAGCACCCATGAGAATCTTCTCGAACCTGGTTAATCCTTCCATGGACTTCTCGACCTGTTTGTCACCGCTTGCCTGAATCTTCTCTCCGACTGAATATAGCGCCTTTCCGGGGTTATACATGCCACCACTACGCATATACTCTTCTGCGTTGTTATAGCCCTCCTTGACCCCTCTAAGCGTGTTTTTAGTGCCCTCTGACACGTCTTTTCGCTGAATCTGACTATTGATGAATCTATCTTCTTCGAATTTGTTTGCCTTTACAATGGAAGCTCCACCATGTCTTGTGTACACGTCCGCAACGTCACCAGCTGTTTTCGCAAAGCCGCCGACAATCTGCTTCCCTGTTCCGACTGTAGCGTCACTTAATCTCTCATCGGCACGAGCAAGCTTTGTATTGGATAAATCAATGCGGTTATTATCCATTCTCCGAGAAGCCGTAGAACCGTTCTGATGTTCGCCCATTTCCATAGGTGAAGCACCGTAGGAAACCTTTTCCTTGCTCCGATTCTTTGAGAGCTGCTTCTGTGTTTCTTCAAGTTTCTTCTGATTCTCAATCTCCACCTGTCTGTCCGACTTGTCGGAAATTCTTTTTAATGAAGCCGCCTGATTCGCACGCTCTGTCTCTTCGTTCTTCTTAATCCGCTGTGCCTCATCGTAGTATTTGCCCGTTTTATTCTTTACGCTATCACGGACGGCGTTAACATCCTTGTTAACGTTGTTTCCGAGCTGAGAGCTTCCGTTTGACCCACTCTCTTTTTCCTTCGCCTGAAGATTCTTCCGTACGTTTTCTGCTTCAATGCGATCCTGATTATTTTTCTTAACCTCTGCCATTCCACGAACCGCTTCTTGCTGATTCGCGTTCTTTGTTCCGTTGAACTTTCCTTCATGCTGTTTCTGCCCGGAACTTTCCTGTTCCATGTAGTCTTTTGCACGCTGTCTGTTCTGTTCGATTATCTCATTCTCAATCTTAACCTGTTTTTCGTGGATAGGTTCAGTCTGCTGTTCAGACATAACACCGTCATGGAGCTTTGACGGACTGGAAGTTTTCGCATAGCGGTTCTCTACCGCCTGAATACCCTCTCTTCTCTTTTTCTCGATAGACTGCTGTCTTTCACGCTTTTCGGGATTATATTTTGCGGTTTCCCTTGTTGCCAAAAAAGTATTTCCGGGACGAGAAGTAGACGAACGCTCCCTGTTAAGGTAACTGTTCGCCGCCTTTTTCCGTGCTTCATAGCTATCACGCTGTGAAGAAGTAGAAGGTGTAGAAACGCTCTGAACCCTTCTCTTTACTTCCTTCTTGCTCTTGTTTGCGTTGGTAGACAGGAAAGTGTTTCCTGTAGAGCCGTTCCCCGAGTGAATGTTCTGATACTCTCTATAAGCCTGACTTCCGCTCTTTTTAGGTGTAGACTTTCTGACTGCCTTTACACGCTTTTTTACTTCCTTCTTGCTTTTGTTCGTATTAGTAGAAAGGAAAGAGTTCCCGGAAGAACCCTTTCCTTTGTGGGCGTTAAGATACGCTTTGTATGCTTTCTTATCTTTCTTTCCCAAGGCAATGCCCCTTTCTATTTCTTCTTCTTGTTTTTCTGAAGTTTGGATGCCGCCGACATTACTTTATCGGCAAATGACTTTCCACCGCCACCCGAACTGCTTGAACCTCTGGAAGTCGATGCGCTAGGAGAGTAATAAGTGCTTCCGCTACTTCTTCTACCACCGCCACTACTCTTCCGAGAGGACTTCCGACCCCCGGAAGAGCTACTTTTTTTTGCCTGATATACGTTCACATTGTAATTAAGCCGATTCATGAGAGCATCTTCCTTGAAGTTTTTACCCTGCCAATAGTTGTTATTCTTCTGCTCATATCCCCACTGGCTATCGGACACCTTGTCTCTGTACCGTCCATATGAAGTGTCGTCCGCATCTCTAAGCGCAGATAATGAAGTGGAAGCACGATTATACGCTTTATCTTCAAGCTCCATAGCCTTTGTGGCAAATTCCGCGTTATAGTCGTTTCTCGACTGCTGAGCCGCACTAACCGCATAGCTTGTTCCGAATCCACCGTTAAGTGCCGCCGCATCCCCCATTGTATTTCTAGCCGCCTGTTCTCCACGCTGAGTGTAAAGTTTCGCCAACGACTGATAACTAGCGTCCTTTGTCGGGTCGTATTTCCAATTTACGACACTATCAAGGGCGCTTGAGAGCTGTTTGTCATACGCTCCCTTATATCCCGCCGGGGCTTTGTATGTAGGCGCTTTTACAGTTGGGGCTTTCGTTTTCACATACTTTATTCCGCCCATTATTTATACTCCTTTCGTAAGTATGTTTTTGTTTTAGCATATAAGAAAAGCGGGGCTTTATTCGCCCCGCCACACCGCTATTTCAAGCGAATCCGCACATATACCGTTCTGTTTTCATACTTCTGCTTCCTCTTCGGTCCAAGGTTTTTCGGTTTAACATCTGAACCACCAGCCGAATACCACAAGGCATGTCCGTTCTTATCCTTTCCGACATACACCATCGTATGAGGCTTATTTGCAAACCCGCAAATGTCACCGGGTTTCAATTTTGCCTTTTTCCATTTCTTCCGAGGATAGGCAATCTTCGCCTTTTTCTTGATAATGTTTTTCCCTGTTCCGTGAATCTTCGTATCAAGCCAAATGTACTTTCCCTTTGGAAGCACGCCGATTTCCTGTAATCCGAAAGAGATAAACGTCGCACAATTCGTTCTCTTGCCCTTTAACGCACTGGACAAGCTCTTACACGGATGATTAGCGTTATACTTCACACCAGCTTTGATTAATTTCTGTGCGATCACCTTCAGTTCCTTCAGCAGCTTGTCTGCCTTTGTGCTTTTCGGCACGGATACAAGGCGGACATATTTATGTCCTTTACTGTCCTTCCAAATAGTCCACCCTTTGAGCGCCGGAACATAGATGTAGTAACCTTTAATTCTCGTTGCGTGAACCTTTGTTCCGACCGAAAGAGTCTTTTTCAGCTTCGACTTATACGAAGGCTTGACCCGCAGGGGGTCCGCCTTGATAACAACATAAGTTCTGTTAATCTTCCTACTTTTTGCCATGGTAGACCGCCTTTCCCTTGCTGTTAAAAACAGAGTAGCCGTTTTTATCGGCACACTTCTTTGCGTTGGCAAGACTTGAGAAAGCACCCTTCTGAGACTTTGCGTCTTTCCACGTTTTACGGACACGGTAGGTATCCTTCGGCTTTAGCTTTGGCTTTGAACCTTCCTTAAACGTAACTCCAAGATATGCACAGATACCCTTTGCAATCGCCTTGCCGTATGTATCGGACTTGCCAGCAAGTGTAGTCAAGTCTGCCTTTATACTTCCTGTTTCAAGAATACAAGCCGCCATATCCGTTCCGTTCAGTTCCCAAAGGTCGGTTCTCTTCTGAACACCTCTGCTTCTCATCTTCAAGTCTTTCTTGATAGATTTTTCAAGGCACTTTCCCAGCTTCTTTCCACTACCGGACACATAAAGCGGCATTACACCCTTCGGCGCTCCGCTATAGTCGCAGTGAATCGACACATAGAGTTTGCACCCTACGTTATTCGCCCACCGTACATCCGCAATCATGTTCTTATTGTTTCCATGGTCGGCATCCGAAATCACGGTCACACCCGACTTCCGCAGATACTTAACAGCGGCCTTTGTGATTTTCAGCATGAGTGCCGCCTCTGTATGTCCTTTGTACACGCACCCAGAATCCCAAGAGCCATCAATGCTCACACCGTGTCCGCACTGAATCGAAATCGTCTTACTCATCATCTTCACCTTCTTCGTCTGCTTCGTCCTCTTCTTCTGCCAGTTCGTAATCCTGAACTTCATCGTCGGTCATTTCAATATTCGGACGCACATTCAGTCCCAGCGCCTGCTGGAAGGACTGATTCAGACCAACAGAAGCAAGGCCCGAAACAGCACCGAATACAACGCCGTCAAAAGTCATTCCTGTGGTAGCAATTCCGCAAATAATACCAATGATGAACAGTGCGGTTGGAATCCACTTGTTATCCATCGGAAGCCATCGCTTCATCACAAAACCTACGCACAAACAGAAAGCCACAATCTGTGGTACGAAATACTGAGTAATAGTTGTCATGTCCATTTCTTCCTCCAAATCCGCTCTGTGAGAGCTTTTGTTTATATGAGTGATAATTTATACCGTGGGTGAATTGAAAGCCGCCAGAGCGCAAATATGAGCCGTATAAGGCTACATCAGCGCCCTATCAGATAGTCGGTTAGCTCCGCTTTGGCTTGCTTCATCGCTTCAATGTCATTCCCATCAATGCCATGAGCGAGAAGCGCCAAAAGGGCACGCTGCGTAATTGCGTTCCCCTCTTCTAACTGATTCAGTCTTTCATAATCCGCAACTGCTTTTTTCTCAAGCTTTCCAATTCGTTCATCTTGTGTCTTATTTGGCTTCTGCATTCTATTGATACACTCCGCTATTACTTTTACTGCGGCTGAAATAGCTACTATTGCTCCCGCCAACCACAAAATATCGCTTACCGTAAACATGATAGGGCGATTCATCATGCCCTCCGTTCCCAGATATGTACGCCGTAATAGCCAGGATGGTATGCGGTATTTTCAAAGCTACCTGTTCCTGTATCGGTAATACTAGCGCCACCTGTTGTTTTACAATCTCTCTGCTCCCCCGAAGGGCTGCTACTTGTAGCTGTGCGAACCATCGGCACCTTGTATCTTGCCGAATTGTCGGTAAACTTGCCGCCGAATGTCTCAAACTGCCACGTTTTCTGAGTCGCAATTGCGTAATATCCTTTACTCGATACATTGTGAGTGTGCCTCATTCCATGCACATGCGGTGGTAGATTCGAGGATGTGATTACATGGTCTGTAGAGCCACCTGTAGAACCGCCACCGCTCATAACCGCTTTAAGGTAAACATCATCGGTAACGTGGTGCCATGTTCCACCGAAAACCTCTGCCGGATTGAAGTTATCATCACTCGTCATGTATACAGAGCCGACTGGGTACACCTTCTCGTACAACTGGTCTTTAATGGCACCCATGATGGAATCAACATCAAGACTCAGCTTTGTACCGCCTGTAGAGTCTGCATTACAGTTTACGTACACGCCGCCTTTAAGGTATAGGTTGCCGTCCCAATCAAGGGCATAGGCGTTGGAACGTACAGTTTCGAGTCCTTCGGAATTTCCGTTACCTACGATGTCCGCAAACTTATTGTCATTATCTGCAACATTGAATCTACCTTGTACGTGCTGGTTTCTGCCGTTGGCAATTGTCGCCGTACCTTCCGCATGAGAACACGTACCCGCCGCCGTTGTGCGTGTCCCCTCGGCGTGGGATGCAGCACCACTCGCTGTTGTTCCACGAGCTCCCTCTGCATGAGAGCTCTCGCCACTTGCTATCGATCCTATTCCCTCTGCATGAGAATCTTGCCCTGTTGCTTGGGTGTTGTTTCCGCCAACATCTGTTGCCGTGAGAACTATATCCGTATCGAGTGCCTTTTCGTTCACCTTCCGTGTAATCGGAACGTACTTCGAGAAGTCGATAACAGCAAGTTTCACCCACTTATCATTAGCGTAAATGTATGAAGTGTACGCTGTCCCAGCTTCATTCATGACAAGGTACAGAATTCCGGGGTCGCCAACTTCGGGGAGTTCATCAACAATCTTGTTCCCAACAATGTTCACCTGTAGATTGTTCAAATAATTATTGATTTCCTGTAGAGCCTTCGCCCATTTATCCGCAAGGTCTTTTTCTAAAGACCCTTCAAGGGCGGTGACTCGTCCGTTAAGGTATTTGTAGCCAACGTCACTTGAAACAACATATGTTTCCTCGTTGTCTCGTACCTCCATTTTTACATCAGACATATTTTGTCCTCCTTCGTTCTTGGTGGAGCTTCTCTAAGACTTCCCCCGACTGGTATCTGAACAACCTTTGCACTGCATTTGTTTCCGCCCTCATCACCCCATTTAAGCTGAACCTGAACTCCGCCTACTTGGAATCTCATTGTCTCGTCTGCCGTTAGGTGGCATTTTACATTTGCACCGATTGTTCTTTCTCCTGACATATAACGGTCGGGGTGAGATTCAAATGTTTCCGTAATGTCTTTGATTTCAAGCTCCTTATTGTACTTTGTAATGCTTACTTCATTCTGCTGAAAGGTCACAAGAACGACTTTCTCTTCACTCAAGGCGTTCCTGAACCTGTCTCCGTAAACATCTATTGATACCGTGAAGGTATCACCTCTTACTATTGACATATTCACCTCCTACGCCGTTCTCTTCCACACGTACACGGCTAAATACGGTGGCATGTTCTTTCCCGCTCCATCACTTCCTGTCCAGTCCGTACTGTCAGCATATCTGAGTCCTGAGGCATCCGCATTTGAAGCATTCTTCTTACCAACAATCGCAAACCGTGCACTGCTTGCTGTTGACGTTCCTACACGTACTCTTTCAACCACGCCGCTCATATAAGCGTTAAATCCGTCACCAGTAGACGGTTGATGAAGGTGCTTCACCACTACTGCGTCAGCAGAACCACCTGTGCTACCGGGACCGTATGAGTTACCGGAAGCAAGAAGGAACGTGTCTTGAATCCGTTCCCACGACCCACCAAACAAAGTTGATGGGTCTGTGGAATTCACGGACATGTAGATTGAGCCTACGGGATAGCATTCTTTCCAAATCCTACCCTTCATAAGCTCAAATACCTTTTTTAAACCAACGTCGTCTAGTTTCATAGGCTATCTCCTAACCGAATACCTGTGTAAAGATACTCTCAATCGTTGCGTTCGGAATTGGTGAATCTGCTGTTCCTACGGCTGGCAAGCTTGCTCTCGTTACTTTGATTACACCGTCCGTTTCCGATACAGACGATACATATTGTCCGTCTACGGCGGTATCGCTGTAATCAAGGTCGGTAATCTCATCACGAATAGTGTTATACGCATAATTCTGCGTAGCGTAGTTTGCATCATTTGTGAGCTGAGAAACCTTTGTCGGAATCTCCGTTTTCTTTGCGTATGGAGTGAGGTCAATATCGGTTGTGCCGATTTTCTCATACCGTGCCGCTGTGCTACCGTCTGCCGGAAGGAAAATGTATTCGTCATAGCTGTTCTGATTCGTGCTACCGCTATGTGCTACAAGGTAGACAACACCCTTCTTTCCCTCGCTGGTTGCCGGAAGGGAATCAACAATCTTGTATTCAAACGATGTAATTTTGCCTACTGCGTCAGTAATCATATTATTTACAATTGGTCGAGTAATTGCGTAACCTGCACTGATAGACTCAGTGAAACAGGTTTCCCATTTTGTTTTAAAGAGCTTCTTCTTTGCACTGATTTTTCCGTCTGTCTGAGTTATATCGTACAAGAAATAATCCGGAATATATTCGTCTTCCGGCTCGTCTTTTACGTCGTAGTCCAGCTTTCCAAGTTCAGTGCCAATCTTGGTATTAACTTCGGTCGCATTTTGATACTGACTGTCATTTGTTAGCTGTGATACCTTCGTTGGAATAGCCGTAATTTCTGCCTTCTTCGCCAAGAGGGACTTAATCTTTGTGAGAATTTGTGTTACACCAGCATTATCTAAATAAGTTGCCATAATTACCTCATCTAATCGTTGAATAGATTGTTCAATAGAGACGTTATTTCTTCTTCGGGTATTGGAGAAGAACCGTCTCCTTGAACTATAGTTGTATTGTTCGTATAGAAATTCTTGATTTCATTAACTGTCGTTTCCTTGGTGTCCGTGCTAGATACTTCATCTAACGCTCTTTGAACAGACTCCTTTAGTGATTGAAGCCTCTTCTCTCCGTCTATGTTCGGGTTGTGGTCATAATCAATTATCACTGCTTAACCACTCTTGAAGAACCCTGTCTGTATTTCCGTGTGAAAGAATCAATTCGACAACGACCGACACCAGTTAGCCGTACATAGAACCTCGAACATCTTCTCGGAACAATCGGAACATGAACCGAAAGTTCATTCTCTGCGGAAATCTCCTTTATGGTCTCCCATTTGCAATCGCTCAACTTCAATGCGTTCATAGCAATTTCTATCTTGAGCGTTGCTGTTTCTGGTAGCTGAACTCTCATCTGTAGCTTGGAATATATCTTCTGATTTTCGATGTATTCATCAAATGGCCCGAAAGTGGCACTCCACGGAATAGGTTCATCGTTCTTCACTGGCGCTATGTCGAAATCTTCTGCGTCCAATACAAGAACATTCTTCTGTGCGTTATCCACCATTAGCAGCTTATTCTTGTAGTTTCGGAAGCAGTGCACACCCACCGTGTCTTCGATATGCCAAAGTCCCGTGCCAGTATCGCAAACGAGAACCCTGTAGCCGCCGCCCTTCATGTGGATTGACGCATAGTATTTCTTATGGCGCGATCCTGACACAACATTGTCGTACTTCCAGTCACCAAACTTTTCACTAATGCTGTATGGGTTTCCGCCCTCATAGCACATAATCCCCACTGGTGACTTGTAGAAAATCATGTTATTCACCGTCGCTATAGATTCACTTGAACCCTCTTCCACTCCGAATCCCTCGATAATCGAGGTTTGGAAAGATGAAGGCGCTGAACCGTAGACTCTGTGAATGAAGTTCTCTTTAAAGAACAGAAGGTGAGACGAGTACACCGCGCAACCAGTCCAATTACCGTTCGTTCCTTGCTGTGCATAGTAGGAATCCATGCTTGTGTTCTGATAGTAATCCCATGACATAGGGTCTCCCAGCTTGCTGGCATAAATCGTATTATCCTTGTTGCTCACTCCCCAAAGGCGGTTGTTCCACTCCATGAAGAAATCAAGTTCAGGAACTACACGCTCGACCTTTAAATGGCCCGCAAAGAATCCTGTGTACTTGCTGTTCATTAAAGAACTGGCCGCACATGGACTGATGTATGCAGTAACCGAGGAAAACTCGTCTTTACTGAATTTGATGAAGATTCCCTCATACGTTCCCTTTGTACCGAGTGCAACCGACAAATCGAATGGGTCTCCCGTTTCTCCGTCATACGCCGTGTAGTTGAACGTAGGAATGGGAATATCCCCAATCTTCAAAACGTCAAGCACGGTAATAGGAATTTGCGGTGCTGTGAAGTTTCCTTCATCGTCTGCAAGCACACCTTCGTTTCCTTCCGCAACCTTCACCTTCTTGTTGTTCAGTCCGACAAAATCCCCCGATAATCTGACAACATCGCCTATTCGAATCATACTTTTAAGCTCCGAGAACTTGCCGTTAAAGGTTTGCCCCGCAGCATATTTTTGTCCTCTCGCCGTAACCATCAGATATAGGTGTTCCTGGTCCTGTGGGTCAATTAATACACGTCCTATCCAATCTGCGCTGTAGTCGTGAATCATGTAGTCTTCTGCCGGGTTCTCAATTCCATCAAGGTAATCTTCACTTACATTATGATGGAAATACCCCATTGAACCGAAATCCTTAGTTCCTACGTTGAACCACTGTTTCGATGGGAAGAAACAAATGTAATTGTTCACCGCTACCATCTTCTCTTTTCCCGAAAGCGATATGTCGTACATCGTTCCGTCGTACCAAAAACGCCATACTCCATCAGAGTTCGCACCAACGATCGCTAGTTTTGTTCTTGAATCTGTAGGGTCTCTACGCTCCATAAGGTCTTGAACCTTTGTACAATCAAGCGGAATCTCTGAAAACAAGCCGCGTGCTTTTCTCTGAGTGAGCGTTGGGTATAAGTCGCATGACATGTTCAGCATATCTGCCATTTCCCCCGTCTCTACGGAAGCTTTTCTATTCAGTCCCTTAAACTCTATAACTCGTTCTTCAAGCGGTGACGGCTTATTCTGTAATGCTTGTAGTGGCATTGCCTACACCCCCTTTAAAACACGTTTATAAAGCGTTTAGGGCTTCTTTTGTGATATGCCCTAGTTCTGACTGACCAATCCGCAAAATCCCTGAAATCGGCGATATGCTGTGCTTGGTCGTTCTCGTAATTCTCGTACTCTTCAAGGACATAATCTATCCTTGCTTTAAGATAAGATATATAGAGCTTGTCATATGGTGGTTTAACCAAAAGGTCTTTATCCATGTCCAGCTTCAAGTCGTAGCTTGTAACCGGCACAATCTCCATTTGGTCTTGCACCTCTGCTTCAATCTCGTTGATATATCCCAAGAGCATTTCATCACTGAAAGAATTCGGCTTCTCCGTCTTAATTAAATTCAGAAGGTCTTTTACTTTCATTTCTGCTCCTTTACAAAAAGGGGAAACAGAAACTTCTGTTTCCCCCATCGCGTTTACATTTCGCCGTAATTCTTCGAGGCCATTTCTTCCTGTCTCTGCATTGCTACCATAATCTGTCTATCGGAATTCCTAAGAACTTCTGCCACGCTTAACGGCACCTCTACAGGCTCTCCGCGCTTAATCTGATAGCTCTTCATGTTAACGCAGACATAAACGCTGTCGCCCATGCCCTCAATAACAGGAAGCTGAATTACTACGGTTTTTGCTTTTTCGTCTGCTACAGCAGCTTCCGTTTCTGCTACAGCAGCTTCTTTTTTTGCTCTTGCCATATTAACTCCTTCGTTAATGCTTGGCTTTAGTTGGATGCGTCATCTGCCCCCGTGCAAGTGTGCTCGATTCTAACCATTCTAGTATCGTCAAGAATCTTTGCTGTCTTGTTCATCTTCCAACCCATAGTTGCCCTCTGATTCAGCGGGTCGGCAGTTCCGCCCGAGCCAAGCTGTTTAGTGATTGTTTCGATTCCACCGCCGTTAATAGAAGTGATACCGTATGCATCCGAACCCATTACGAGAGTTCCGTATACAGGTACGGTTGCTCCTGAATCTTCCTTGCTCCAAATCTTCGCCTCGGTAGACTCTACAAAGCGCACTCCGTACATGTGACCGATTTCTCCGTTGAAAATCTTCTCGGAAGTTGTGTACTTCTGAGCCTCAATCCATTCAGGATCATTCATCAGGTCGTATGCGGTATCGGTGTGAACGATTGCCACATAGCTATCTCCAATCTTCGGCGCATTGTTTCTTTTCAGCAGTCTAACCGCTTTCTTAATGTCCGCAATCTTGAGAGTGTTCGCTTCCTTCAGTGCGGTTCTCGACTCAGCGCCGCCCGCATAAATTACGGAAGTACCAGCGCATAAAACGTCTCTCGTCACGGTGTCGGAAGTTCTGCCCGCCTGGGAACCGAGAAGTTTCAGAGTCTCCGCAGTCACCTGGTCAAATGCAGTGAGGTTCAGCATGTCGGAAGTGGTTACATATCCGCCGTACTGCTTAATTTCTGCCTCCAACTTGGTTACGTTCAGGCTCTGACCAGCAGGGGTTACACCCTCGGTGAGCGGCTTCTTATCCATCTTCGGAAGACTAGAGAACTTTCTGAACTCAATCTTCTTTCCGTTTCCGCCCGGAATAGGTCGCTTCTGACCGAACTGATCGTGAACCAGTTCAGGCTCTGCCGCACGAATCAGAACCTTGTCATAGAAGGTCTTCATTTCAGGGGACAGGTCGTTAGGTGCGCTAGCCGCAGTGGTAACGTTGGTGTTCAAATCGAACAGGTTAAAAACGTACTTAAACATATTCTTTTGCTCCTTCTGTATTCTTGTATATCTCGATACAGACAAGAGAGCTTTAGAACGAGAATGTTTTACCACTCTCTACTTCCTTCAGAATCTTGTCCATATCATCATTCGTGAACTCTGAAGGATTTACCTTTCTTGCTACTGCCGGTTGGTGCTTTAGACCATTTTCAGCAGGTCGTGATTGTCTCTGTTGAATCTGATTCACTACATCCTGTTTTGCACTTCTTGTAGACTCTTCGGCGAGTCCTTTCAGAATGTCTTGTGTGTGTGTCGCTACAAAGGCATCGACTACGGAAATGCCATTCTCGATTAAGTCCGTAAACTTCGGGTTGTAGCTCATTTCTTGCTCAAGGTCAAAGTTTGGGAATGATTCTCTTAGCTCGTCAGCCTCCGCATTCCATGCGGTCATCTGTTCCGCTTTCTTTGCCTCCGCCTTGTACTCGGACAAAGCACGCTGGTTCTTTTCCAGCTCTTCTTGTAGCCGTAGATTCTCTCTGTATTGGTCGGGAGTGATACCCTTTTCACGGGCGGCGTCCTCAATCCAATCATCATCACTGTTAATGGCTTCGGTTAATCCCTCAATATCGCCCCTTTCGAGTCCGTAATGTCTCATAATCGGCGCTAATGCGTCTTCGTAACTATCAACTCTCTCCTGTGCACTGGATTGATTCTTGAATCTGTTGTTGATAGCGTCGGACACTGCTTTTCCGTAAAGCTCATGGAATCTGCCGTTCTTTCCGACAAGCTCCGCAAACTCTTCCTCAGGGCTAATTTCTTCCTGACTTTCAGACCCAGACGCGCTGTTATCCGATTCCTCCGTGTCTAATCCGTATGCAACTTCCGGTGACTCCGTAGTATCGTTGTTATCAGTCCGCTCCTCACCGCCAAGTGAAGCGAGGAATTTGTCTGCTTCTGCTCCCAGTCCGCTCTGACTTCCTGATGAAGCGTTGCCTTCTCCACCTTCTCCGTCAAAAAGGGACCAGTTAAACTTGAACTTTGTCATACTTTATTTCCTTTCTGTCTTTTATAGAGCGACGAACTCTTAATTTCTGACAATGCTATTTTATATAACGCTCTTTCATATCTCTCCCCCACGAAAAAAGCCCCAGTCCGTTAAGACTAAGGCTCTCCCGATGATTTAAGGTTATGTGTTTGGAATTATGAAAAAATCAGGTCGCAAGTTAATGTGTGAATCCATCCGTATCCGTATGAACTAACTTACAGCTCTATTATACCATTCATATTATCCCTTGTCTCAGGAATTAAAGTCGTCTACCCCGATTAATTTTACACCGTTGTATTGACTTCTCAATTCTACAAAGGTCGCCCACACTGCATGGAATACCGCTAAAACGCTCTCAGTGTACTTGTGAGCCACGATAATGACGTGTCCGGGCTCATACACCTTCGGTACAATTCCAAGCGGTAGAACGGCGCTTATAAGCACGTTGCATAGGGTAGTGTACATAATGCACTCATCATGGGTGTTCGCATGATTCACGCATTCAAAGAAAATATCATTTTCCGATACGGTCATTTTTACGGTCGTCATGCTACTTCACCTCCGAAGCACTACGGGCTGTTTCTCTCGCTCTGTCCAGTCTGTCCGTGTTCGTTGTCTTCTTCGCCGCTCTATCTTCTGCCGTCCCTTCCTCAGATGCCCCTGTAGCGCCGTTATTTGCGTTCTGAGCCATCATAACTTGATTCGGGTCTACTAGTCCCATCTGTACAGCTGCTTCCGGTGAGAGCTGAATAATAAGCTGTTGCATTTGCTGGAACTGTTGCATAAATGTATCATTCTGCTGAATCTGCTGTTTAATCTTCTCCTTGCCCTCGAATTCCATCATGTCGAGACAAACCAGTGCGGACGTTGCGTTATCAGGTGCAAACAAACCCATCTGATAAAGCTCTTTCGCCGTCTCGTTCTGTGAAGCTCTTGAAAATGGACTCTGCTTTTCTGCCGATACTTCCAAGTCAAAAATACTTTTCTTGTGACGTGTTCCTTCGGGTGTTGTAATGTCCTGAGGCGCGATATTCACGTTGGAATAGTCCATGTATTCATAACGACCCGATCCATCATCAATACGGAATGTTCTCGGTTCGGTGTAGAACTGCCGAATCAGTTCAATTTCGAGATAGTACTCTTCTCTCGAACCTCGGTACATTGCTTTGTTAATGTCTCTCGACAATTTACTTCCCGCTTCCTGAAGAGCTGCTATTGCACTAGCCGCCGTTACACCGGAAGCGGTAGAACCCTGTGAGAAGTCTCTGTTTCCGGAAATTTCTTTCAGCTCGTCTATTTTCGCTTCCAAGTGAGTTTCAACGATTGCCGGGAGCGTGTCAACGTCCATCTGCTGTACTGCTGACCCAAGGTCTCCTGAACCGACTTCTACAATCTCTTCATTCCAATCCGCAAAGGCGTCCTTGTCAATGTCCGCGGCCTTCTTTACCCACCAACGAGGTTTTGCTTTCATCATGGTGTTTTTCATGATTGCCTGGTCTAACTTGTCAATGTCCCGCTGTGGGCACTTCATAATGTCGAGATACCCGAAGCCGCAAGGACTATCCTTAACCGGGAAACACTTACGGAATACATACGGGTATTTTCCATGCTTATAAAAGCCGTCCTGGTACTCCGGGTTATCCTCTGAACAGAAAACGCACTGGTCTCCTATGATAATAGCCATGTGCAGAATCTCACGGGGTACAAGGTGCTGTGCTACTGTCTGAGGGTCAATGTTAATGAGAACTGGTCTCATTTCCAACTTCTTGTAGTAGCAATTGATAATTTCAATGTCGTTCTGATGGTTAATATTATCATCGTGAATATACTCGGTGATGAAGCCCTGTTTTCCTCCGCCGATTCTGTCCGCTATGTCGGGGTATTGTAGTTTCACGTCGTTCACATCAGCCACGGAAACATCAAAGAAGTATTTTGACTGCTGAACGTCTTCAATTCCCGGTTGCCAAAATACATTATGAATATCCACATTGGTTTTCTTTATGTCGCCCATTCCATCATGCGCCATCGGGTCCCACAATACAGACGTTATCGCCGTGCCATCAATCAGGAAATCATAACCGGCGGTATTGTATACCTGTTCAGCGTCCGTGTGTTCTTCGATTGCCGGGAGAATCTTTGAAAGAATCTGAGCTTCTTCCTCGTCGTCTGCTTCACGTGCTAACACGTTAGCCCTCGGAAACGAATCCATGAAATCGGCGTGTTTATTCAGGATGGAGTTCACCGCCCACGCTGACCCGACTTCAACCTTTGCTTTTCCCGCTTCCGTCTTGCCCTGAATGACGTTCCAATGTCTGAGCCGCCACCATTCCTGATTCTCGGTTGCTTTCATGTCGACGGTTGTTTTCCCGTCCTTGTACTCGTGCAGAATCTGAAGAACCTCTGACACTTTGTCGGGTGAGAAGTGCGGTTCAGTCGGTGCGCTCTGCTGTGGTTCAGTCTGTTCTTTATTCTCTTTCGGTCTGTACCGTTCCGGGCGATACTCTCCGTTCTGCTGTTCTCTCTGCTCGTTCGGTTGCCTCTGTTCTGTCTGCTGTTCTCTGTTCGGTTCGGTCTGCCGTCTCTGTTCTCTCGGCTGACTTTCCCTCTGCTGTCCGTTCTGTTCCCTCTGCTGTCTGTTCGGTGTCTGCTCCGCTTTAGGTGCGTTCTGCTCCGCTTTGCGGTCGTTCTGCTCCGCTTTGCGGTCGTTCTGTGCGGTCTGCTGGTTCTTCTGCTCCTTCTGTCCGAACTGATTGTTTTTCTTGTCGGTCTCTGCTTTCCGCAGCTCTTTGTTTTTCTTCATGCTCTATACCTCGTAAAACGTAAATATGTCATCTGTAGTCTGTCCCTCTACCTTGTCTCTGACCATGTTCAGAGGGTCGTCAATGTTATTCGGGTCAATAATTTTCTTATGGTGCATTTCCCTAGGTGCAATAGGTCTAGCCATGCACACATAACGCCACTCATCGTAGTTATGGTCTTCTAACGACGTGTCAATGTCCTCCACTCGTGTTTCGTCGTACATCAGCGCCGGAATGCACCTGATAAAGTGCTTACACGTGTTGAAGACGTAAAACATCGGTCGCCCGTCATCGTCAAAGGCTAACCGGTAATGGCATTGCATTTTCCCCGGAATTCTCTGATGGTCTCCGCGGTCAAAGTAAACCCTGTGCTTTTCCATCGTCTCCGCGATACTTTCCCCGCCGTCCTCTGCAAAGATTGCGGGGTCGGCTATCCCGAACACGTGACGCCCTTTCATATATGGGTGCTCTTCTTCCATGCGGCGGATTTCCTCTGCTACATGGTCAACAGTCCACTGAACGCCCTCATTAGGTTCTCCCGTACAGCCGTACAGCTCAGCAAAACGATACATGCGCCCAGACGGTGCCACGGCATACCAGCCGACTGAAAAAGGTTTTGAATAACCCCAGTCAAACCCGCGGTAGATGTTCCAACCTATCGGAATCGGGAACGGTTCAATCACGTGTGTATACCGCTTGTCGGCGTAGTGTTCCGGCGCGTCCGTGAATTCAGTGAACACTTGCCCGGCGAACACGTCCCAACGCCCATACCTCCACGCCTCACGCAGTGCTTTAGGCAAAGCCTCCAACTGTGCTAGGTAATCCGGTTGGGATTCCATCAGCGCTGTATTATCATCCACTAAGGCTTGAATGAATGCATACTCTTCAGGGTTTTCGCTCGGTTTGTATTGCTTATCAATGAATAAACGTTTGATGTATTGGTGCCCCTGTCCGCCGGGGTTACATGTGTAATACACTCGCTTGGGGAAGTCGTTTACACCTCTGAGAGTTGCGGTGATGGTCCGCATTTGGTACTCGCTTAATTGCGTTGCCTCGTCTAAAAAGATAACGTCATACTCTAACCCCTGAAGCTTGTCAAGGTCCGCGTCACGGGCGCAATACATAAATTCGATAGTAGAACCGTTTGAGAACGTCAAAAGCTTTTCTGTGCTGTTATAGGCGGCAAAGTCCCGCGTCATTGCCCTAAGTGTCCGGATGTGGTTTCCTTCCAGTTCCTTGTACGTTCGGCGTACAATCAGCATATGAATTCCGGGGAAGCGTTGAGCCAATAGAATCGCCTTTACTCTCACCGCCCACGACTTGCCGCCCCCACGGGCGCCACCGTAACCAATGTATTTACGGTGGCACCGGAGGAACATATCTTGCTTTGGCGATGGCGTCCCCAACTGTACAGTCTGAAATCGGCGGCTATTCGCTGTATTCATCGCAGTATCCCCCCACAACAATCTGCACGCCCTTCACTCCGTCCGCGTCACGTTCTTCCCGCTTGCGTGTTAGCTCAAGCCGTTCTTTCTCGATTTGCAACCGCTCACGCTCCAGCGCCAGACGCTCCGTCTCTATCTGTTTACGGTGGCGCTCCTGTGCCGTGTCTAAGCCGTGAAGCGAACGTTTCAGTGCTTCCAACGTCTTGACGCTATCTGTTAGGTCTCGCAGCGCTCGCGTGTCCACTTTGTCGCTGGTGATGTCCTTGTAGGTTGTCTCTGTCGTCCCGTCCTTGTGCCGTGTCGTCGACTGGACTAGGTAGCGGTGCAGTTGTTCCCCGTCCTCCAGTGCTTTTTTTAACTCCCGCTCTAGCGCTTCCACGACATGAGAAAGCACGGTCAATTCTGACGCAACGCGGTAGGCTGTGCAGTTCTTCGCCGTCTCAATTGCTTTATCCGTCACCGCTCCACGATAGGCGGTGCGCTGGTCGTTCCACCGTTCCCGGTATAGGTGATTGCCCAACGTTCTATAGTTAACGCCGTGCAGCTTGGCGCATTCCTTCGGCGTTGCGTTGCCGGTGATGTAGTCGTTCCGGATGGCGTCCCAATCCGGAAAGCTCTTTTTCTTCTTTTCCGGATTTTCCGGAATTTCCTTTTTCTTCATTTTCCCCCCCCTTCCTGTTTTTCTATTCCGGTCACATTCCGGACTATCAATAGTCTATACGCGCGCGGGGGGTGCAGTCGCCCACATTCCAACGCGGGCGCAACGCAACAGACACGCGAGAACATATGTTTTTCATTCAAAATTGTATACAATCCAAATTCAGAAAGAGAACATCAGTTTTTTTAAAAAAGTGAGAAAAAATATAAAAAAGTTGTTGACACGGTGACACCGTTGTGGTATTATATAGTTGTCAAGGGGAGAGGCCCCAAGACAGAAACAAATATCTAAAATATCAAGAAAAGTGAGGTAAAAACAATGAGAAACTACACAATCAACACAACAAGCGAAAGAACCGCAACCATCCGTAACCTGTACAACGGAGACGAGTTCACAATTGCTTTTCCGTTTGTCGATGATGAACACATGGAGAGCGCTATCCGGCGCGCTACCAGCAACGGCGAACACGATTACATAATCGCAGACCTCGACGGATTCTATAACTTCGTTGATTCCGAATTTACAAACATTGAAGAGCTGAGCGACCTCGCGGAACGTATTGAGGCACTGGAAGACGACGACGCGGAAAAGTTGGAAGCCATGGCGGAGTACTGCGACGACCTGGACGACGTAGAACGCGCTTGGGATGATTCTTATTTCATTCCTGACACCACCCTGGCAGACTATGCCGAAGAGTTGGCGTATGAGTGCGGTTACATTCCTTGTGATGGTCTCCCGGGCTGGATTAGCTGTCACATCGACTGGGAAGGCATAGGGCGTGAGCTGTCCGTTGATGGGTATAGCGAAATCAACGGCGGCGTGCTGTACGTAGCGCGCTAGTAGTCGAATAGGGGGCGCAAGCCCCCGCCCGTAATGCGGCCACGGACTGTTGCAAGCCAGGGAAAACGCAGAGCACGGAAAAGTGAAATCGTATCAAATGAAGGGAGAACCAAAAAATGGAAACTATCATTGAGAACGGAAAGAGGATGCCTGTACGTGTTCGAGATTTACGCCGACAAGTACACCGGCGGAGAAATTGAATTGTACACGGATAAAAACGAAGCTGTGTAAGCTGCTAAACATGCATGGGATCGCTTGCACGAGAGCGAAAGAAGGACATACCGCCGGGACAAGTGCGGAACCTTCCGCGTGTATGAGGTTAGCATTCCATATTCCGACATTATCGGAGAAGGTGAAGAAGCATACACCGAAGACCCATACACCGCATATGAAGAATGGGAATGGTATAACGCGCTCAAAGAAGACTAATTGAAGGGAGAACGAAATGAAAGAGAAGAAATCCGAATATATCACCATGAAGGTTACACCGGCATTCAAGGCTAGGTCGAAAGCTCTAGCCGATGAGGAAGGGAGAAGCCTGTCAAACTATATTGAATGGCTTATAAACAACGACATTAAGAGAAGAGAACAGGAAGAGCAGGAATAACAGGAGGTATAATAATGACTTACAAAGATTTATTCAGAAAATTCAAGGTGAACGAGGGCGAACAGGCAGCCTATGAGAAAATGATTGACGCTTTCCTTCAGTACGTTAATGAGTATTTCGAGTGGGATTTGGAGTTTGTGTCTGACAGCATTGAACACGACTGGCTTCTTGGCTACAGAACGGACGACGGGCGCCCATTCCTTCATTACTACGATCCAGATGAAATTGAGTTAGTTGTCACTCCGGACGGCGAGGTGCTGGACACTGACGACGAAGAGATCCGGGACTACACAAAATTTGTTTATTAATCTATCCGCCCTCCCCTTGCGGGAGGGTTATTTTATTGCAATAAAAAAGGGATGCCGTCGCCAGCACCCCCGAAACAAATATCTATTATCAAACAAAAGTTTGGTAACGTCTTGAATTATAGCACAGTTTCCGAGACATTGGAAGAGTGTTATGGTATAATATTAATGTGATTTGTTAATCATTTTCATTCTTTTCATTTTTGTAAAACTCCTGTTTAGAAGATTCATTGTTAGAAGCTCCCGAAGCATAATCAGCTTTGGGAGTTTTCGTTTTTTGCCTTTTTGGTTCCCTTTGAAGGGAGAACCATTTTATTTTTCCGTGTTTCGAGTTTTTTCGAGTTTTTTTCGAGTTTATTCAGCCGTCCATTGAGCTTTTTAAGTTCGCCCTTCATTGCCTTAACCTGATGGCCTAAATATATTTCCTTTTGTCTTGCCATGTCACTGTTTATCTGTTCCCAGACATGGGAAATTGTGATAGCGTATGGGCACCGCTCCCATGCACTATCACAATACTTGACCATATGGTTTTCCTTGTCTTCCTTGCAGATAAACCGCCTTGACGTGTCCTCACAATATAGAACCTTGTCTTTTTCGTGTCTGTAGTAAGGGCACAAGGTGTAGTGACCATTATTAGGCAAGATTTCCCCTTTCCGCTTCACGCGTGATTTTGTAGTTGATCCAGTCGTCGAGTTCTTCACGGCTCATGAATTGCTTCCGGATTTGTTCGAGCATGATGTAAACATCGGCTATTTCTTCTTGAACCGCCTCAATCCTTCCCTCGCCCGGGCCCTTGTTGTAGCATTTGAGAAGAGCTGCTTCGAGTTCCGAAAGTTCTTCACAAGTCTTGACTACCTGATTTCTGAATCCGTGCTTCCTCAAGATTGAATTCAGCAGCTGTTTTTGATTCTTCGTGAACATTTATCTCCCTTTCGATTCTGTTCATCAGATACAGAAAGAATAACCACTTTGCGCCTTTTCCCTTGTTCTTCACACATTCCTTTTTTAGAATTTTCCACATTTTTTCGAACTTATTCATCTACCTTCGCTTCGTTCTCTTTCACAAAATCTGTATATCTCTCAAGCTTTGCGGCAGTGAGCCACTTAATAACACCATTTTTTATAATTTTTGCGCATCTCAGATCTTCATTGGAACACTCACTCCATGCATCGAGAACCATATCGAAATACTCATCCAACACCATTTCGGTGTGATTCATTCCTTCCATGAATGTTTTCTGCTCGTCCGTTAGTGGAGCTTCGGGCTCTTCGTATTCTTCGTCCAGCCAAAGCTGTAGTGCCGTGCCACAAGTAACACAAGTCATTTTGCAGTAACTTTCTGAGTCCTTTCCGAACATCCGGAATACCTCGTGCTTTTTCACGAATTCACACAGCTTACCGTCCTTATTGATAACCTTTATCAACTCGTTTTTATATTTTTCTCTATTCTTCACTTTTGTTCCTCCCTCATTCTTAGTTCAATTAATTGACTAGTAGTTGATTAAATAATCTACAGCATAATCCGTGCCAAATTTCTGCAGCATGTATTTTCTGTAAACTGGTGTAAGGTCTCCGGAATGATGATAAATGTTAACATCATAATCCGAAAGAGCATAATCATTATCTGTGATAATTGTAGCGTCAGGATTCTCAGCTAGATACTCTTCCTCAAATTCCGGAATCTCAATCTTGCCACCCAAAATGATTTCATCGTCGTATCTGGAAATATCCAAATAAACAATCCTTTCGTCCTCGCAAAGAAATAACTGATAAATTTCTTTCAATTGTTCATCGGTTAACCGATTTGCATATTCCAAACACATACTATCCTCCTAACGCTCATTTAACACTTTTTAAAACTTAACCCTTGACTAACTTATAACTTCCTGACACGCTTCAAACGCTTATATTTCAAGGCTTTGTTTTTCGCTTTCGCTTGCTTTTTTCGCTTTCGCTTGACTAATACATCAATAGTCTTGAGTAATTGTTGCGTAATCTTGAGTAATTACGCAACAAGCTACTCAACATGCAACTATTTCAGAGTGCCCACACTATGAACCATTTTCGTGACCCCACGAAAATGGGAATTACTCGACCTGTTTGTCGGTACTCCGCTCAAGTCTCCATCACTAATCGGATTCCATTTCAACAACATACTCTTATACCTCCCTGATACGAATTCCATACTGATATAAAAGTAATTTCCGCTTGATAATGTATTCCTTCGTCCGGAAGCCTTTCACGTCCTCTACAACCGTCTTAATCCCCTCTTCGTACTTAAAATCCGCCTTGTAGGAGCATTCACGCTCAATCACCTTCCCGTTCTCGTCACGTTGGGATGGGATAAGCACGAACTTAACTTGTCTGCTCAAGTTCTTAATCACACCCGCCTTTTCCAGCAGTACAAGTTCCTGATAACGGTTTGCTTCCTTCTTCGAGTCGAACGTCTGACCGTCCACGACGGTTTTCTTGCTGTTATATTTGCTCACTCTGCACCTCCCTTCACTTCGATATCCACCGTGTAGCCGCACGCCTTCGCAATATCCAGAAATCTATCCCACGGCACTCTCTTTCCTCGCTCCCAGTTGCTAACGCTCCTTGCGTCCGAATACACCTCCATAGCAAGCTCAGACTGAGTCAATCCTTCCGCCGTTCTCATGGTCTTAATAAGCTCTGATAATGTTTTCTCTGTTGCTTCCATGTAATCCTCCTAGTCGTCACTTCTGCACATTCCGTCGATTCCATATGCACACGCCGCATATCCGGAAATGTCGATATAGTTGTCAAGGTGCGTTCCGGGAGCCGCAGCTCTCGCCACCTTAAGCAGAACCATCATCATTGCCACGTCTCTTGAGGTAAGAACTACATCGCACCCCGTCGCCTTAAGGTATGATTCCCACATGCTAGCGATCGTCTGAAAATTGTCCTCTGCATCGCCGTAGCACTCTTGCCTTGCTCCGTTCACAATCTCACATGCTGTCCGCAGGCACTCTTCTCTCTTTTCCATTTTCTCTTTTTCTTTCATTTTGACCTCCTATTACTCGTTTTTGTCTTAAGGTATAATTTATCGGCTCTACACTTTTGAGTCGTTCTACGGGCATTTAAAGCCGTTTTAATGGTATCTCCGTTGCCAATGATTGCCCTTCATAGCTTTTCCACAGCTATTCCCGGCCATTCATAGCCATCGCTATTCTTTGCCATTCTATGCCTTTGCTCAGTAACTCATAGCAATTCATTTCCTTCGCAGAGCAACCCCACGCAACGCCAACACAGCTCGATTCCTGTCCTTTCCCGTGCATTGACCATCTACTCTCTTCCATTCCAGAGCGTTGCCTTTCAGCTCCATTCCGTTGCAGCTCGCAGCCCGCTCAGCACTTCTTCGCTTTTCCATTGCATATCTACGCTAGACTTATCCATTGCCTTACAAGTCTGGTCATCACTTTGCCATTGCTTTTCTGAACTTGACCCCTCGTCACTGTTCCATTACGTCTCACTTCATATCTTTTCCGCTACGTTTCTCCGCTATTCTTTACCTTCCGTGGCGGTTCTTAACCTCTCTTCGCCATTGCACCGCACAACTTCTCTCCTCCTATGCGGAACCTTTCTGAACAGTACCTTTCCTTAGCGAAGCAGAACCATTCTTTGCCATTGCACCGCTACACTGCTCTATTCTCAGCCTTTCTTTGCCTTTGCTCTTCATGGCTTTTCCAGAACCGTTCTTGACCTCTCTTTGCCTATCCTATGCAAATCAGTACTCCGCCACCGCAATTCCTTGCTAAGCTTTTCCATTCCGTTGCGGTTGAAGCCGTGCTACTGCACGACCTCTTCCCAAGTGAAAGCGCCTTTTCCGGAATTCCGCCACTGTCCGAAACCGTTCAGGATTCCATAATCAAGCCACTCTTCAACAAGTGCTCTATCGCCGTCCTGAAGCATCAGAATATCAAATTCAAGCTTCGCTCCCGGCTGTAATGATTCGGAATCGGAAAGCGCTACTCTTTCGCCCTGTGCGGTACTTGCTCTAAGTGGTCTCTGACAATCTCCAATGAATCCGTAATCCGTGAACGGAATTGCTCTATTCTGTTTATTTTTCACGTCGGCGAAAACGAAAATTCTCAAATCAATCTGCTTCTTGTACGCTTTCAGCTTAGAGCTATGTGTTCCCTTAAGCGTTCTAAGTGCCGAACACGCACTCTTGAAAAAGCCCTTAACCTGATAGTTCCATGCAATCGGCGTTCCGTCCTCAAGCTTCGGAAATACGGTCTTTCCCTTCTCCACGACTTCATCTACACCCAGCATTTCAACCTCTTCCTTTCGAGACATTGCGTCCGGTGCATTAGAAGCGATGTACGTTTCATGAATCTTCGGGTCTCCGGAAGCTGTTCCCAGTACCTCGTCTACGAATGTCAGTCTTACTCTCATTGTTTCCATTTTGTCCTCCTTGCCCGCCTTTTACGGCGGGACTTTCCTTCTCACTGTTTTAACGTCGATTTTTTGTTTGTTTTATATAGAGTAATAACGGCTAGTTCGTTGTGTCCCTGTTCGTCTCTTGATACATTATGATTGCGTCCTTTACGCAGTCAAAGTGCCTTTCCAGCATATCAAGTAGTGTAATCAATTCCTGCAAAGGAAGGCGGACACTCTCTTTCCCTCTGCATAGCGCAACTTCCTTTCCCCGGCAGACAATGGTTAGGCAATCCTTCCCAACGTCATCATCCACTCTGTACATTGCGTCAGTTATAGTTTTCTTTCGCACCTTTTCTAAGCTCAGCTTATAAAGCATTATTCCTTCAACCATCTTTCCAGTGTTTCCACTGATTCACCAGTAATCCGTGCGGCAAACTCAATCTTCATTTGTCCTTGTTTGAGTCTCTCCGCGATCCGGGCCCAATCCTTCGGTTTGTTTTCATTCGGTGCGCCTACAATCTCAGCAAGCGGTAATCCGCAGCTTGACCCTTTGTACGAACCGATGAAGTCGTGCGCTTCTTTTGCCCGTCCGGCGAGAAGTCCAGTGATTGCTAATGCTTCACTTTTCGGCAGTATGACTGTTTTTCCCCAGCCGCTGAATGCGACCTCTTCCCCATCGACGACACATGTGAAGCGCTTTTCGACTCCGTACTCTCTATCGTCGTCGTAGCGATAATACCTGTCCGTTCCAGCTCTAAGTTCGCCTAGTCCTCCATTAATTAGCATTGAGAAGAGCCTCCCTTCTGCGGAACTCCGCTCTTACCGCTTCTCTCCGTCTGCTGTCACCCTCCATCTTTATTGGGTGGCACCGTTCGAGAATTCGGTCGTATAATCTTTCGTCCATCTGTTCCGTTGACTTTGCGAATTCTGAAAGCGGTATGTTCGTTGTGATGATAAGCGGTGTTTTCGCCTCATAGCACATGTTTATCACCTTGTAGACAAGCTCTTTCATGGTCGATGTTTGCCTCTCGATTCCGAAGTCGTCTATCACAAGTAGTCTATGTCTTACAAGCTTCATGAGTTTTTCAACCTTCTCATAGCCCTTCAAACCCTCAAGCGCTTCTGCGATGTATGAGAAGTTCGTGAAGCGTGCAGTGTAGCCGCTCTGAAGCAGTGTATTTGCGATTCCAGCGGCTATTGTGGACTTCCCAGTCCCTACTCCGCCAGTGAGCAGAAGTCCTATCCCATCCCTTGAAAAGTCATCGAAATGGTCCACGTAGCCTTTCGCCTTGTCCACATACTCGTTCTCTTCAAGCTCTTCAAGCGTTCGACTGTATGCCATCTTCTGCTCTTCTCCGTAATCCTTAAAGCAGCACTTTGCGTTCCTTTGGATAATTACCTCACGTTTTCTCCGCTCTTCAAGGTTCCGTGACTCTTCCACGCACTTACACCCAGGCTCCACAATCAGAAGTCCTCTCTTCGTGTGAATCGCCACCTGTTTCGGTGTGTTGCACACCGAGCAATAAATAGTCCCATCACGAACGTATTCATTTTCTCTTAACTCTCTCATTCATTCTCCTTCCTGATTTTTCCATTCAATGCCACACCAAGCTACTCCGTCGCTCCGCTTTTCGATACAGTTCATTTCCCTTGCGGCTCAATCCGGTTCCGTAGCGTAGCATTTCATGTCTTTGCCTTTCCCAAACAACTCTGTGCTATTCTAAACTTTTCCGCCACCACTCTATTCTAAGCTCTTCCGCAACGTCTCTTTTCGTCTCTATGTTTTTCCCACGCAATTTATCGTCTTTCCAAACTATTCTTTTGCGAGTCAAGTCTATGCGATTCCTATGCTATTCGCGGCTATTCGCACCGTTTCTTCGCCCAAGCCACGCTTTTCAACTCCGAGACTGGTCTACGCTGTTCCTTTGGCAATCATTGCTTCACTATTCCTTCGCCATTCTCGACATTTCTTATCCCTTCCGTCGCCTAAACTTTTCTTTTCCTGGCCTACACTTTTCCGTGCTTCGCTATTCCGCCACACCTAAGTGCAATTCCTTTCCTTCGCCTAGATACCAAGCAAGTCGTCTAAGTCGGTCTTGCTGTAGTCAAGTTTCGGATTCATTGGAGGCTCATAATTCTCGTCAAGGTAATCTATGTATCCGCCGTTGAAGAATGTGTTTCCGTTCTGTGCTTGTCTCCACTCGTCCTTTTTCAAGTCCTCAAGGTATCTATCAATGGCACGCTTGACATTATCCCAACCGTGGCTCATTAATCGCTCTTTAGACTTCTTCGAAACTCGACCCTTCCCTCGCTTGTTAGGATAGTACTGCCATGCTCTTTCGAAGAACTCTTCAGGGGTCTCCTTAAGTGATTCAGAACACGAATGCACATTATTATCTCTATCTGTATATTTATTGTTTTTATCTATAGTTATATTGTGTGAAATTTTTTCACACCCCCTATGAAAATTTTTCACACTCTGTGAAGTTTTTTCACACCCCCTATGAAAATTTTTCACACCCTGTGAAGTTTTTTCACACCCCCTCTCTGCCTGATAGGACACTCTTTTTTCGTTGTTATTAAGAATTAGTTCCGTTTTGCTAATCAGCTTTGCTTCCAAAAGCTTATTAAGAATCGTCATGACTGTTCGCCGTGTGCACCCTACCCAATCTGCAAGGTATTGTGCTGATCCAGTGAACTCTCCTTGCTTGTTCTGTGTGAATCCGTAGATAATCGCATAGACGATAAGCTCATTCCCGGAAAGATTTAAGTCTGTTCTCATCCACCCTTGAATTGTGATGTAAGTTCCGTCGCTAATCATATCTACCTCCTAAAAAGGCAAATCATCGTCCACTCCGATAAATGCATCCGTTACACTCTCGCTTCTATGCTCTCCCTGATTCCCGCCGCTGTTTGGCTTGCTCAGGAACTCGATTCTGTTGGCGACAACATCAGTTGTGTACACCTTCTTTCCGTCCTTCCCATCGTAGCTACCAGTCTGAATCCGTCCGTCAACCGCTACCATGCTTCCCTTCTTCAGGTACTTGTTGCAGTTCTCAGCCTGTTTGCCGAATGCGATAATGCGAATCCAGTCTGTCCCCTCCGTTGGTCTATCAACAGCCATTGTGAACTTACAAATAGCCGTGTCCTTATGTGCTCCGCCGTATGTCAGTTCAGGGTCTCTCCCCAGCCGACCAATCTCAATTACTTTGTTCATGCTTCTCTCCTTCCAGTAAGTAATTAATTTCTTCTCTCGACATTGTTTCGATGCCTTGAGCTTTGCAATCAAGAACGACTTCATCAATCAATCTTGACATTGACTTAGTATCGTATTCGGACGTCCCGTAATACGCTTTTAAATTGTGGTAACCGGCAGTTCTTCGGCATGGTCCAATATCATCTACGAACCATGCTATACCGTGACTACTCCACACCTTCGAGAAGGTCTCTAACGCGTCCTCTCGCACGGGGATTACGTAATATTGACCGAATCCCCTTACGTAGTATTTGTATAGCTCTATGGGGCTGTTTTCGACCTTAAAAGCCAATTCCTTTAAAAGCACCCACATGTAAGCGTTTGCGTCCAGTGACCTTTTCTTCTTTCGCCGCTTGATAGACACCGTGTATTCCGCTTCAGAATCTACCTTCCCAGCTTCATCAATGATTCTCTGGAGCTCCGCAGCTTCCTTCATGTCACACTCAATCGTTAGTTGTGCGCTCCATAGTGTCGTCTGAAGATTCAGATTCTTTATCCGCATAATAGTTCCTTCCGAAAACCTCCGTAAATTCTATGTTCGGGTACGCTTCCTCAAAGCGTACCTGCGCCCATGCCTTAAGCCTATCGTTCAGCTCTCTGTTATGGTGTACTCCGTGCGGCGGCTCATTGTGATGAGCGTGGCACAGATAAACCATCATTCCGTAGGCGGTACTGTTCTTCCGATTAGCACCGCCGTAAACGTGGTGTTCTTCTGTATTCGGATTCCCACAGAATAGGCATCCGGATTCGCGATCCTGTAAAATTGATTTCATCAAGCGTTCGCCTTGTCGATTTTGCTGTTAAGAACCTTGCTTGCGTGAACATAATCCGCTTTGGTCATGTCTGAAATCTTATCGACTTTGTAATATTTCAGGAACTTTTCAGTATCCGTTCCCAGCTCTTCCATCATCTGTTCAAGCACTCTGCACTCAGCCTTTGAAATCGGCTGCATAGCCTTCTGATTTTCCTTTGCGTTCAGCACTTCTTCTGCACTGGCGATGGAAGTGTCGATTCCGATACCGCAGAATCCAAGCGCTCTTCCAACCGCCGATGTTTCACAGTTCTCAATGTATGAAGTCTTGTTGATGAAGGAAGACCCTTCCTTCTCGTAGGCAAGACCCGTTCCGAGGAGAATGCTATTCCCTTCATCGTCTTTCGTCCAAGCCTCCGCTCTGATAACACACACACCCGCTTCGAGGGAAACAATGTCCGTTTTGATGCTTCCCATCGGGTACAGCTTACGGAAAGCGGTCACACGCTGCGGAACCTCCGCATAGTCCTTGCCTTTAACATCGGTTGTCTTAAGTTCTGCATTAACCGCCTTAATCTGTTCATAATTGATAGCCATCTTGTACCTCCTTACCAAGCCATTCTCATATAATCGCTGTTCCATTCTCTTTCAACTTCGCTTCTTGAGAGCTCGTCCGCTTCGAAGTAGTAATCCTCAGTCACGATTCTCTCTCCACAGCACGGGCAGTAGTGAAAAGTCTGCTCATGCTCTCCAAAGTCGAACAACACCTCAGTGTCCTCTGTAATGTCGTCCTCCGTGTATACCACCCCACACTCTTCACAGCGGTACTTCTTCGTCAAGTCAATGTATTCCTGATTCTTCATACCTTTTACCTCCCTAGAATTAGAACGGGAGCTCCGCCCACATATAAGCTCCTTCATGCGGACTCTGACCCCACGAATACTCATGCCCCCAATGCGACGTATTCCATCCGTACTTAACTGTGTAGTAGATGTTCGTCATGGAACATAACGACCCATCCTCAATGAACGTCGCTATCAGATATTCGCCATCCTTCTTCGGGTTAGCTCCCTTGTTCCAAACCATTTCCTTGTGAATTTTCATTACTTGTCCTCCTTTTCCAATACTTCCATAACCATGCTGAAACAGAGTTCAAACGCCGCTCTCACCGAGGTTTCATCGCGCCCCATGTCAATTGCACCTCTAGCAATTGCCTTTCCAGCGGCTGCATACTCAGCGAACAGGCTATCAATCATTCCTCCAACGGTTACCATTCCAAACTCATCTGTCTTAATCATCTACATGCCTCCTATTTCATAGTTCCCTTCTCGATAAAGTCCATTCTGTCGTTGTCTGCATACAGACCGAATACCACCCAGGAAACAATCTTCTCGAACACCTTGTAAGCCTCCATCAGCTCGTCAAACCTTCTGCTAACGCTTCTCCCGTTCTTGTCGTTGTACGCTCTCACCGCATACTTGTTTCCGACCTTGTTAATGCTGTAATGCACCTGTCTGCTAACATCATCAACGCTTGTAATCATGAAATCCATTCTACATACCTCCCCACAAAATCATTGCTACCATCATCAGTGTTCCAATTGTGCCTCCGATGTACATTCCCACGGTGTCGCCGTTGTACTCTTCAGCCGCTTCCTCTTCGAGGAACTTCTTAACCTTCAATCTGAAGCTCTTCATAACCTTTTTCCTTTCCCTTGCGAAAATCATCAATATTGAGTCGAATGCACTTCCCCACTCTGTAGTACGGGATTGAATCGCTCTCAATAAGTCGGTATACAGAAACCGTGCTAATCCCCATGATTTCCGCGAACTCTGATACTTTCACAAACATCACAGCCTCCATTCGTTTACTTTTTTAGCTGATTTGGCTAAGAAAATTAGCCGTTTTGGCTAAAAAAAATTTTCTTCATTTCTGCCATTGTTCTAATGTTAAGCAATTCGCACAGCG
>ERZ1034939.204-NODE-204-length-42463-cov-10.646529_pt1 | contig 42463 bp, 32 predicted proteins | sample MGYA00520626_ERZ1034939 | MGnify/ENA primary metagenome ERZ1034939 (study PRJEB33766, sample SAMN09781751) | gut metagenome | biome: gut microbiome | host: Homo sapiens | place: Madagascar | study: EMG produced TPA metagenomics assembly of the PRJNA485056 data...
CGCGATTAGGCCTTGAGGGCCTCCTCGACGGCGACAGCGCAGGCGACGGTGGCACCGACCATGGGGTTGTTGCCCATGCCGATGAGACCCATCATGTCGACGTGCGCAGGCACGGAGGAAGAACCGGCGAACTGGGCGTCGGAGTGCATACGGCCCATGGTGTCGGTCATGCCGTAAGAGGCAGGGCCGGCGCCCATGTTGTCCGGGTGCAGGGTACGGCCAGTGCCGCCGCCAGAAGCGACGGAGAAGTACTTCTTGCCAGCCTCGATGCGCTCCTTCTTGTAGGTGCCAGCGACGGGGTGCTGGAAGCGCGTGGGGTTGGTGGAGTTACCGGTGATCGAGATGTCGACGTTCTCGTGCCACATGATGGCAACGCCCTCGCGGACGTCGTCGGAGCCGTAGCAGTTGACGGCAGCGCGGGGACCATCGGAGTAGGGGATGGTCTCGACGACCTTGAGCTCGCCCGTGTAGTAGTCGAACTGCGTCTTCACATAGGTGAAGCCGTTGATGCGGGCGATGATCTGGGCGGCGTCCTTGCCCAGACCGTTGAGGATAACGCGCAGCGGCTTCTTGCGAGCCTTGTTGGCGTTCAGAGCCAGGCCGATAGCGCCCTCAGCGGCAGCGAAGGACTCGTGGCCAGCCAGGAAGGCGAAGCACTCGGTGTCGTCGGAGAGCAGCATGGCGCCCAGATTGCCGTGGCCCAGACCGACCTTGCGGTCCTCGGCGACGGAGCCGGGAACGGTGAAGGCCTGGATGCCCTCGCCGATGATGGCGGCAGCCTCAGAAGCGGTCTTGGCCTCACGCTTGACAGCGAGAGCGCAGCCGAGGGTGTAGGCCCACTCGGCGTTCTGGAAGGCGATGGACTGGGTGTTGTTGACGATCTCACGCGGGTTGAAGCCCTTGTCGGTGCAGATCTGCAGAGCTTCCTCGAGGGAGGCGATGCCGTTGTCGGCGAGGCACTTGTTGATCTTGTCAGCGCGGCGCTCGTAACCTTCGAACGTAACAGTCATAGTTATTTCCCTCCCTTTCTACTCGTGAACCGGGAACACGCTGGCGACGGAGTGAGTCTCCTCGTCGGTGCGCGGGTCGATGTACTTGGCGGCATTCTCCCACTGGCCGTAGTGACCCATGGCGCCGGAGATGGCCTCCTCGGGGGTCTTGCCGGCCTTGACGGCGTCGGTGAACTTGCCGAGGTTCAGGAACTCGAACGCGATGATCTCGTTCTTGTCGTTGAGAGCCATGCGGGTGACGTAGCCCTGAGCGAGCTCGAGGTAACGAGCGCCCTTGGCCTTGGTGCCGAACATGGTGCCGACCTGAGAGCGAAGGCCCTTGCCGAGGTCGTCGAGGGAGGCGCCCACGGGCAGGCCGCCCTCGGAGAACGCGGTCTGGCTGCGGCCGTAAACGATCTGCAGGAAGATCTCGCGCATGGCAACGTTGATGGCGTCGCAGACGAGGTCGGTGTTGAGGGCCTCGAGGATGGTCTTGCCGGGAAGGATCTCGGAAGCCATGGCGGCAGAGTGGGTCATGCCCGAGCAGCCGATGGTCTCAACGAGGGCCTCCTCGATGATGCCGTCCTTGACGTTCAGCGTGAGCTTGCAGGCGCCCTGCTGAGGTGCGCACCAACCCACACCGTGCGTAAGACCGGAGATGTCGGAAATCTCCTTGGCCTGGACCCACTTGCCCTCCTCGGGGATGGGTGCGGGGCCGTGGTATGCACCCTTGGCAACGGGGCACATGTTCTCCACTTCCTGTGAGTACTGCATGCCTCTCCTCTCTATCGTGTTGGCGTCCCGTCTGGGGTCGTGGCTGGCGATTGCCGGTTGAACCCAAAAAGGGACATGACATGCAGCCCCTATAATACCGCGAAATGCATTGAATATTCGGCGAACGGCTCAGTTTTCGTAGCGAGAAGCGCGGAACCTTCAATTGAAGCGATTAAATTGAGACAATGTCATCAGAAGTGCCTGTCCCATTTCGCCCTAATTTGGTTAGCTTTTGGTCAGCTTTGGGAAAGACATATCGTATGACCTGCTACAACGATGCCGTTCGCCGTGCGAATGATGCCATCTGCCGAAGCAGGGTGCGTTTTTACATGTTTGTTTTGATTGCGCGTTTCAATCGTGATGTATTGGATGCATAGGCAAACCCACGAGCAAACCCCGCAGAAGGGAGTGCCATGCAGCGCGTTTGGAGATCGGCCAGCGGTTTATACCATGTTTCGGCCCGCGGTACTGGCAAACAATTGATTTTTGAGAACGATGATGATCGGTGGGAGTTTCTGGATCTAATGCGTGATTGCTGCCGCGATAAGGGGGTGACGATACTCGCGTGGTGCCTCATGGGTAACCATGTCCATCTCGTTCTTGCTGATTACGAGGATGGAATGAGTGCAGCCATGCAGCGGCTGCTGCTCACGTATGCCCGCCGGTTTAACAAACGTACCGGTCGCACGGGCCATTTATTCCAGAATCGTTTTGACCGCCGCTCACTCGATGACGACCGTCATCTTATGGCGGCGATTCGATACGTTCACGCCAATCCGCAGGAGGCTGGCATCTGTCCGCTCGAGCAGTATAAGTGGAGCAGTTTTTCTGAGTATCTGCGTGCTTACGACGGAGAGGGCCCCCTTGGCTTCTCGAACCCTTCGACTGTGCTCGACCTGTTTGGGTCGTCAAAGAGCTTCATCGCGTATTCACTGGCGATATCCGATGGTCCTGATCCGATGTTTCATAGCTTGGATCAGACGGAGTGGGAGCGTCGGGTGTATGCCGACAACTTGGCTAAAAAGCTCGGTGTTCCGCTTGATAAGCTCAAGACCGTGCCACCTGCACAGCGCGACGGGATTATATATGCCCTGCACGACAGCGGTTATACCGTACGTGAGATTGAGCGTTATACGGGGATTAGCAAGAGCACCGCTTCACGCATTGTGCGAGCCTTTTCTCTTGTAAAAGAGCAGGCAGGGTGTTTAGATTGAGCGGAAAATCGGGCTTGGACTCGCGAGAAAGAAATAGCGAATAGATTGTCGTGATCCAAAAAGGGCCAAATCGCACGCGTATGCGATTCGGCCCTAAATTTATTTGAGATTTGGGACAAGTACTACTGATGACTTTGTCCCATAAGGTTTGGGACAAGTACTACTGCTGAATTTGCCCTGCGAGCATGCCGTCGAGGGTGCGCCAGGCGAGCTCGGCGCACTTGACGCGGGCGGGCATGTGCGAGATGTCCTGAAGCTGGGCGGCCTCGTCCAGGTCTTCCAGGTCCTCCTCGGAGAGCTGCTCGCCGCGGATCATGGCGAGGAAAAGCTCTGCCAGACGACGCGCCTCCTCGACCGTCTCGCCGGTGATGAGGTCGGCCATGATGTCGGCGCTGGCCTGGCTGATGGCGCAGCCGTGCCCGGTAAACGAGGCCTCCTCTATTACATCGTTCTCGACACGCAGCTGCAAGGTGAGCTCGTCACCGCAGCTGGGGTTGATGCCCTCGTGCTCGTGCGTGGGGGCATCCATCTCGTACTTGTAGTCGGGGTGCGAGTTGTGCTCCATAAACGTGGTGGAGGTGTACAGATTACCCATTGAACGTGCTCCAAACGTGATGAAGGCCGGCGATGAACTTATCGATATCGGCCTTGTCGTTGTAGAAGGCTACGCTGGCGCGGCAGCAGGCGAGGTTCTCGACGCCCAGCCAGGTGAGCAGCGGCTGCGCGCAGTGGTGACCGGCGCGGATGCAGACGCCGTCCATGTCCATGATGCTCGCGACATCGTGCGGGTGGATGCCCTTGACGTTAAAGCTGACGACGCCGTGATGGTTGTCCCAATAGATGGAGCCGATGATCTGGACAAAGTCGAGCTGCATGAGCTCACCCATCAGGTAGTGGACGAGTGCCTTCTCACGGGCCTGGATGTTTTCGTAGCCCACCGTGTTGACCAGGTAATCAAGAGCCGCACCTGTGGCGAAGATGCCGGCGGCGTCCTGCGTACCGGCTTCGAACTTCTCGGGGACGGGTGCCCAGACGGCGTCCTGCTCGGTGACCGAGTCGATCATCTCGCCGCCGGTCAGCATGGGCGGCATAGCGTTGAGCAGGTCCATCTTGCCCCATAGCACGCCAATGCCCATGGGACCCATGGCCTTATGGGCGCTAAAGGCAAAGAAGTCGGCTCCCAGGTCGGCCACGTTGACTGGCATGTGCGGCAGCGACTGCGCGCCGTCGACGACCAGATAGCCGCCGTACTTGTGCACGAGCTTGCCGAGATTCTTGACCGGATTTTCGACGCCCAGCACGTTAGAGACCTGGCCCACGGCCAAGATCTTGGTCTTGGGACCCACCTTGGCCAGAACCTCCTCGGTCGTGAGCTGGCCGGTCTTGGTGGGGTAGAGGTAGACGAGCTTGGCACCGGTCTCGCGGCAGACCTGCTGCCACGGGATCAGGTTGGAGTGGTGCTCCATGATGGTGATGACGACCTCGTCGCCGGGCTCGAGTACCGTGGGTGCAAAGCTCTTGGCGACCAGGTTGAGCGACTCGCTCGTGTTGCGGGTGAAGACAACCTCGTTGGCCTGGGGGGCGCCGATGACGTCGGCGATCTGCTGGCGCACCTTTGCGATGGCCTCGGTGGCCTCGACGGACAGTGAATACAGGCCGCGCAGGGGGTTGGCGTTCATGCGCTGGTAGAAGTCGCGCTCGGCGTCGAGCACGCAGGCAGGGCGCTGCGCGGTGGCGGCGCTATCGAGGAAGGCGATCTCGGGGTGCTGCTGGAACAGCGGGAACTGCGCCTTGTAGGGGTTGGTCTCGATATCGACGGTAGGCCAGCCTCGCGAGGCCTCGTCGCTGGCGTCGAGCTCCATAGGCTCCGGTGCGGTACAGGTATCGCATTTAACGTGTTCGGTGTCGATCATGCGAGCTCCTCCTCAAAGTTATCGATCAAGTTGTTGCCCATGCGGACAACGGCGGCGCGGGTGCGCTCGTCGCTAGCGGAAAGCGCGGCGTCCTCCAGCTTGGCGCGGATGAACAGGTCCTCGGCGGCGCTTTGGTCAAGGCCGCGGCAGGCGAGGTAGAACAGCTGCTCGTCGCGGACATGGCCGATGGTGGCGCCGTGGTTGCCGGCGACGTCGTCCTCGTCGCAGAGGATAACGGGAACGGTCTTGTTATCGACGCCCTTGTTGGCCAAAAGCACCGTCTCGCGTTCGGTGCCGACGGCACCCTTGCAGCCGTGCAAGAGGTCGATGGTGCCGCGGTAGACCTTCTTGGACGTGCCGGTCAGCACGCCGTTGGCGTCGATCTCGCACTCGGTTTTGCGGCCGCGATGGCGCAGCTCGTAGTTAAAGTCGCGCACCTGCTGGCGGGCGCCCAGGTAATCGGTATCGATGGTCACCTTGGCGGTATCCCCCAGCAGGTCGCCGGCAAGGCCGGTGGCGCTGGCGCCGGCGCCCAGGACAGTGTGCTGCACGTCGACGCGCGCGCCCTCGTCCAGGAACAGGCCGGTGTCGTCGAGTGCGATCCAGCTGTCGTCGAGTGTCTGGGTGCAGGTCACGTTGACGGTCGCGTACTCGTGAGCGCACACACGCAGCACGGAGCCCACGACACCCTCGCCGGCAACGGGGGAGTCCAGGGCTATGCGCAGGTCAAGCGTTGCCTGCGGGCGGGCGACGACGTCGATGGCGGCGATGGCGGCCGCAGCGTCGACGCCACTCACGCGCACGGTAACCGTGGCGTGCTGGTATGCGGGCACATCGACGACGATGCGCTTGGTGGCGTGGTCGGCCAGGTAGGTGTAGGCAGCCTCGCCCATGCCGGTCTCGAAGGCCTCGGCAGGGGAGAGCTCCTCCTCGAGCTTGATGGCGCCGGCCTGGTAGACAGAGGTGGCGGGCACGTCGAGCTCGGTCTCGGGCGTGATGCGGGCACGGTCGGCAGCGTCGCCGGGGGCGGAGGCGCGGCGCTCGGGGAAGCGCTCGGCCATGGCGTCCATGGCGGCGTCGAAGGCGTCGGCGGCGCCGCGGAGCTGCTCGTCCAGCCCCATGACCTCGACGGCCTCAGCGGGGGCGGCGGCAAGCTCGTCGGAGAGCTCGAGCTTGGTCTGGTTCATCTTGAGCCAGCCCCAAGTCGCCGCCGGCATCGCATTGACCTGCTCGAGCGTGGTTGCAGCGGTGTTCGTGGTCTGTTTCATTATCCGATCGCTCCTTCCATCTCGAGCTTGATCAGGTTGTTCATCTCGACGGCGTACTCAAGCGGCAGCTCCTTGGAGACCGGGTTGGCAAAGCCGTTGACGATCATGGTGCGGGCCTCTTCCTCCGAGATGCCGCGGCTCATCAGGTAGAACACCTTGTCGTCGCCGATGCGGCCGATGGTGGCCTCGTGGCCGATGTCGACGTTCTTGGCGCGGATGTCCATGGCGGGGATGGTGTCGGAGCGGCTCTGGTCGTCGAGCATCAGCGACTGGCAGCTCACGGTTGCCTTGGAGCCCTCGGCCTTGGGCGTGGCCACGATGGAGCTGCGGAAGGTCTGGATACCGCCGCTCTTAGAGATGCCCTTGGTCTCGACGGTTGCCGAGGTCTCGGGCGCGTTGAGCACGACCTTGCAGCCGGTATCGAGGTTCTGGCCGGCGCCGGCAAAGGTGATGCCGGTAAAGCTCGAGCGGGCGCGGCGGCCGTTGAGCACGCTCATGGGGTAGAGGTAGCCCACGTGGCTGCCGAAGGAGCCGCTGATCCACTCGATGTCGCCGTCCTCGTCCACGCGCGCACGCTTGGTGTTGAGGTTGTACATGTTCTTGGACCAGTTCTCGATAGTCGAGTAGCGCAGGTGTGCGCGCTTGCCCACAAAGAGCTCCACAGCGCCGGCGTGAAGGTTGGCCACGTTGTACTTGGGCGCGGAGCAGCCCTCGATAAAGTGCAGGTCGGCGTCGTCCTCGACGATAATGAGCGTGTGCTCAAACTGGCCGGCGCCCTTGGCGTTAAGGCGGAAGTAGCTCTGCAGCGGAAAATCGAGCTTGGTGCCCTTGGGCACGTAGACAAACGAACCGCCTGACCACACGGCACCGTGCAGGGCCGCAAACTTGTGGTCGGTGGGCGGGATGAGCGTCATGAACTTCTCGTGGATGAGCGGCTCCCACTGCGGGTCGTGCAGGGCCTCCTCGATGCCGGAGTAGACGATGCCCATCTTGGACGCCGTGTCCTGCATGTTGTGGTAGACGAGCTCGGAGTCGTACTGCGCGCCGACGCCCGCCAGGTAGCTGCGCTCGGCATCGGGGATACCCAGGCGCTCAAAGGTGTTCTTGATGTCGTCGGGCACCGACTCCCAGTCGTGCTTTTGGTCGGTGTTGGGCTTGACGTAGGTGACGATGTTGTCCATGTCCAGGCCCTCGATGGAGGGACCCCACGTCGGGTCGGGGAAGCGGTTGAAAATCTCGAGGGACTTTAAGCGCAGGTCGAGCATCCACTGCGGCTCGTCCTTCTTGGCGCTGATCTCGCGCACGATGCCGGGCGTGATGCCGGCGTCGAGACGCTCGAATCCCTCCTCGCCATAGGTGAAGTCGTAGAGGCTGCGGTCGATGTCCGCGACCTCGGTGCGGTTCTTGGTCATTGCGTCGCCCCTTTACGCCTGCTGTTCGGCAGCGGCGGCTTCGGCCTGAGCGCGCTGCTCGGCGGCCTCGCGCTCGAAGGTCTCAAAGCCGTTCTTGTCGATCCAGGGGATGAGCGAGGCGTCGTCCTCGCGCACGATGTGGCCCTTGACCATAACGTGGACGCGGTCGACATCCAGGTGCTCCAGGATGCGCGTGTTGTGCGTGATGATGAGCATGGAGCCGTCGCAGCTCTTGCGGTAGGCGTCCATGCCGTGGCTGACGGTGGACAGGGCGTCGACGTCCAGGCCGGAGTCGGTCTCATCCAGGATGGCGAGCTTGGGCTGCAGTAGCAGAAGCTGGAGCATCTCGACCTTCTTTTTCTCGCCACCCGAGAAGCCCACGCCCAGCTCGCGGTTGAGGTAGGCGGTATCCATGTTGAGCTCGGCCGCGAGCTCCTTGACGCGACGGCGGAACTCCTTGCCCTTCATCTCCAGGCCGGGGCGGCCGGCGATGCTGGCGCGCAAAAAGCTCGACAGCGGCACGCCCGGGATCTCGACCGGGGCCTGGAAGCTCAGGAACAGGCCGGCGCGCGAGCGCTTGTCGGTGGTGAGCTCGGTGATGTCCTGGCCGTCAAAGACGATGCGGCCATCGTTGACGGTATAGACGGGGTCGCCCATGACCAGGTGGCCGAGGGTGGACTTGCCGGCGCCGTTGGGGCCCATCAGCACGTGGGTCTCGCCGGCAGCGACGTTGAGGTTGACGTTGTGGAGGATGGTCTTCTCGTCCACGGAGGCTGTCAGTCCTTCGATGGAAAGCAGCGGATTTGCGCTCATGCTGTCCCTCTCTGTATATGGTGTACTCATAGGTGTACTAAACCCTAGGAATCTTCTCGGAATAAAGTTACTATGGGTTCGGTTTTAGTCAAGAGATAACCCGACTAATCCACTCGACTTTTCAGACACGGGACATATTCATTAGAAGTATTTGTCCCAAGAACGATGAGAGGGTAGGTATGCTCATTTCTTCTAAGGGCCGCTATGCCCTCCGCCTGATGATCTATATCGCAGCACTTGGTGACGTCGAGGGCAAAATCGCCCTGCGCGAGGTCGCTGACCGCGAGCATATCTCGCAAAAGTATTTGGAGCAGTTGGTTCGTCCTCTTATGAAGGCGGGCCTGCTTAAGAGCGTGCGCGGCAAGGGCGGCGGCTACATGATGGCCAAGGACCCGGCCGAGGTGCGTGCTGGCGATATCCTGCGTGCCGTCGAGGGCAGCACGGCACCGGTGGCGTGCGATGGCATCGACAACAGCTGCACCCGCAGCGATCTATGCTCAACGGTCAAGTTCTGGCGCGGGCTGGACGACGTGATCGAAAAGTACGTCGACGGTGTGACGCTGGCCGACCTGGCAGCCGTCCCCGAGATCAACTTTGATATCAAGCTCTAAAGCGGGCTGCCTGCAATACTCGAGATTCGCGGAGAGTTGTTGCCGTTTACCGGGTGGATGTTGTGCAACAACGGTCGAGTTGCGATACTAAATAACATCTTTGCAAACTGCACTTTTACTACACTATTGCAGGGAGGATCTATATGCAGCCCAAGCATTCTGCAATTGTCGCGGGGCTGACGCTTGCGCTTTCGATTGGCGCCGCCGCCGCACCCGCTTATGCCGTTGCCGAGGAGACCACGCCAGGTGTTGCCTCGGATGCCACCGATATCGACAAGGGTCTCTATACCCAGCAGTCCTTCTCGGGCGTGCTGAGGTCGGTTCAGGGCGTCTCGTTTGTCAACGTTTCCAACGAAATGAAGTACTTTACCAAGTACGAGAGCCATGGCAAGTACAACCAGGGCTTCTCGTATGGTGATGGCTATAACGCACTTGGTTACTACCAGTTCGATCGTCGCTATTCGCTCATTCCGTTTATGAAGCAGGTCTACAACTACGATTCTGCTAAATACAGCATGCTCAAGCCTGCGATTGATCGCGCCGGCGATATTTCCAATGCAAACAATCCCATGTACGCGAACGGTCAGCTCACCGAGCTCGGCCGTATTGCCCAGCAGGCCTTCCTTGGCGCGTATAACACCGACCCGGTTGAGTTCTCGGCGCTTCAGGATGCGTATGCATACAACTCGTATTATGCGGTAACCGAGGCTTGGCTCAAAAACGCTTTGGGTATCGACATTTCCGGTCGTGCCGACTGCGTCAAGGGAATGGTGTGGAGCATTACCAATATGTGCGGCACCCTTGGCTGCCAGGACTTCTTTACGTGGGCAAACCTTTCTAACGGCATGTCCGACCGCGAGTTTGTGACGGCGCTTTCCAACAGCGTGGTCAATAACGTCGCAAAGAAGTATTCGAATCAGCCTAAGTATCACGAGGGCTGGAAGAATCGTTATAAGAACGAGCTTAAGGACTGCTTGGTCTATATTGCCGAGGACGAGGCGGCCGCGGCTACTCCGACGAAGCCCGCGCCGACCGAACCGGCACCCGAGCCGAGCCCTGCCCCCGCTGCCCCTGTTGCTCCGAAGCCCGATGCGGACGGCGCAGACGATAGCGATAAGACCGACGCACCATCGACTGATACCGGCGGCGATAGTGCCAACAGCGGCGCGAATGCTCCTGGTGGTTCCGCAGCGGGCGATTCGTCGTCCTCCGACAACACAGGTGCCGCGAATGGCTCCGCTGGCACTGGAACCACTCCTGGTCCGGTCGATTCCTCGACCGACTCTAGTGCGGGCTCTGGATCCGATACTTCCGATAACGGTTCGTCCGAGGGCTCTGGCACGGACGTATCTGAGGACAGCTCGAACAAGATCCCCGATTCCGATGGTTCGTCTACCGACAATAAGCCCTCTGCAAGCGAACAGCTGGGCTCCATGCTCGGGTCGTCCCTGACGGCTGGCATCACCAACGGGGCATCTTCCAAGAATGGCAGTGCAGATCAGGGCTCGGCGGGAAAGGCCGATGATGTTGCTAGCGATTCGACCGATGTCGACGCGGGCAAGCCCGATGCCAGCTCTGAGCCCGATGCAAAGAAGGGCGTGGACAAGGGCGGCGCCGCAACGACTGCGGCCACTTCGTCCACCACGGCAAAGACGGCAACGGGCAACATGCCCAAGACGGGTGACCTCATTGTGATGACGAGCCTTGCCAGCGCAAGCTTGGCCACACTGGGCGCCACATCTATTGTGAGCGGCAAACATAAGCTCGACCGTCAGAACAAAGCTGCTGGGGAAGACGCCTCGGAGGAGTAGGTTTTTAGTCGCGTGTAGAGCAATGGATTGCAGGCGGGGCCCGGTGCGATTGCATCGGGCCCCGTTTTGATTCGTTTAGGTTGTAGGGACGGGAGCTTACAGCCCTGCCCCTTTGGGCTGTTGTTTCGCTAAGCGTTGTCCTTCATGGGAGGCATGGGCTTCCACATGGGATCCTTGATGATCTTGCGGGCGTCCTTCATGCCGCGGCGCAGCGCCGGAATGCCGGTCTTAAAGCACTTGTCGACTGCTGCCAGGCGAATGAATTCCTTGCAGAACGTTGCGATGTTGCCCAAGCGGAACAGTACCGGGTTGTAGTCGCCATAAAGTTGCATGTAGCGCGCGAGGTAGCCTCGATTGCGCATGATGTAGTAGCGGTTGGTGTCGCTGGTGGAATTGAGCTGGCGTTTACCGGCGATATCCCAGTTAGAGACGGCGCGGGCGCGCTTGAGCACTACGTCGGCTACCACGACGGCGGGGAAGTGCTGGCTCGCCACGTAGCCATAGCAGGCATCGTCGCCGTAGATAAAGAAGCGTGCATCGGGCACGCCGATCTTGTCGACTACGCGACGCGAGAACAGGCCGCCTTCAAAGCACAGTTGGTTCATGGTGCGGTAGCCCTCGGGGCCCAGATCCCATTTTGCGACGGGGTTGGGAATGCCGAGCGGAAGGATGAGCTGGTATTGCCAAAAGAAGGCCCCGCCGTCAAAGTCCAGGCGCGATCCCTGGATAACGTCGTAGCGATCGGTCCATTTGGCGAGTAGTTCAATGGCCTCGGGCATGACAAGCACATCGTCATCCATGACCCAGAACCATTGAGCACCCAACTCGTAGGCACGTTTGGTTCCTGCCGAAAAGCCGCCCGCGCCACCGCCGTTCTCGAGCTGTGGGGAATAGACGACACGGTCAGTTCCGCCCTGCGTGTCGGGCTGGTCGGCGTCAGTGCCCCACAGGTTGGTCAAGCGCTCGTTGAACGCAGCACACATGGCTTCGGTCTCGCGCGAATTCTCGTTATCGACGATCACGATGCGCCAGGGCGCGGCCGTGAGCTCGGTCATAGAGTCGAACAGGTTGGCCAAGAGCTTCTGGCGCTTGTACGTAACGACAACGATGGCGAGCTTATCGATGGGGGCGGGAAGGGTGGAAGTCATGAACGAGAATATCCTTTCGCGTGGGCAGTATATTGGCCCTGCGGAATAAACAACGTGTCCCATGGGACAGAACTATTGTAAGCGTAGGCGGGGCGCCCGCGGGTAATGTTCCGCTAATCACCAAGAACGTTTGCTACAGGCCTGGTTGACATGTGTGCGTGGCGAGATTGCAAACGCGCATTGTCGCCCTGCATTGCTTCTTCGCGTTTATTGCGCTGCCCGAAGGCGAGAGACCCAAGCGCTGTCTCGTCACGATGCTGCAGGCACTCTTTGGGTTTGGGCTGTCGTTCGTTTTGACTTGGGCGATGAAATGGGTTGTCGCTGCATTGGTGTTGGGTTGGAACGAGGTCTTTTCGAACGTTCTGGGCGAGATGGGCCTTTGGTCTGCGCATGGGGCTTCGTCACTGTTGCCCCAAGCTGACTGGCCTCAGATTTTGAAGGAGTTTTATTGCATGAGTCCACAGCTGTTCGCCATTTGCTCAACTGCTGGTTATGCGATGATCTCGAACGTCGTTTGTCTTGTTTCGTTTGCTGCCGTATTGGTGATCTGGATTGCCGTACTCGTATGCTCAATACGGGGTGGTGCGCAAGGCGGTCGTCGTCGCAAGGTGTTGATCCAGTCGCTGCTCATGGCGCTGCCCCTGGTTGTTGTTCTGGGCTATTTCGTTGTTATGCATGACCATGCAATCGTTCATATTCCGGTATTTGGCTGCAAGAACTGGGCGATTGTCTATGCGGCTTTATATACTTCGGGCGCAAGCGCGCTTCAGGGTCTGCGGAGTCAGAAGGCCGCTTAGTTGTTCATGCGGGTCTTGATGGTGTCGACCACGGCCCTTCGAACGATATCCATGATGAGCAGGGCAAACGCGAGACAAAGGCTCATAAGGATTCCGAGCAAAATGGCGCCGGCTGGATGGGGCTCTCCCGTTTGGATGCCTGTCGCCATGGCGTAGATCACATTGTCGAAGATGGGTCGCCAGACATTGCAGGTAAACGACTGTACGGCGTAGAAAGCGAGCGTGCCGGCGGCGAGGGAGGCGATTACCTTGTCTGCAGCTGGGACTTTGTGGCGCGGCTGATGGAGCGCTGCGGCGGCAACGGATACAGCGGCCAAGATAAAGGATATGACGGAAGTTGACTTGTAAGAGAGCATCCAGAGCGCGTCTTACTGGCTGTTTGCCGATAGCAGGAGCTCGAGCGCGACGGTGGCGGCAATGAGTCCGATAAGCACGATCTTGGATTTTTGAGCGCTGGATGCTTTGTCGTGGCATTCGAGGACAAAGCGCATTTCTCCAGCTGCAATAAAGGCGACCAGGTGGGTAACGGCGCTCATGAGCTTGCGCCACAAAACGATACCGGCCACTTCGTTTGTCGTCGCCGCGATGTAACCGTTGATCCCAAATGTTGTGAGTACGAGGAGCGCTACGACAAATGGGGCCCTTTTGCTGCCGATCCGCTGCCTTGCCAACGCAATCGCCGGCACGAGCAATACGGATGCTGTATAAACCCAGATAAACTCGATGCCCAGTGTAAGCCAGCCAATCTCATGCAGCGAGATTTCGGGCAGAGGATAGACGTACATCGAAACAAACAGGCAAGCTGCGCAATAAAAGAGCGTGGGCAAGACGATTTTTTTGAGTCGAGCAAAGGATTTGCGCGCAAGAGCCTGCGTAGACAATCCATTTTGAAGGTTTCTTACCGCCGAGGGGATAAGAAAATACCCTGAAATCATAAAGAAGACCTCGTTGGCCCAGCAGCCCAACAAGTTAATGGAACCAAGAACGCCAGAATAGGGGAATGCGGCGAGCGACGCGTATTCCGGCATGCCGGTGTAAACGGCTTTGAATGTCCACTGAAACGTGTGGAAGATCGCGATGCCAGCGACCGCTACCAAGCGCAGCGCTTCGATGGATATGTTGCGTGCGGCTTTGGGCTGCATGGCTTCCTTTCGTAACGGTTTGCCTCTATGGGCTCCATAGATTATATAAACGCCCGTTGGCACGTCAGCCCTTTGTTACCATTATCGACAGGTATTTCCTAAGGAGCACATTTGTCTACTAACGTCTCTGGCGGCCCTATCCTGTCGCTGCTTATCCCCATCTATAACGTTGAGCGCTACCTGCGCGAGTGCCTTGATTCCGCCGTGGCGCAGACGCTCGGGGACATCGAGATTATCTGCATCAACGACGGTTCGACCGACAACTCGCCGGCGATTATCCGTGAGTACATGGAGCGCGACCCCCGCGTCAAGATGATCGATAAGACCAACAGCGGCTACGGCGACTCCATGAACCGCGGGCTGGATATGGCGCGCGGTAAGTACGTGGGCATTTTGGAATCCGATGACGTTATGGCGCCCGATGCCTTGGAAAAGCTTGTGGCTGCGGCTAAGCACTGGGATGCCGATTTTGCGAAGGCAAACTTTGAATTCTACTGGTCTAAGCCCGAGGAGCGCCGTTCCCTGCACGAGATGTTCAAGGATAAGGATTGCGGCAAGCCGGTACATCCGAGTGAGACGACGCAGTTCTTTAAACAGAAACCCTCGATTTGGTCGGCAGTGTATCGTCGCGATTTTCTCGAGCGTAACGACATCAAGTTTTTGCCCACCCCGGGTGCTTCGTTCCAGGACACCTCGTTTGCGTTTAAGGTGATTGCCAGCGCCGACAAGGCCGTCTGCCTGCACGATGCGGTGCTCTCGTATCGACAGGACAACGAGAACTCTTCGGTCAACTCGTCTGCCAAGGTCTTTTGCGTCAATGCCGAGTATGCCGAGATCGAACGGTGGATTCGCGAGGACTATGCCCGTGCCCACGCGGCCGACGAGGTCGCTCGCATGCTCAAGTTCAATCAACTCATTAAATACGATTCGTATATGTGGAACTATGTGCGCTTGGCACCCAAGTTTTACAAGGAATTCTTGGTAAAGATGGCCGAAGAGTTCCAGTTTGCTTTGGATGCAGGGGAGTTTTCGCTGGACGATCTCAAGCCGTGGAAACGTGCGAACCTCGCTGCGATTCTAAGGGATCCGGAAGCCTGGGTCGACGAGCATCCGACTTTTGCGACCGATGGGGCATTGGGCCGTGCCAAATATTACGCCTCGGTTGGAGGTCCGGGCGTACTCGCGGCCTATCTCGTTGAATCGCTGAGGGGGTAGGTCGTGATACAGGAAACGCGCGGTCCTAAGGCGACAATTGTCGTTCCCGTATATAACTCGGCTGCCTCAATTGAGCGATGTGTCGACTCGTTGCTTGGGCAATCGGAGCCATCGATTGAGGTCGTTTGCGTTAACGATGGGTCGACCGATAAATCGCTGGCCGTCTTGCGCCAGATCGCCCAGGTCGACGATCGCGTGTTGGTGATCGACCAAGAGAACGCCGGCGTCTCTCGGGCGCGCAATGTTGGTATCGATGCCGCCGCGGGAGAGATTGTCTTCTTCGTTGACGCCGATGACTATATCGATTCCCAGACGGTTGAACGTGTGATGCAGGTCATGGGTACGGAGCATGCCGAGGTTGCCGTTTTTGGCGGCGTATGCGAGCCGGCCGATGCTGCCCCCAAGCGCGTTAGACAGCTGCTGAGCCCCAAGGCCCGCGTGTTTGGCAGTCGCGACCCGGAGTTGCTTTTTCATGCGAACGCACAGCCCTACGCTTGTCGCGCGGCATTTTCACGCGCGCTACTCGACCGCGAAGGTATACGCTTCGCTCCCGATCTGGCTTTGGGCGAGGATGTCGTTTTTCAGTTTGCGGCGTATGCGCTCGCCAGCAAAACTGTCGTCATGCCCGACAAGTTCTATCATTACGTGATGGAGAGCGAGTCGGCGACGCATGAGTTTAACAGCGAAAAGGCTCGCATTAAGAAGCTTGAAGCCCATATGAGGATGCTCAAAGAGGTTTTGGAAGACTGGGCGATGTATGGTCTTTTGAATCTGTGCCCCGGCGAGCTCGTTACTTGGTTCTTGGATTTGATCGTGTTCGATTTGGCTCGCTTGGATACGGATGGCTTTCGTTGGGTAGCCGGTTGCGTCAATATGGATTTGACGGCGTTTATGGGATCGGAGTGGGCAGATATGCCCCGCAAGGGGGCCGTACGCCGTGTTGCTCACAAGCTCGTCGCGGGGACCTCGAGTGTCTCTATGGCAGACGCCACGCTGTTCTACCTTTCGACTCGCGGATTAAAGGCATGCTTGGAGCGGTTTATCTGATATCCGGTAATTGCCGCCCCGCGTGGCCTCGCTGCTAAAATGACCTTGTTATTCGCTATCCAGCAGGAGGTTCTCTTGCAGAACTCTGATACCCCAAAAGTTTCGCTGCTTATCCCCATTTGCAATGTCGAGCGCTATCTGCGCGAATGCCTCGATTCCGCCCTGGCGCAGACGCTCGAGGACATCGAGGTTATCTGCATCAACGACGGTTCGACCGACGGCTCGCCGGCAATCATCCGCGAGTACATGGAGCGCGATGCTCGCGTCAAGATGATCGACAAGGCCAATAGCGGCTATGGCGACTCCATGAATCGCGGCCTTGAGATGGCGCGTGGCGAGTATGTTGGCATTCTGGAGTCCGATGACTTTATGTTTGAGGACTCGCTCCTAAAGCTGGTCGCCAAGGCCGACGCCGAGCATGCCGATGTTGTAAAGGGCGATTTCTACCTGTATTGGTCTACGCCTAGCGAGCGTCGCGAACTGTTTGGGATTATCGACGAGCATATGACGGGAGCCTCGTACCGCCCTGTTGACCGTCCGGGCATTTTCTATCGTAAGCCTTCTATTTGGTCGGCCATCTATCGACGTGAGTTCCTTAACGACCATCAGATCCGTTTTCTCCCTACGCCGGGTGCATCGTATCAGGATGCGGGCTTTAACTTTAAAGTTTGGGCGTGCGCCGAGCGGGCTGCCTTTATTGCTGACCCTATCCTTTGCTATCGCCAGGATAACGAGAAGAGCTCCGTCAATTCGCCCAACAAGGTATTTTGCGTATGCGACGAATATGCCGAGATGCAGCGTTTTTTGGACGAGCGCTCCGAGCTTAAGGCTCAGCTTGAGGGCATCTTGATGCGTATGAAGGTCGATACGTATCGTTGGAATGATGAGCGTCTGGTTGATGAGCTGCGCGAGCAGTTTTGGGAGAAGGCTTCACCCGAACTTAAGGCTGATTGGGATGCCGGTCGCTTTGACCTGTCGTTGTTCGATCCGCGCGGCGAGACCGACTTGCGCCTGATGGTCAAGTCTCCCCGAGCCTATATCGATTCAAGTTTTGATTTTAAAAAGCCGGGCAAGCTGAACACGTTCAAGCATTACTTTAAGATTGGCGGTCTGCCGCTGGTGTGGCGCGTGCTAACGTACCAGCGTACCTATGGAGACAATCCGCATCCCGATGACGTGCCGGCGGCACGGTAGGAGAGGCGCGTGGCCATGTCTACCCCTAAGATTTCCGTCGTCGTTCCCATCTACAAGGTGGAGGAGTGCCTGGCATGGTGCCTGGACTCTCTGCTTGCGCAGGATATGCCCGACTGGGAAGGCGTGCTTGTCAACGATGGCTCGCCGGATGGCTCGCGTGATATCGCCGTTTCTTACTGCGAGCGTGATGCTCGCTTTAAACTGGTTGACAAGCCCAACGGAGGTTTATCGAGTGCGCGTAACGCGGGCATCGCCGCGGCATCTTCCTCTATCGTTGCGTTCCTTGACTCTGACGATCGGTTTACCCCTGACGCATGTCGCGTAATCGTCGATACGTTTGAGCGCGAGGACTGCGACGTTTTGACCTTTGGCGCGAATCCGTATCCGTTGGAGGCGGGGTATTCGTGGCTCAATCAAGTTTTGAGCCCGCGGGATGTTTCTTTCCTAGGCTGCTGCTCGGAGCTGTTATTTAAAGAAGCGTCTCGCCCCTTTGCATGGCGCACCGCTTGTAAGCGCGATTTTCTGGTGAACAATGTCATCTTGTTCGATGAGTCTGTTGCTTATGGCGAGGATCAGGTCTTTGAATTTGCCGTCTATGGTCGCTCGCATAAGACGGTGCTCATTTCGGACAAGCTGTATGACTACCGTGTGGCGCGCAAAGGGTCTCTTATGGACACGATGCGTTATGACGATGAGACGCGCTTGCTGGAGCACGTAAAAATATTTGCTGCGGTGCTTGAGGACTGGCATCGCGATGGCCTTGATGATGAGCATGCCGACGACCTGGCCTATTTCTTATGCGAGCTTGTGCTCTATGATTCGCTGCGACTGTTAAAGGGTAACTGTCACAGTGTGTTCAAGGCGGTCGGAAGCGTATTGGAGGGTTCTGTTGTGGGTCAAGCGGACAAGCTCGGGCGTTGCGAGCCTTCCGTTGCCGCGATGGTGGGGACTGCGATTTCAAACGAAGATGTTTCGCCGCGCTTGCGTAGAAAGTTGATGTTCGATTTTGATTTAATTCGTTGCGGGCGTCTGCGTGCGTGCAAGCGATTCATTGATTGCGTGTTTAGTTTATAGATACAGCGGCGCTGGCCTTTGTCGGCGGCAATGCCTTGCGGGAAATATGAATATCTCTAACAACATTTTCATCGCAATAATGATTGAAAATGCTATGTTAGGAACGCTCTATTCAATTAATTTGGGAAGATTACCAATGTTGCTGCCTAAGAACGATAGACGTTGGTTCAAGGTGTTCGCTGCTTGCTTGCTTGCGTTGCTTGTAATGTGGAATCCACAACTTTCGCTTGCCGATTCTGCGGACGGTGCGCAGCCTGCACAGGGTACTACGGGCGTGGAGCAGGCTGCTTCCGCTTTGCCTAACGTATCCGAGTCGGATCAAGATACCGATGCGGACGAAGCTGGTTCCGATGCTGTGGGGGAGACGGCTTCGAATTCATCGACTTCCGGCGATGCTTCGACATCTGAGGCCACCAAGGCGGTTGCGCCTGTTATATACTATTCGGCTCATGTTCAAAATAAAGGCTGGATGGGCTATGTAGATGCTGGAAAGACTGCGGGAACCACGGGTAAATCACTCAATATTGAGGCCCTTAAAGTAAGGCTCTGCGCTAATGGTGAGCTCCTCGCTCCAAATGCGATTTCCGTTGAGGCACATGTTTCCGGCATCGGTTGGGTTAATGCTGTTGGCAACGATGCTCAGGCCGGAACAACCGGCAAGTCTAAGGCAATCGAAGCTGTGAAGATCAATCTTTCGGAGGAGCTGTCTTCTGGCTATTCGATTTGGTATCGTGTTCATTCTGCCAATTTCGGCTGGCTTGATTGGACCTGTGACGGCGGGGAGGCCGGATCGACTGGCTACGGTCGTGGCGTTCAGGCGATTCAGATTCTCATCCTTAAAAAGGGTGCGCCCACGCCCGGAAACACCGCGACGCCGTTTCGCGACCGCAAGAACGAGCCGCCCTCGATAACCTATAGCGCGCATGTTGCGAGGATTGGTTGGCAGCGAAGTGCTAAAAACGGGCAAACCTCCGGAACGACGGGACGAAGCCTGCAAATGGAAGCGCTTTCGGCCCAGATTGATTGGTATGGTCACCAGGGCAATGTTGAGCTTCGTGGACATGTCCAAAACGTCGGCTGGCAATCGTGGAAGAACGGCTTTGCCGGCACGACTGGTAAGAGCAGGCGACTGGAAGCTATCCAGATTCGCCTTAAAGGCGAGGTCGCTGAACAATACGATGTTTACTATCGCGTGCATTGTGCCGATTTTGGCTGGCTTGCCTGGACCAAAAATGGCGCCTCTGCCGGATCAGCCGGCTTTGGCAAGGCAATTCAGGCTATTCAGGTAAAGCTCGTTAAAAAGGACGCACAGGGTCCCGGCACATCTGGTATTGCCTTTAAGGGCGTCGCGGACTATGTTTCCGGTTCCGCTAAAACGATCAACGGTTCCGCTGCCAAGGTGACTGCTTCTGGCGGTATTACGACAATTGGCTCAGAATCGGGAGACGTTCTCCGTTCGATTTCTGCGTCGGTATCCAATATGAGTGCGGATGGATCGCTCCGGTACCGAGCAATTCGACAATTCGCCGGCGAGCAGGCTAGTTGGTTGTCGGATGGAGTCGCTATTGATAATCAAAATGACGGACTCCAGATTAAGGCGATTGCTTTTCAACTTTCGGGCGATTTGGGCCAAAAATACGATGTTTGGTATCGCTCACATGATTCTAATCGTGGGTGGCTCGGATGGACAAAGAATGGTGAGTACGCTGGCGCTTCCAGTGGCAGCGGCGGCGTCAATGCTGTCCAGGTTGTACTTGTTAAGAACGGCTCGAATACTCCCGGTAACACAGCCGACTCTTATGTCGACAATTCCGCGTCTTCTCCTAGGCTCTTAGGCCAAGTTCATATTGCAAATTCTGGCTGGCTTTCCGCTCGTGTCGCGGGAAGTGACGTCGTTTTGGGTTCGACGGGAAAGAGCCTGTCTCTTCAGGCTATTCGCTTGGGTCTCGAAGGTGTTTCTGCCGATTCGAGCATTTCCGTAGCGGCTCATGTGGCAAACATTGGCTGGCAGAATGCTTCGACGGCTCCTAGCTACGGCGGAACGGTCGGTCAGTCTAAAGCCATTCAAGCTGTAAAGATTGCCCTGAACGGCAAGATTGCCGATGACTATGACGTTTACTACTCCGTCCATGTTGCAGGTTATGGTTGGCTTGGTTGGGCAAAAAATGGCGAATCTGCTGGTACGGAAGGTCTCTCGCTTCAGGCGGAGTCAATTAAGGTCGCTCTTGTCAAGCATGGTGAGGGCGCTCCGTCTTCATCAGCGCTCGCATATCTCAATAGCCCGAATCTTGAGCTCAAGGCTTCTATTTCTGGCTCAGGATGGCAGGGTGCGGTTCACAATGGCGGTATGGCGGGGACGACCGGAAAGAGCCGTTCTATTCAAGCCCTTTCCATCAAGGTGTCTTCGCCTGTCTCGGGTGGCATTTCTTATGCGGCGCACGTTTCTAATATCGGCTGGCAAGCCGCTGTCTGTGATGGTGCGGTTGCGGGCACGGTGGACCAGGGACACAAAATCGAGTGTGTAAAAATGTCACTGACCGGTGATATGTCTAAGTACTACAACGTTTGGTATCGCGTACATATCTCCAATTACGGTTGGATGGGCTGGACTAAAAATGGTGCCCAGGCTGGTTCGACGGGTGTCGGCTATGGTGTTGAGGCTGTTCAAGTTAAAGTGCTGCCTAAGAGCGCGGCAGCTCCGGGATCGACGAATAGACCCTATACCAGCGAGCGCTATCATCCCAGTCGCGTTATCTTAAACGTGCCGTGTGCATTCCAATATCCCGAGCTACCTACGGGTTGTGAATCGGTTGCCCTTACCAATGCGCTTAACTATTACGGTTGCGCATTGGGCAAAACGACTATTGCGGATCGATACATGCCGTGGTCGGGCTCAAATTTTGTTACCGCTTTTTGGGGCAACCCGCATAGCGCTACCAATGGAAACTGCATTTCGGCTCCGGGAGTCACCAATACCGCAAATAGCTATTTGACCAAAACGGGTCGAAAGCAGCGTGCCTACGATCTTACGGGTAGCAACTTTTACAACTTGTATGGCTATCTTGAGCGCGGGCATCCTGTTGTGATTTGGGCAACGATCGGAATGCGCAACCTGGGTGGCTGTTATGCGACGCAGGTTTGGGGCGGACGTGTTTACCACACCTACACCAATTCTCATACCGTTGTCCTTCGCGGTTTCGATCGTGCATCGGACGTTGTGTACCTTGCCGATTCGATTGACGGATATACAACGTTTTCCGCCCGCCGCATCGCTCAACTGTATTATCAGCGTGGATCGCAAGCAGTTGTTATTCAGTAGCTACAAGGGGGTCATATGAGAAGTTTAAATAGGGCTAGATTATTTGCGTTTGTGTCGGCGGTGTTCGTTGCGGCTCTATTTGGAGTCGCAACGTCGCCAGCTTTTGCCGGCAACGACGCTCCACCTATGTCAGATGCAGCTTCGCAGCAGGTTTCGCCGGAAGCTGGCGTGGCTGCTGAGCTTGGCTCGCCTAAGGTATCGGGGAAGTCGGCCGAGGTGGCGGTCAATGCCCAACCGGCGGTCGAAGAACCTTCAACTTTGCTCGAGGTGGCGGGGCTTAGTGTGCAGGCGCACGTGCAGGGCAAGGGATGGCTTGCCGCTGTCGGCCAAGGCGTGACGGCGGGAACAACAGGTCAGTCTAGGCGTCTCGAGGCCTTAAAGCTAACGCTTTTGCTTACTGACGGCGCGACGAAACAGCAGATTGCCGATGCTGTTTCGGTCCAAGCTCATGTTTCTGGTATTGGTTGGCAATCCTTTTCTGCAAAAAATGGGCAAGTTGCGGGCACTACGGGTCAATCACGGTCTATTGAGGCCCTGCGCTTGACGCTTTCAAATGAGCTGTCCGACCGTTATTCCATTTGGTATCGCGTTCATTCTGCGGAATTCGGTTGGCTTGATTGGGCTTGTGACGGCGCCGATGCCGGTTCTACTGGCTACGGAAGGGCGGCTCAGGCTGTTCAAGTTGTGGTGCTCAAAAAGGGCGAGCCTGCGCCTGGCGCCACCGCTTGCCCCTTTAAGGATCGTCGTGATGAGCCTGCGAACTTGTCTGTAAGGGCGCATGTCTCCAATATAGGATGGATGACCACGGTTTCTGATGGAAAAGTCGCCGGGACTACTGGCAGGGGTCTTTCGCTTGAGGCCCTGAATTGCAGCCTTAATTGGTACGGCCACAATGGCGGCATTCAGCTTCGCGGCCATGTCTCAAACGTAGGCTGGCAGGGCTGGAGTAATGCATCGTGTGGCACCACGGGTAAGTCCAAAGCACTCGAGGCGGTCCAGATGCGCCTGACGGGCGATGCAGCCAATGCCTACGATATCTGGTATTCCGTGCATAGCGCCGATTATGGATGGCTTGGTTGGGCAAAGAACGGCGAGCCTGCTGGAACCGCCGGCAAGAGCAAGGCCGCTCAAGCGGTTAAAGTCGTATTAGTTCCCAAGGGTGGAGCCGCTCCTGGATCAGTTGCCGGCGCATTTTTGGGCGATGCCGACAAGCTGCGCATGTCCTCCAATGGACTTAACGGCAAAGCGGCTGGCTCTAGGACGGGGATGGATGTTGCCATCGGGTCTAAGGGTGGTTGCCTGCTGAATTCCGTCTCTCTCGCCGCCACTGGTGTCACCGAAGACGGCTCGGTTGACTATAAGGTTCTTGGCGTTGGATCTGGCTGGAGTAAGTCCTGGGCTTCAAATGGAAGTGTCGCTTCTGTTGGAGCCGGCGTCCCCGTAAAAGCTATCCAGATTAAGCTATCGGGAACGCTGGCCTCAAAATACGATGTTTGGTATCGAGTGTGCGATTCGGCTTTGGGCTGGACCGGATGGGCTTCTAATGGTGCATCTGCCGGAAAAGCGTATGGCGCATCTGGCTTGAGTGCTGTGCAGGTGAAGTTGCTCAAAAAGGGCACTTCGGCACCTGGGTCATCTAAGTGCGCTTTCGACGATTCGTTTGACGTGCCAACCGTTGTCGCCCAAGCGCACGTTGCCAATGCCGGCTGGCTTAATCCCGTTAAAGGCGGTGATGTTGCGGGACAAACTGGCAAATCTCGTTCGTTGCAGGCGCTGCGCGTTAATGTGGACGGCATCGCCGGTTTCGTAGAAGTATCGTCTCATGTGGCCGATATTGGATGGCAGGGATATGTGAACGGCGCCTCATTCAGCGGAACCGTTGGACGTTCAAAGGCGATTCAAGCTGTAAAAATGCGCCTGACTGGCGACGCTGCCCAGCAATACGATATTTACTATCGCGTCCATGTTGCTAATTATGGATGGCTTGGGTGGGCCAAGAACGATGCCATCGCGGGCACGACAGGGCTTTCGAAGCAGGCCGAAGCCTTCCAGGTCAAACTGATCAAAAAGGGCAGCTCCGATGTGCCGGTCTCTGATGTCCCCGCCTATGTCGCCGTTCCTCCGCTGGCGGTCTCTGCTAACTGTTCTGGCATTGGATGGCAGCGTGCCGTCGGCAACGGAGCGGTTGCGGGCACCACGGGTCAGAGTCGTCCGCTAGAAGCCTTTAAAATCTCGGTGTCTTCACAGATAAGCGGTGACATCGTTTATTCAGCCCATGTCTCCAACGTGGGTTGGATGTCTGAGGTCTCCGGAGGTCAGATTGCCGGATTCACTCAAGACGGCCAGTCGGTACAGGCCATTAAGGTGCGCCTTACGGGTGAACTCTCGACTTACTTTGACGTTTGGTATCGTGTTCATGTTTCCAATTACGGATGGCTCGGTTGGACTCGCAACGGATCGGCATCTGGAACCACCAGGCTGGGTATTCCCATTCAGGCAATGCAGATTCAGATTAAGCCAAAGGGGTCGGCGGCGCCCGGCTCCACTTCGAGCGCCTATTTTGATACGCCACGTTATATTGGATACCAGACACCGGGAAGATATCCCAAGGTCAGCTGTAACACCGTCAAGTTGCCTTCATATTGCAAGGGATACTTTACGTATGTGACGCCATCCCGTATTCGATTCAACGCAACGCGTCAGGATTGCATCAATGCGTTTGTCCAGCGTGCGTATGAGTACAAGGGCACGCGCTATATCGAACCGTGGTCATCGCGACCTGGGGATGCCGTCGATTGTTCTGGCTTGGTGCTCCAGTGCCTCTATGCCACGGGCATGGATATGGGCTGGTATAACCCGTACAACCACCGTTGGCTGCCTGAGCAAACGTATAACTCTATGAACTGGTATCGTAACAACACGTTTATGCCGGTGAGCACCTCTAAAATGCAACGCGGCGACGTTGTCTACTATCGAGGCCACATTGGCATCTACATTGGTAATGGCCAGATTATTGATTCGTGGCCTGGCATTGGCGTGACGCAGCGTTCGGTTTACGCCCCTGGCACGCCCATTGGTGCAGGAAGACCTTTTCCATAATTGACATCGCTTTGATTGCGGGGACCCCTGTTGGGTCCCCGTTATTTGTATTGGGCGTTTGGGTCTAGGCATTAACCTATTCTGTATGGGCCTCTTAAGCGGTTCATCTAGGTTTTAGCATTAGAATTGTCCTCCAATATGCACGCTCTTCCCCACTCAAAACCGATTGATGACCATTTAGCCCTTTTGATGGGCTGGCACTTGGGTATCGGAGGATAATGGTCGTAAAGCTATCTGTTGTAAGGGGAATACAATGAGAAAGATACGCCTGGCGTTTGTTATGACGCTATCGACGCTTATGGCTTTGCAAAGCCTGCTTTCGCCAATTTCTGTTTGGGCAGAGGTTGTAAATGCCCAGCCGTCACTCTCCTTAGAATCGAGTGACCACGTTGACCAGTCGGGCAATTTGAGCGAGACAATTGACGGTTCGCAGACTATCGATCAAATGATTGCCGAGGAGGATTCTGAAGCAGGGGAGGTTGCGTCTTCGTCCGAAGCCTCCCGTGAGTCTGTCCAAAATGATGTGGCTTCGGCCTCGACCCTTAGTGTCGACAGCGTTTCGTATACCGCTCACGTCCAGGACATAGGCTGGCAGCGTTCGGTTTGTGATGGTGCAACAGCGGGAACCACGGGTCGCTCCAAGCGCATCGAGGCCATTAGTGTAAGCTTGCTCTCCAAGGACGGTGAGGAGCTTCCCAATAGCAGCATTTCGGTTCAGTCGCATATTTCGGGTATCGGTTGGGAGGCTCACCCGGCGGGTAACTGCCAGGTATCTGGCACTACGGGGCAGTCGCGTGCTATCGAGGCTCTTAAGATCAAGCTTTCTGATGAGCTTTCTGCTTGTTACGACATCTGGTATCGCGTGCATTCCGCCAATTTTGGTTGGCTTGGTTGGGCGAAGAACGGTGAGCCCGCTGGCTCTCAGGGGTATGCTCGCCGTGTAGAAGCGCTGCAGATCAAGGTACTGCCCAAGGGTTCAGCCGATGCGCCGCAGCAAACAGTGTCGTTTAAGGATAGGACTGCCGAGCCTCCTTCGGTGACATATCGCTCTCATGTATCCAATGTTGGTTGGATGGGCAATGTGTCTGACGGAAGGACGTCTGGAAATGCCAGCGGTCCAAATGCTATCGAGGCACTGGAGGCTCGCGTCAATTGGTATGGCCACAAGGGCCAGATTTCTTCTCGTGCTCATGTTGCCGGTATTGGTTGGCAAAATTGGACATCGGGCACTGCCGGGACTACGGGTCGTTCGAAGGCCGTCGAAGCTGTTCAGTTTAAGTTGAGTGGCGAAGTTGCCAATTCGTATGACGTATGGTATCGCGTCTATTCTTCCAAACTCGGTGGCTGGCTTGGTTGGGCTTCTAACGGTTCGTCCGCCGGTTCTGCTGGTAAGAGCGCTGCGATACAAGGTATACAGGTTAGGTTGGTCGCAAAGGGCGGCAAAGCGCCCGGAAGCACTGACGGTCGATTTGTCGGTGATGTTGATTCTCTGCGTGTGAGCACGCTTAACCTTAATCGTAAAAGTCTGGGTTCCAAGAGCGGTAAGACTGTCGTACTGGGATCGGAAAAGGGCAAAGCGGCTTTGGGGTCGCTGGCGATTAACATCGAAAATCAGGATTTGACTGGTTCTGTTCGCTACGCCGGGCTTTATGAATATAGCGGATGGACGCAGGCCGTAGCGGACGGCGCCCAACTCAATGCGTTAAATAACGGTCGCGCTCTTAAGGGCATCAGGATGCAACTTTCGGGCATGCTTTCGAATTCGTACGACATCTGGTACCGTTGTTGCGATTTAAAGCGCGGCTGGCTTGATTGGGCCTGTAATGGTGCGGACTCCGGTTCGTCTGTAGCCGGCTCTTATCTTATTGCCCTCGAGATTCGAATCCTTAACAAGGGCGCCGCGGAACCCGGCTCGGTAGGGAGTCCCTTTGTCGCGGAAGCGGCCTCGAATTCGCCGCATGTCATTTATCAGGCTCATTCTGCCAATCAAGGTTGGGGCAATACCGTCAGCGACGGCGAAACGGCTGGCATTACGGGCAAGTCGTTGTCCCTTCAGGCGCTTAACGTTTCATTGTCAAATATTGGCGACGATTCGGGCGTCGAGGTTAAGGCTCATGTCGCAAACAATGGCTGGCAAAATTGGGTCTCCTCTTCTTATGCGGGAACCGTGGGTCAAAACAAGGCTATTCAGGCTGTTCAACTTCGACTAACGGGTTCGGCTGCAAATAAATACGATATCTACTATCGTGTGCACTCAGCCCGTTACGGCTGGCTCGGCTGGGCAAATAACGGTTCTTCCGCTGGTACCACCGGTTTGGGGCTTCAGGCTGAAGCCATTCAGATTAAGCTTGTTGCCAAGGGAGATTCGGCTCCATCTTCGAGCGAACCCCCGTGCGTAACGACTCCTGCGCTTTCGGTTCAGGCGCATGTTTCTAACATTGGCTGGATGAAGCCTGTTGCCAATGGTGGCGTTGCGGGCACCACGGGCAGGTCGCTTGGTATCGAGGCACTTAAGCTCAATGTTTCGAGTGATATTCAGGGCGGCATCGAGTGCTCTGCTCACGTTCAGGGTATCGGTTGGCAAAACTGGGCTGCAAACGGGTCGATTTCTGGCACGGTTGGCCAGTCAAGGCGTGTTGAGGCGGTCAAGATCCGCCTCACGGGTGAGCTGTCTAAGTACTTTGATGTTTGGTATCGAGGCTATTGTCAAAACTATGGCTGGATGGGCTGGACGTCCAACGGGCAAGCTGCCGGTACTTCCAAGGTCGGGTATAGGCTCGAGTCTCTTCAGGTAAGGATCGTCCCCAAGGGTTCGGGGGCGCCGGGGTCCACGAGCCGTGCGTTTGCCGAGCAGCCTCCTTTGTCCCCCGAAAAGCAGTCCATGCTCAACCGTGCCAATTGGTATTCGAGCAATACCAATTGGCTTATCATGATCGATAGGACCAATTGTCGTCTGGGTGTTTTCCGCGGTAGGCAGGGGTCTTGGCGCTATGCCCAGCATTGGGTGTGTTCTACGGGTGCGCCCAGCACGCCTACGCCCACCGGCATCTACTCCGTCACTGGTAAGGGTTATTCCTTTGGCCATGGTTATACCTGCTATTACTATACGCAATTCTATGGTGATTACCTTATTCATTCAGGTACGTACTATCAGGGAACGTTTAATGTTTGGGATGATCGCATGGGTATGCACATCTCGCATGGCTGTGTGCGTCTGCTTTTGGATCGTGCCAAGTGGGTTTGGGATAACGTTCCCATCGGAAGCAAGGTTGTCATTTACTAGAGCGTTTTCCGCAATTGTAGAATGTGTTCCCTGTGGCGGGGGCCTCTTTGGGGCCTCCGCTTTTTGTTGTGCGATTTGGGTATTCAACCCCGAGTAACGTAGAATAGAAAACATACGAATAAAGGGGGAAATATGCTTAAGCGCTCTGCTGTTCTCTTATTGTCTGTTTTGCTTACCGTTCAGCCCATGCTGTATCCCGTTTGCGTTTATGCAGAAGGAGCTGCTACCTCAGATATCAATGTTGGCACGACTGGCGCATCTTTGGATGACAGCCAGTTTGATGCGTCGGTTGGGGAGGGTGCATCGACTGCTAACGAGGTCGTGACTGACTCTCAATCTAATCCGGGGTCCAACGACGCAGAGATGCCAACCGAAGACGAATCGGCAATTGCCCAGGATGAACCCACGCGGGCTTCACTCGATGTCGTTGACTTTGTTTACGTCGAGAATTCCCTGGTTTCTCTTGGGGAGCAATGGAATCTCGCTGTTGCTCTTAAAGACGCCGGCGTTACTATCGATGACGCTTGTGCCACGCTTGTCGACTCCGAGGGCACTTCGCATGCCATTTCGGCGTCTGATTGCGTCGGCAATGCCGTCCGGTTTGCTGGGTCTTTCGACGAACAGAGCCAGGCGCTTCGCTATACGCTACGCGATATGACCTACACGCTCTCTGGCGGCGAAACGTTTTATGTCTCGTTTGAGGATGACGAGGTGTCTCAAAACACCTATTCATTTGAAGTCGTCTCTGCTGATGTTAAAGATTCGCTGACCGATCACGACGGTGATGGCGTATCCGCCGTGGTTATTAACGAGGACGGTTCACTTGAGTCGGCCGATTCTGTCGAGCAGGCTTTGTCTCTTGCTGACGGTTCGTCCGATGTTGCGGTCTGCGATGTCGATGACGCTGGCGATTCGAGCCGAGCGGCAGCTCGTGATTATAGGGAAAACTATCTCGTGGTTGCCATCGATCCCGGTCACGGCGGAAACGATAAAGGCGCCTGCGCAAATGGCGTCGTTGAGCGCGACGTTAACTGGAGCATTGCCAATCATTTTAAGGATGAACTTTCGACCTATACGGGCGTGACGCCGTATCTTACGACCAATGGTGAAGAGCCGGGTCTCGAGAAGCGCGTCCAGCGTGCCGCCAGTGTTGGGGCCGACGTGTTTATTAGCGTCCATGTGAATTCCGCCGCTTCCAATGCGGGTGGCTGCGAGGTTTGGGTTCCCAATGACAGCTCCTACAACAACCACGTTCATAAAGAGGGCGAAGAGCTGGGCTCCAAAATCGTGCGTCAGCTGGCAAGCCTGGGGCTTACATATCGCGGCGTTAAATCTCGCGATTGGGGACAGGATTCTAACGGTGCCAACAAATACCCCGATGGCAGCATGAAGGACTACTACAGCGTCATCCGCACCGCCCGTACCTATAACATTCCTGGCATTATCGTTGAGCATGCGTTTGTTACCAACAAAGAGGACGCTGCTCGTCTTGCCGACGATTCGTTTAGACATAAACTGGGTGTTTCGGATGCTAGGGGAGTAGCCGAGCAATACAATCTCGTTAAGGACAAGGCTGCCCGCGCAAATGCGACGGTTGGTGTTACGGCCTTTGTCTCCAATCTTGGCTGGGAGGGCACTGTTTACGACCAAAAGGTTGCGGGCACTACGGGTAAAAACCTGGGGCTTCAATCCTTTAAGGTGTCTGCCCTTAATTCGGTCGCCCAGTATGGTGGCGTTGCCTATCGCGCAAACGTTGACGGTGCTTGGCAAGATTGGAAATCTGACGGTCAAGAGGCCGGCACGGCTGGTAAGGGTAAAGCCCTCCAAGCGGTGCAGCTTAAGTTGACCGGCGCTGCGGCGAATAAATATGACATCTGGTATCGCGTTCATTCCGCTGAATTTGGCTGGCTTGGCTGGACCAAAAACGGATCGAGCGCCGGCAGCCTTGGCTATGGTAGATCTGCCCAGGCACTCGAGGTCGCTATTGTTCCTAAGGGTTCGAGTGCTCCAGGAGCAACGACAAACCCCTATTATGATCGTGCCGACGAACCCGTTGAGCTTGCTGCCCAGGCTCATGTAAGCAGGATTGGCTGGATGGGCCAACAAAAGGCCGCTGAGGGAAAGAGCATCGTTATCGGCACGACTGGTCGAAGTCTCCCGCTTGAGGCCGTTAAGTTTTCGTTTGGCAACAAAGGTGCCGGCGGCGGCATTCAGTCGAGAGCACATGTTCAAGACATTGGCTGGCAGGGCTGGGTAGATACAGGTGCCGTGAGTGGTACTACGGGCAAGAGTAAGCGTATGGAGGCGATTTGCTTGCGCCTTACGGGTGATCTTGCGTCTAAGTACGATATCTACTATCGCGCGCATGTCGCCAATATCGGATGGCTTGGTTGGGCAAAAAACGGTGAGAAGGCTGGTTCGCAGGGCTACGGTTATGCGGCCGAGGCTATCGAGGCTAGGCTCGTTAAAAAGGGTTCCGCGGCGCCCAGCACATCGGGTGAGTCATTTAAGACACCGCTTGTTATTTACAACGCGCATGTCCAAAACATTGGCTGGCAAAATAAGGTTCGCGACGGCGCGACGGCCGGCACGACTGGTCGTAGCCTGCGCATGGAAGCGCTGAATGTTTCATTGGGCAGTTGGGCGATGTCGTCTTCGGTGCAGGTGCGTGCGCACGTTGCCAATATCGGTTGGCAAAATTGGACTACAGGCACAGCAGGAACCACGGGTAGGGGCTTGGCAATTGAGGCCCTGCAGATAAAGCTAACGGGTGAAGCAGCTCAGACGTACGATGTCTATTATCGTGTCCATTCCGCCAACTTTGGTTGGCTTGGCTGGGCAAAGAATGGCGAGAGTGCCGGGTCGCAGGGTTTCGGCAGGGCTGCTCAGGCTGTTCAGATAAAGCTCGTCCGCAAGTGCGGCGCCGCCCCCGGTTCTACCGCCACGCCCTTTAGGATCAAGGAATCGGCTAAGAGCACCGATAAGATTATGGGAAAATCGACTGCTACAGCTGCGCAAATGGCAGCGGCTTATAAACGCACGGGTCGATCCTATCCCTCGAATGTCTATGCCTCTAAGGGCGCTTCCACTATCGATGCGTTTGCGAAGATTGTTGTGAATGAGGCCGAAGCGGAGGGCGTGCGCGCCGATGTCGTATTTGCGCAGGCTATGCTCGAGACCGGGTGGCTGAGCTTTGGTGGCTCCGTTAAGGCCTCTCAGTGTAACTTTGCGGGCATTGGTGCGGTTAATGCTCAGGCTGGCGGCGCAACGTTTAAGAATGTTGCCGAAGGCATTCGCGCTCAGGTTCAGCATCTTAAGGCCTATGCATGCACGGATAAGCTCAACAAGCCTTGCGTTGACCCGCGATTCCATCTTGTTAAGCGCGGCTGTGCTTCGCTCATTACAGACTTGAATGGTAAATGGGCTGTCCCCGGTACCACCTACGGGCAGAACATCATGGGTATTATCGCTCGGTTCTAACTCTTTGGCCCTTGGGATACACAGAAACGTAATTCGAAGAGTCCGCCTCAATGCAAGCACTGACATGGTTTTTGCGTGCATTGAGGCGGGTTGAATTTTCTGACTTAAACCGAGCTTTAGCTCTGTGGAGGCTAGGCTGCCTTTTTGAGCTTGCTTGCGGTCTGCAAAATGGACTGCAGGTGCTTTTTGTTTACAAGCAGGTAGGCAAGATAGATTACGGAGAAGGTGAGACTTGCAACAAGCGGCGAAGCAACTTGGGCGATGGTAACAAACGCCGCGCTCAGCGCGAGCGCCATGAAGCCTAGACGAGTTGTTTCGACACCTAGGATATTGGTGATCTTGAGCTCGGAATAAGTGCTTCGGATGCCCAAGATGAGCATGACGCCGGTGAGCGTAAACTTAACCGAATGGAAGATGTATGTTCCAGCAAAAGTGACAACGGCACTGGTGGCAAAGGCGACGACATTGATTTTGAGCAGACGCTTTTCTTGCCTTAGCACCTTAAAGAACGTGGTTCCCACAATGTCCATCTTGCCGTCAAAAATGCAGATGGGGAACAGAATCGAGAATAGCTCTAGGCTTTTGGCGTACTGCGGGAGCCATGCGGTGAGGATGACGACAATCGGCCCAAATAGAACATAGATGGCTGGAAGCATTACATCAAGTCCATCGCGCATAACCAGAAAGACCTTCTTAAGGTTGTCTTCGGAGGTCTGCTTAAGATTGGGAAAGAACACCATGCTGACCTGCGACAGGAAAGTGAGGAACAGCGATGCGATTGAGATGGAGAACGAGACGATAGAGAAGACCTCGATACCCCAATTGGCATCGATAAAGAATCGAACACAACCCAAGATGAGTTGGCTCATGATGTTTGAAATCATGAGCTTGATGCCGATATTGATGCTGCGTAGGGAGAGGGTCAGACTTTCCTTAGGAGTATAGAGTCCGGCTTGGATAAAGTCCCTAGCATGAAAAATGCAATAGGCTAGGCGAAAGACCTTGGAGATGAGATATGCCACAAGATAGGGTTCGACCACATTTACGCGTGTGATCATCAGTGCAACAAAGATCGCAAATAAAGAGAGCGTTTCAATGACGCATGAAAGCGAGAAAAGTGGCGTTTCGTTCATGGCTTGGAAGACGAAACCAAGAAGTGCTGATGCATTGGCGAGCAAGAACGTAACGCTAAAGATGGCAAGTACAAAAGCGCGTTCTTCTTCAAAGGGACCAATCAACGCTGTAATAAAAACGCCAGCAGCTATGATGCCTTGAAACAGGAGGGCAACCATAAATTGCGAGTTGACCGATTTTTTATCGATCTTTCCGCGAGTTTGCCCTCCCTTTTCTAGGTATAGGCCGTCATTGAGGCCAAAGTGCATGAATCCTGCATAGCTCATGTAGAAAATCAGCAGCTGCCAGTAGCCATATTCGCGAACGCCCAGCAATTTGGGAAGCACGAGCGATAGGGCGATGGACGAGAGCGTGCTGATTCCTTGGGATAAAAAGGCCAAGGCGATATCTTTGAGTACCTTTTTAAGATTCATGAGTCTCGCTTACATGTGAGTTGTGGCGTGGTTTGCCTGGTAATTGTAACAGCGTTGGCTAAGACGTCATTCTTATCGATGTCGCTTATATAAACTCTTGATATGCTCAGCATGGCTTTCATGGGCTGTTTTGACATGTGCTTTATTCGTTTTGAGCGATATGAATATAATTGAAACGATGTACGAATTCAGCCTATTTGTCTGCCTGTGACCGTATGGTTGTAAGCAGACGCGAAGATTAATTACACGGAGGTAATTGTGCGCACAACTAAAAATGTGTTTGTGGTCATTTTTGCCGGCGGCGTTGGCTCGCGTATGCGCGGCGCAAAAGTGCCCAAGCAGTTTTTGGAGCTGGGTGGAAAACCCATTATTGCTCACACCATCGACCATTTCGAAAAGCATCCCATGGTTGCCGGCGTCGTTGTCGTGTGTGTTGCCTCGGGTATGGACCATATGCGTGAAATAGTCGAGGGCGCTCACTACTCCAAGGTCTTGTCGATAGTTCCAGGTGGCGAAACGGGTCAGGATTCCATCTTTAATGGTCTTTCTGAACTTAAACGACTTGGCGTAACGGATGAGGATTCCATTGTTTTGATCCATGATGGCGTCCGACCGCTAATTGACGAACAGACTATCACCGCGTGTATCGATTCTGTTTGCCAGTATGGTCCCACCGCAACGGTTGCTCCTTCGCCCGAAACGATTATCGAGGAGGAGGATGGCGTGGTGGAACGTGTCGTCGACCGTTCGCGCTGCAAGCTTGCGCGTGCTCCCCAAGGCTTTAAGTTTAATGATATTTATGCCGAGCACCTTCGTGCGCGCAAGGAGGGCAGGCATGATTTCATTGATTCAATCTCGCTTATGGCTCATTATGGCCACAAGGCTCATACGGTTGAGGGACCTGCGGATAATATTAAGGTGACCACGCAGCGCGATTTCTTTGCGTTTAAGGGGTTTGTTGACTACAAGGAAATGGAGCAGCTATGGCCGCTGTAGATAAGTATTTGAATTGGACTGCTGAAGAGTTCGTTAAGAAAACGGCATTTGACTGGAAATCGATTGCTAACGCTAAGATTGTCGTTACCGGTTCAACAGGCTTGATTGGATCTCAGCTGGTTCGCTCGCTTCTCGCGGCAAATGCTTCTCTCGGGCTTAACGTCTCGTTGATTTTGCCTGTGAGGAATTTGGAAAAAGGTGCAGGGCTTTTCGGCAATGTTGACAATATCGAATACATGAAGTGGGCGCTTGGAGATACCCTTTCTTTTCATGAATCGGTCGATTACGTTGTTCATGCCGCCTGCAGTACTTCGAGTAAATCATTTACCTTGACACCGGCTACTACTATTTCCCAAATAGTTAGTGGGGGAGAAGAAACCCTAAGAGCTGCACTGGAATCAAGTGCCAAGCGGTATCTGTTCCTGTCAACAATGGAGGTTTACGGAGAGGTTGAGGGTCTTGCCACTGAAGATAACCTTGGAAAGCTCGATCCTATGGTCGTTCGTAACAGTTACCCCGAGGCCAAGCGCCTCGTTGAATGTCTTGCGGCTTCTTATGTCGTAGAGCACGGTTTGTCAGCTTCTGTGCTCCGTCTTGCGCAGACGTTCGGCCAAGGTGTTGCTAGGGATGACATGCGTGTCTTTGCCGATTTTGGGCAGCATGCTGTTTCGGGTGACGATATCATTCTTTTAAGTGACGGCTTAAAAAGAAATGGTTATCTATCTGTCAATGACGCCGTTAGTGCAATTTTGACGGTCCTAGTTAATGGTGAGCCTGGAGGGGCATATAACGCGGTCAATCAGGACACCTATTGCAGCATCAAAGAAATGGCCGAACTTGTGCTTTCTCAGTTTGGCTCTGAAGGGGCGACGGTGCGTCGTGAATTTGATTCTGAGCGTGAAGCAACATTCCGGAAGTCATCCAACCTTAGGCTTGATGCGACGAAGTTAAAAAATCTTGGATGGTCTTCGCAGGAATCATTACTCGATATGTATCACATGATGATTGACGGTTGGATTTAAATGATGTTTATCAACAACTAATCGGGAGTTTTGCCAGTGAATAATCCCAAAGTCTCAGTGATTGTTCCAGTTTATAACACGCCGTTTAATTATCTGGAACGATGCATTAGCAGCATTACTGATCAAACATACTCCAATGTTGAAATATTGATTATTGACGATGGAAGCACGAAAGAGATCTTTAATAAATGTGATACGTTTGAATCTGCTTATTCAAACGTATCAGTATTTCACAAAGATAACGAGGGTGTATCTTCTGCAAGAAATTACGGTCTTAAGAAGATGACCGGATCATTTTGCATGTTCGTCGATCCCGATGACGAGTTGATTGACAATAGTGTTATCGAAAAGGCGGTCGAGCTTGCTTCTGAGACGGGTGCCGATTTTATCTGTGCGCGTGTTACTTATGAATTCGAATCATGTTCTTGCGACAATCCGTTTATTTTTTCCGAATACTATAAAGAGATAAAAGATAAGCAGATTGATAAGCTGGCGGCATATTTCGGATCTTTCCTATATTCAGAAGGCTCGGCTTTCCCTTCCACAATTCCACGCGGTCCTGTTGCCAAGCTGTACAAATCCAACTTGGCAAAATCAATTAAATTTGATAAAAGATTGAGTTATGCAGAAGACGGAATCTACAATTATTTATACGTCAAAACAATCAAAACGGCAGTTCTGGTTGATGAATCTTGGTATAAATACTATCAATATAAGCACTCTGCAGTTCATTCTTCTAAGCTAGATTCGTTTGCCGGGCATTGTCTCTATGTGGAAGATTATTTTTCGTCTGAGTCCCAATTGTATTGGGGTCATAGGTTTCATATTTTAAAAGAAGTTCTCTTTACTGAACTAAGGGGACGGTCGGGCATCAGGAGTCTTCTTGTTTTTTTGAAAAGCGCTTGGTGTGCGGAAACTCTGGATATGATCGACACAGATTATTATGAACTAACAAAAGTCGATTGGTTACTTTTAGTGCTCCTTAAATGCCACTTTTATTTTGTGACTATCCTTGGCCTTTACTTAGTGATTCGCTTTAAAGATTTGTTTTCGAAAAAATTGATAGGTTAACGCTATGAATAGAATCGCATTCGCAGTGCTTCATTATTGCAAATTAGAATTGACTACTCGTTGCGTCGATTCTTTATTGCTGCTAGATGTTCCCAAGGATACCGTCGTCGATATTATTATTGTTGATAATAATTCACCTGATGATTCAGGCTTTGAATTGGAAGAGCGATATAAAAACAACGATAAGATTACTTTAATTAAGTCTAGGGATAATCTTGGTTTTGCTAAAGGCAACAATCTTGCGTTTTATGCAATGAAAGATGAACTTTATGATTTCGGTATTTTTTTGAATAATGATACTGAAATAATTCAAAAGGACTTTTTGTTTCAATTGATCGCGTTGAAAAACAGCGATGTAGCGCTTTGGTCTGTTGATGTCTTTGATCCAGCGGTTGGGCAGCACCAGTCTCCTTTATGCGATGGTTCGGAATTGATTGAATATGCAAAAAGAGAGCACCTGGGCAAGCAGAAGGTCTTGAACTGCAGTTTCTTGAATAAGCTGTTGCTCAATATCAAAGCATATCTCGCAAAAATTGCTTTCGTTACTCCATTTTTCCGCAAAGCAGTTATTTGTTACTTAATTAAATCTATCCCGCAATCGCAGTGGGAGGCATATAGACAGAATATTGTCCCATGTGGAGCCGCAGTTGTTTTCAGCAAACACTTTTTACAAAGTATGCCTTATGCTTTTTATCCGGGTACTTCAATGTATTTTGAGGAGTGCATTTTGAAGTTATTGTGCGATCGGAAAGGGTTAATTACCGCACATAATCCAGATCTTCAGGTGCTCCACCATCATCATAGAATATCTGTGCATTATTTTGATAAGTTCCTATATTCTCATTTAGCTAAAGAAGCTCACCTATATGAAGAATCGTATGAAGTGCTGTTAACTCTATTAAATCAATAACGTTCGATTTTAAGAGTCGCTTGTTAAGCGTCTGTTGTTTTGCCACCTTTTTCTCGGTGTGAAAGGGCGTCGTCAAGATTTTTTCGCAAATCGAGTGAGCGAGTTTTGGTCTCGCCTGGTTGTTGGCTTTCCGTTTTCCATGTACTCGTTCATCTTCTTCAGCTTTGACATGTCCAGATATCTTCTCTCGCCTTACCCGTGCTTGACGATTTACTTCACCTGGCGATCACGAGCATAAGGTTTGAGTTACGTCTGCTTTCGCTAAAAGCTCTATGAGCGCATGAGACTTCGGTGAAAATTGTTTTAACGAAACAAGGATTGACTTCGAGGCTGCCATCGTGCCCGCGTTTTCATCTGGACGCGCTCTCACGGGGCACGCCGAAGCGGCGTTCTACGCCTGGGGCCAAGTGGCCCTCGTCCAGAAAGGCCGGGACCTCATCGATCGCTTCTTTCGGGTACGCCATCTCAATTCCTTCTCGAGAGTTTTCTCCAGAATTTTGGGCACATCCCCAAGACGTCAAGTTTAAAGGAAAATGCTTCCAAACGTCTATTAATCCTGTGACAATTTGAGCTCTTTTACGTAGTGCACTCCCGCCCGACGCTTTTCTTTGGGTGGGAGCTGCATATAGTTGCCGTAATGCTTCGTTAGATAGCCATCCCAGTCGGCAAACGTTTTGTATTGCTTACCCTCAAACTCAATGGGGGCAAGGTCATGCAGTCTTGCGAGTTCCTCGGTCTCAACTTCAATGCTGTAAGCTCCGCCAAATGGCATAGCATAGTGGCACGAGTCGTCTTGATCGTAAGTGCGCATTGCTTTGTCAATTTTTCTGATAATCCAGCGTTGGGGAATGAGGAGACACAACGCCTTTGCCACATAATAGGCAGCCTTTTGTATTCCGCCCTTATTCTGAGGAAACTTATATCCACATTTGACGATATATAGGTTCTTGAGGAACGAAATCTTACGATATTGTTTACTTCGTTCGGTCGAATCGTTCGAAACTCGATCATAGGGGAAAATATCAATCCATACGCCCTGCGACATGGCGATATGAGAAGAGTAGGTTTCTGAATACACCGTTCCTTTTTTGCGGATCTTTCCAAAAACAAGGCCACAATTAGGCTCGGTGTTCATGTCTTGGAATATAAAGTCATCGCTCAGTTCGGTTTTACAAGCTTGTGCAAAGCGGTCGTAGTCTTCGCGGAGCATGCCAACATCAATGTCGTCGTCCCACGGAATAAATCCCTTATGGCGTGCGGCGCCCAAACAAGTTCCGCCGGAGAGAAAATAGTCGATTTCGTTTGCGTCGCAAATGCGGACTAACTCATCGAGCATTTTAAGCTCGATGAGTTTCAGTTGACATAGTTGATCGTTTGTAATGTCCATTTGCCCTTCTTATGGTTGATTCGCGTAGGTAATAACTTGATTCAAATTAAATGACGTAAGAAATTCAAGATACCTCATCTAATTATTATTTTAAATTAGATGGTTTGTATTAAGACGAGCCTTAAAAACGTGACACTTAATGACTGCTTATAACTTATTTTTAATAAATCATTAGTTTTAATATAGGGTTTATTTAAAGGCCGGTTATTGCTTTCGTGCCGTATTGGTTCTAGTTATTTAACAGGTCAGTGCTAATTGCTATTGATTTAACACGGCGTTATTGAAACGCACCAGCACCATATAGCGAACTGACATAAATTGCTGCGCGGTTAAACCGACGTGGTTCTATTAATGTGTCCCTTTAACTTACTTTATTTACTCGAGTTTTTTCGCATGAAAAAACTCGAGTAGGCAATAATCTGATATTCGAATGGGCCGTATCGGCTCGTATTGCGGCTCGCTAATTTTTCGTAATTAGATTCGTTAATTGAGTGTTATATGCTTTTCAGCCTATTTGAAAATCGCATCAACGCAAATTTGACATCGAATGGCGAAAAGAAAACGCCTTCATCCTTTTTGAGACACTTTTGTATGGCTTGGAATTGCGTGAAAATAACGCCATAAATCGTATTGGCGCTTCAGCTAAGCTATTCTATTGAAGTGAATATGTTTGCCTGCTTGAGTTTTGATTTAAGGACATGCTTCTGTGGAAACTTCAAAAATGAAAAAAGTTAGTATCATTGTTCCATGCTACAAAGTGGAGAAATATCTTCCTCGATGCTTAGATTCCTTGGTGAGTCAAACGCTTGATGACATTGAAATTATATGTATAAATGACGGTTCTCCTGATCATTGCATCGATATCCTACGTCAATACGAGGCGCGTTTCCCCGGAAAGATTGTCGTTATAGATAAAGAAAACGAGGGTGTATGGCGCGGTCGCCAGGATGCGATTTCTATTGCGAAGGGCGAGTACATCGGTTTTCTGGATAGCGATGACTATGCTGCGCCAACAATGATCGAAGATCTTTATACTGCCGCAAAGAATAGCTCTGCTGACATTAGTGTCTGCGGTTTTTACCGGGTTGATGCCATAACGGACGAGAAGCTTACAGAAGAAATGTCTGACATCCGACCTAGTTTTTCAATTTCCGAGGAACCTAAGAAATTATTACAGCTTAATGGAGCCCCGTGGAACAAGCTATTCAAGGCACCATTATTAAAAGGCATGTATGACTTTAAGAACCCTCCCAAAATATTCGATGACATGATGATGCATCTCCTTGTCTATCCAGATGCCGATAGAGTGTGCTTTGTGCCCAAGGCGCTTATTTACTACAGGATTCGTAACGATTCAATTATGACAACTATCGGAAAAGAAAAAGTAGAGTCGACTTATTCTTGTATGAAAGAGGTCAAAAAGCTTTACAACGAAAAGCCTGTCTCGTCTTCTTTGGGTGAGTTTCTTGATTTAGCAGCATTTCTACATTTGGGAATATCTCTCATGTTTAGGCTTGCGTATGATCCAACTGCCGATTTGAGAAAGCTTGAATTTGAGAATCGAGAGTTTCTGGACACCAATTTCTCCATGTGGAGAACGGTGAAGATTCCTTTGGATGACAAGGCAATGCGTAAAGTTGCTTTATCGCGTTTTGTCTATAAGTTTCATCTTTTGCGCCCCTCGCTTTCTCTCTATCGTTTTATGATAGACAAGCTAGGGGTCGATATTAAGTGGTGATTAATTGCTGGCATTTTTAAACCAAGGTAATTGTCTCTTTTGCGTTGGCTTGGATACTGTCATCACTAGTTTCGCAATTTTAAATAGGTTGCCGATTAAATATTATGAGAGTTCGTTTTGAAAACACTGATTATTGTTCCCGCATATAATGAGGAAGAATCGCTTGAGGCTACTGTTGACAAGCTTATGACGACAGTGCCTGAGGTCCATTATCTTGTTGTGAATGATGGATCTGCAGACCGTACGGCTGATATTTGCCGTGACAATGGCTATCCGTTTTTGGATTTGCCCTGCAACCTTGGCCTTGCCGGTGCATTCCAGGCAGGTATCAAATACGCTTATCGCCATGGGTACGACTGCGCTATTCAATTTGATGCCGATGGACAGCACCTGCCTCAATACATTCACGACTTAGAGCAGGCACTCCAGACAAGCGATATTGCAATTGGCTCTAGATTTGTCAATCAGCCTAAGGGCAGTTCGTTGCGTATGCTTGGCAGTAACATCATTCAGAGTGCCATTAAGCTCACGACGGGACAGCTCATCCATGACCCAACGTCGGGCATGCGCGCTTTCAATAAGCGCATGATTAAGCTGCTCGCTCTCGGTCTCAACATGGGTCCAGAGCCCGATACCGTTTCTTACCTCATTCGCGCCGCCCATGCCAAGGTTGTTGAGGTGCCCGTGCAGATGGCCGAGCGCGAGGCGGGGGAGAGCTACTTTAACTGGAAGTCATCCGCTAAATATATGCTTCGCATGACCTTATCTATTCTGTTTATCCAATTCTTCCGTAAAAGCTTGGAGGGCGATGCTGCATGACGCTTCCGCTTCGCATTACGCTGTTTGCAGCGTCTCTGCTCACCTTTGGGTATATGACCGTTAAGATTCGCGATTCCAAAATGCGTCTTGAGGACTCATTGTTCTGGTTCTGTTTCTCGGCTCTTCTGCTTCTCGCCAGTATTTTTCCTCAGGTGTTTTTCTGGCTTTCGAATCTCGTTGGCACTATGGCGCCATCGAACTTCGTTTTCCTGTTCTTCATCTTCATCTTACTTATTGTCTGCTTTAGGTTGAGCGTTCGTCTTTCTCAGCTTGATACAAAACTTCGTGAGCTTACGCAGCAGTTGGCGATTGAAAAGTTTGAGCGTCATCACAATGACGAGAGCCATGCGAAAAGAGGCTAATTCATGAAGGGCATCATCCTCGCCGGCGGATCCGGCACCCGCCTGTACCCGCTCACGCTCGTGACCTCCAAGCAGCTGCTGCCGGTCTACGACAAGCCCATGATCTACTATCCGCTGTCCACCCTCATGCTGGCAGGCATCAGGGACATCCTCATCATCTCGACGCCGGCCGACCTACCCAACTTTGAGCGCCTGCTCGGGGACGGCTCCCGCTACGGCGTGAGCCTCTCCTACGCCGAGCAGCCCTCACCAGACGGCCTGGCACAGGCCTTCACCATCGGGGAGGGCTTCATCGCCGGCGAGCCCTGCGCGCTCGTGCTGGGCGACAACATCTTCTACGGCAACGGCCTGTCGCGTCACCTGAAGAAGGCCGTCGAGAATGCGCAGTCGGGCCGCGCCACAGTCTTCGGCTACCACGTGGACGACCCCGAGCGCTTTGGCGTCGTGGAGTTCGATGCGCAGGGGAGGGCCGTCTCCATCGAGGAGAAGCCCGCCGAGCCCAAGAGCTCCTACGCCGTCACCGGCCTGTACTTCTACCCGGGCGACGTGGCCGCCAAGGCCCACAAGGTCGAGCCGTCGGCCCGCGGTGAGCTGGAGATTACCGACCTCAACCGCATGTATCTGGACGAGGGGACCCTGTCCGTCGTGACTCTGGGGCGCGGCTACGCGTGGCTTGACACCGGCACCATGGAGAGCCTCCACGAGGCGGCGGAGTTCGTCCGTGCCGTGGAGCACTCCCAGGACTTGCCCGTGTCCGTGCCCGAGGAGATCGCCTGGGAGAACGGCTGGATTATCACCACGGAGCTCGAGGAGGCCGCCGAGGCCTACGGCAAGTCGGTCTACGGCCGGCACCTGAAGAAGGTCGCCGCCGGCGAGATCGTCAACAGCCCGCGCGAGTACTAAACGACCGATTGCGAGATACAGACATGTCCGAAGAGCTCTTCGAGCCTAAAAACATCATCGTCACGGGCGGCTGCGGCTTCATCGGCAGCAACTTTGTGCACTACG
>ERZ1034939.207-NODE-207-length-42048-cov-13.094754_pt1 | contig 42048 bp, 32 predicted proteins | sample MGYA00520626_ERZ1034939 | MGnify/ENA primary metagenome ERZ1034939 (study PRJEB33766, sample SAMN09781751) | gut metagenome | biome: gut microbiome | host: Homo sapiens | place: Madagascar | study: EMG produced TPA metagenomics assembly of the PRJNA485056 data...
CCATAACAGCTCTTTTCAAATCCATAGTGTTCGTAGAAGCCATGTGCCCCTGTCCTCGGAAGTCCGGAATCCAGGGTGATGGCCTTGCATCCTCTCTGCTTTGCAAGCTTCTTTGCATGATCCAGGAGTGCCACACCATATCCCTTGCCATGGTCCTCTTCTCTTGTTATGAGACTTGACACATAGCATGTGAGCCCCGACATCCAGAATGTATTGAAATAGTCTCCATGGCACATGCCTCTGCAAATGCCTTCATCCCATAATAAAAACGCAAAGCTGCGTTCGTCATTTATAACGTCCATATATACTTTGCGTATTTCTTCCCTGTCATATGTATTATATGTCCATAATTTTTCTATAAAATCAAATACAATATCAAAATCCTCTGCTGCCGCTTTTCTGATCTCCATAATTATATTCTCCTTTCCATTGAACACCAGCCATGCAAAATTTGCCTTCGGCAAATGGCTGGCGCTACATGTCAAGTTTTCACAGAAAACTTGACACATCCATTGAACACCAGCCATGCAAAATTTGCCTTCGGCAAATGGCTGGCTTAAACTGACTTTGCACTATCAACTAAGTTACAGCCGATGCTTACATTATAAAATATCAAAGTGATTATTAACAGACCACCACCCATAAATTTATTATAAAATATCCCGGTAAAAAGTGAGGAGACAGATACGCACAACACTGTATCTGCCTCCTCACTTTTATATCTTTGTCTCCACATCCGGGAATTCAAGTACTATCTCAAATCCATTCTGCCACTTTGAATTTGCCGTCACTGTGATGCCCAGGTCATGCGCCATCTCACTGACAAGATACAGTCCCATGCCCGTTGCATGCTTCCTGTTCTCACCCGAATCACCCGTGACACCCTTCTCGAATATGTATGGCATGTCACAGCTCTTTACACCTATGCCATTGTCACTCACGGACAGCAGCTTTTTGTCACCCGCCGTCCAGAAGTCAAATGATATCTCCGGCTGCTCATTTGTGTATTTCATGGAATTGCTCACAAGCTGACCGAGTATAAACTGCAATCCCCTGCGGTCACTGTACACCTCTCCATTCTCAAGACACTTTCTGACCCGTATGCCCTTCTCCTCAAGCAGGGATCTGTAGTCAGCTATCACCTCATCCACGCATTCTTCCACATCTATGCTCTCCATGAGATAATCCTTGGAATCACTTTTCAGTCTGGCGTAGTAGAGCATCTGATCCACATAGTTCTGCATCTGGCTGGTCACATTGTCCATCTTCGTCACAACATTACGAGGCAGCTCATCTCTCCTGTTGTCCACCACAAATGTCAGCAGAGAGATGGGGGTCTTGATCTCATGTGCCCAGTTCTCCACATACTCCTGATAATCCCTGAGCTGTCTGCCACTCTGCATCACTGAATCTCTCAGATCGTGAAGCTCCTCCGACAGCACGCTCACATATTCCTGTTCAGAAGCACCGCACAGGCTCCTCATTTCTATCTCGCTCTGGTCATCCGGGGCAGTGACAAATCTCCTGAACGCCTCAATCTTCTTCCTGTCCTTTATACACAGCACCGAGCACACCGCCGCGAACAGTATCACAGTGAACATGCCAACCAGCACCCTTATTCTGACAAATGCCTCTGGCGCCACAAGCCACATGAAGAAGCAGAACGCCACGTCCGTCAGAAGCAGCAGACCAAGCCAGACAATATTCTGTTTTATAACAAGTCCAAATCTTTTCATATTTTCTCCACTCTGACAAGTAGGTCAGGCACCTCCGTCCCCAGGAAATATTTTGTATCCAACGCCTCTTACAGCTATGATCTTTGCCTTCATATCCAGTCCCGCCATTGTCTTTTTGAGTCTTGTAAGATTCACCTGCAGGGCATTTTCATCTATATACTCCGATGTGCCCCACACTGCCTCACAAAGTTTCTCCTTAGACACGACATCTCCTCCGCTTGTCATAAGTGTCTCAAATATACGTCCCTGATTCTGTGGAAGCACCGCAGATCTCCCATCTATATACAGAGTGTATGTCTGAGTGTCCAGAAGAAACCCTTCTCCTTCGATCAGGTTCTGTCTGCCCTCGTACCTCTTGAGCACATTTGCCACCCGGGCCAGAAGCCGCTCACGGCGGCATGGCTTCGTGAGGAATTCATCAGCGCCCAGCTCCAGCGCATGGAGCTCGTCCTTTAGCTGGTCCCTCGATGTGAGAACCAGCACCGGGACAGAGCTCCGCCTCTTGATCTCCCGGCATATGTCAAAACCGCTCCTGCCAGGAAGATTGATATCCAGCAGAAGAATATCCGGAGCCATGTCCAGTATCTGTTCTATTATGTTGTCAAATCCATCTGGCTTAACTGCCCTGTATCCTGCCTTTGTCAGCATATCCAGAAGTTCATCGCACATGAGGCCATCGTCCTCAACCACCATCACACACTTCACCGTTTACTCAACCCTTTCCGGTGTCATCATCGCCATGAGATATCTGTTGCTTGAGCGTTTCACCGCTGTCATATAGATATATTCTACCACACACAACAGGATTATCATAACCGCAGCTATGATAAGTATCTGTTTCACACTGCCACGCATGGATTCTGACAGGATTCCCGTGAGCAGAGCACGCACACCGAATATACTGCTGACCGCCGCCACGGCAACCGGGATTCCGAAATACCAGCCCACCTGTCTGTTTGCTGAGCTGCAGAGCATTTCGTATGTCGCGCCAAGCTTCACAAGGGTTCTGTACCTTCTGCCGGACTTTCTCTGTCCCATCAGGAACTGAACACCGATTATGGTATTTGCGATTATGAGGAACACCACCGCCAGATAAAGCGTTATATATCCTGCAGCCACCGTGTAGAACATATTTCTTCCTATGTTCTGCAGATAACTCTCGCAATCAGCGTTTATACTCTCAAAATCTATGCCGTCAAGTTTCTCATTTTCGTCCATTATGGCTTTCATGAGGCCCTTATCGTCCACGATATCCTTTTTGAGAACGGCATTTACATATAACTCGTAATTGTCATTTGTCAGTCTGGCAAATGTATCATCGTCCACGATAAGTCCGAACGACAGGGTTATCGATGAATCTGTCACAATCTTCGTGGTCTGGACCTCTCCGGTCAGATGATACTCATCTCCTCTTACATCCACCTCCGGACGCTCTGCCAATACCTCATTCAGTAAACCTCCGCGGTAATCAGTAAAGAAATCCGTATAGAGTGCCAGTTCATTCTCTCCGAGCTCCAAAGGCTCCTTTCCCGCAGTCTCAAGCACCTTGTTGTACGCACTCTCCTGGATCAGGTAAGGGTATGTCATGTATGACATGTTATTTATAAGCACGTCCCTGTCCTCTGAAACCTTGAGTTTTTCAAGTGCGGATATGACATTCCCCACGTTCACAGCATCATCATGGGACTCATTTTCACCCATCTTTATATAACCAAGCTTCATATCGAATACGTCCGAGAAATCCTCCAACACGCCGGTTTCCTCCAGTTTCGCGCGGATATTCCTGCTGTCCGTCTCAGCGTCACCCCCATATGAGGCAAATGTATAATCGAGCACATGATCCATATTCTGTCTGGATATACATATGCCAACGCCCGCACCGCAGCAGCACAGAGCGCCGAGTATGAGTATCGAGCTTATTGCAAGCGTTCCAGATTTTGTTACTACATTTTCGTGTATCTGCCTGAAACCGAACACAGCAAGTGGTTTTGAGCCATTTGCACGTCTGGCCAGTGCATCAACAAAGAGCCTGAGACCGAAAAATAGCAGGAACATGCCAACAAATCCCAGTGTTATGGTGACCGCCATATATTTTACGCTGATCCACGAATAGCCGCCTATTCCCTGACAGTATGCAATGACCAGCGCAACAAGACCGAGGACTGCACTCACACCATACACAGGAGCCGGAAGCTGTTTCCTCTCTGTCTCCGGTGTATCTACAAGGAGATCGCCTATCTGCTTTCTTGCAAGCTTACCGCTCAGTATGAGAAATGCTGCAAGCTTTATCGCTACAAATCCAACAGTTGTCAGTATGACTGCCTGCAGTGAAAATGATACGTGATGGCCTATAACGCCAAGACCTACCAGTCTGGCTGTGAGAAGGCTGACCACCTCAGACATCAGGATCGCTATAGGAAGTCCGATGAGCAGAGCCACTACGCTGCTGCCCAGATCCTCCGCAATCAGCAGGGCAAAAAGCTTTGATCTCCTCATCCCCATCATTATATACATTCCAAGTTCGTGCCTCCGTCGTTCGAGCTGGTATTTGCTTGCATAGTATATAAGAAAGAACAACATGACCAGTGAAAATACATAGAACACCGCCGCTATCTGAAGAAGACTGTTCACCGCATCGCTTTCAAGACTTCTCAGGAATATCATCACATCCTGATGGGACAGCGCCAATATGATATAAAATGCCACTATGGACACGACCAGCGAAGCGAAGAACAGACCATTCTCTTTCCTGCTTCTCCGGCTGTTCCTCATTGCGAGTTTAAAGAACATTTGCGCTGCCTCCTCCCATCTGCGCCATCAGCTTGAGTATCCTCTCATAAAACTCCTGCTGTGACTCTCTCTCCATATCTCTTCTGAGCTCATGGAATATCCTGCCATCCTGTATGAAGAGTATCCTCTTGCAGAAGCTGGCCGCATTTGAGTCGTGGGTCACCATAAGTATGGTAGTGTTGTCATCCCTGTTCAGTCCCAACAGTTTCTCCATGAGTGCCTTTGCATTTCTTGAGTCGAGTGCTCCGGTCGGCTCGTCCGCAAGAATGATCCCCGGATTAAGTATGAGCGCTCTGGCGGCCGCAACCCTCTGTCTCTGACCACCAGACATCTGCGATGGGAATTTGTCAAGCACGTTATCTATCTCCAGATATGATGAAAGCTTTTCCAGTCTGTTTCTGCTCTCATCCTCGGATACACCGTGTATTGACAACGGAACCATAATGTTCTCTCTGCCTGTTAGATTGTCCAGAAGTTCAAAATTCTGGAACAGATAACCTATCTCCCTGCCTCTGTACTGCGCAAGCTTCGCACCTTTAAGCGCCTGTATCTCTTTGCCCTGGAGCTCTATGGTTCCGCTGTCAGGCTTTATGACCGTTGCGATACAGTTCAGCAGTGTGGACTTTCCCGATCCACTGCTACCCATGATGCCAAGGAACTCCCCCGGCATGACCTGAAATGATATGCCGTCCAGAGCCTTAGTCTGGTTTGGCTTTTTGCCATAGTATTTCTTCAGTGATTCTATCTTTAATAAACTATCCATATTGTTCACCTTTCTTATTTTCATGGGGCCGGAGTGCTATCACGGACTTTTGCTCGTTGCCCACGTTAATACAAAAACAGCGCCGCTCTGATATCATAATATCAGAACGACGCTGTGATTAACACTTACACCTCGTGTAAGTTTTCCTCTCGGATAATCTGTATGTTTTATTGGATCTACTCTGCATCCTCAGTCTTTGGGGCCTCGTGGGCATCCATGTTCTTAGGAAGCACAAGATTCAGAATGATGGCAACTATGAATACAACAGCCACACAGTTCTCAGCAAATATCGTCTGCACGATCTTAGGGAAGATCTGGATAAGGGAGCCTATTCCTGCAATTATCATCGCTCTCTGAATTTGCTGTTTTAGCTTGTTCTTTACTCATTTTCTTTCCTGTATTTTTTTGTCCATTTCAACAGAAATGATTCTACCATAGTTCGTGCAATATAGACATGTTTTTTTGTCGCTTTTTCCTAATTTTTTTAGTATAATGTAAATGCTAATTTTAAAAAATGGAGGGATAACTATGGCATGGTATGATGAGGCAGTATTTTATCACATTTATCCATTGGGACTTGCGGGAGCCCCTAAACAGAACGACTACGGTGAGCCTGTTCACCGCTTAAACACCCTGCTTCCATGGGTTGATCATATAAAGGAGATCGGCGGATCAGCACTGTACATCGGACCACTCTTCGAGTCCGTTGGACATGGCTATGAAACTACAGATTACAAGAAACTTGACTCCCGTCTCGGAACAAATGAAGACCTGACTGCATTTGTGGCTTACTGCCATGAGCAGGGCATAAAGGTCATCTTTGACGGAGTATTCAACCACACAGGCCGTGATTTCTTCGCATTCAAGGACATCCAGGCAAATAGAGAGAATTCACAGTACAAGGACTGGTACTGCAATGTGAATTTCTGGGGCAACAACGAGTACAACGACGGTTTCTCATATGACAACTGGGGAGGCTACAACCTTCTCGTCAAGCTGAATCAGAAGAATCCTGCTGTCGTTGACTATATATGCGATGTGATCCGTTTCTGGGTGAGTGAGTTCGATGTGGACGGAATCAGACTTGACGCTGCGGACGTCCTTGATTTTGATTTCATGAAGGCACTGCGTCGCACGGCAAATGAAGTTAAGCCGGATTTCTGGCTCATGGGTGAGGTCATCCACGGCGACTACAGCCGTTGGGTAAACGGCGAGACTCTTCACAGCGTCACCAACTACACACTTCACAAGGCTCTGTACAGCGGTCACAATGACCACAACTATTTTGAAATTGCGCACACTGTAAGACGTCTCCAGAACATGGGAACTTTAAGGCTCTACAACTTCGTGGACAACCATGATGTGGAGCGTATCTATACAAAGCTCACCAATAAGGCTCATTTTGCACCTGTACATGTATTGCTCTACACTCTTCCGGGTGTGCCTAGCATATACTACGGTTCAGAATTTGGTATTGAGGGACGCAAGGAATATGGCTCGGACGATTCCTTAAGACCAGCTCTCAATATAGAAGATTACAAAGATTCAGTAAAAACTAACCCTTGCACGGCACTCATTGCCGCACTCGGCAAGGTACGTCAGGCTGTTCCTGCACTGTCATATGGCAGCTACGATGAGCTGATGCTCACCAACAGACAGTTCGCATACGCAAGAGATCTTGACGGAACACGTGTCATCGTGTCAGTGAACAATGACGATGCACCGGCCGGAATGCACCTTGCAGCAGGGAACTGCACAGCATACATCGGCGCCCTGTCAGGCGAAAAGGTATCTGTACAGGATGGTCATATCAACATAACCCAGCCTGCAAACAGTGGTGAGATCTGGGTGCCTGAGGGAACTGACCTGAATGTCAAGCCGGTTAAGGTTGTGACGAAGACTGATAGCGAAGCTAAGACCAACACAGAAGATAAAGCAGCATCTGAAACAGCTACCGATGCAAAAGGCAATAAGGAAGCTGAACCAAAGATAGAATCCAAAGAATCCAAAGACATTGTGACTGCTACAGAATCTGCAGATGCTAAGAAAAACACTACTGATATTGAGAAGAATACTACTGCCGCCAACGAGGTAAAAGATTCAGCCAAGGACGCTTCTGCCCAAGCTGCCGCCGACACCCCGGTTGATCCAGAAACCATCACAGTTGACTGGAGCAAGTCTCCGGAATCCATGACAGTTCCTGAACTTCAGGCTGCTATCCTGGCAAAGCTTGCCGGAAACGGACCTGTTGACGCACAGATGAAAAAGACTGTCACAGACAACATCTGGCACGACTCTCTCGTCAATTGGCTGAAGAGTTTCAGATAAAATTACGTAGAAACAGCCAGGTGCATATTCTCCAAATTGGAGAACATACACCTGGCTATTTTTTCACCTAAAAATCAACAAATTGCAGCCTGCGGCCATCAAACCTGATATAACCATCAAAAAAACTGCTGACCATATCGCCTGACTGCTGAATATACCACTGTTTTCCAGATAAAATTCGTACGGATTTTCTGGGTTGATATAAAGATATACCACATCGCCTTTACTTATATTCAGTCCATATACATATGTCTGCTCATACACTTTATACTGCTTATCCCTGTATGTAAATTCAAATACTCCCGCCTCCGGATATCTTCTGCCGGCTCTCATATCCTGTCTCATATCTGCACGTACATCATGGCATACAGCTTTCACAGTAAATGAACATCTTCGCTCAAGCGCTTTTCTCTTACATATCACAGAGAGCAGTGTTATTGCACTGACCACAAAGAATGCACAGGCAAATATCTCTGCATAAAATGCTCCAACATTGCAATTTTCTCTCCCCAATATCCGTTCCGGGAGCAATACTATCTTATCCGCAAAAGAGCCATCTTTCACAGCACACGCCGCCCATATCAGCGCCGATGCAGCACCGGCAAACACAGATATGAACACTATACCGATGATGCTCCCCCGCTTTCGCTTCTTAATCATCGGAATAAGAGTCTTTAGAATTATGACAAGAACTATCCCGGCAAAAAACTGCCCCACAACAAGCATAACAGCATCCGTTCCGATCTCACTTGCAACAAATCCGGCTATAATACTGGCAACAAACCATATGCCAAATATTACGCCTCCAATTTTCTCAGGCATAGAAACATTTTTTTCTTCTAAATTGTTATTTCCCATATACCCCACCTCTCAGCAAATATCCCGCAGCGATCCTACTGCTCCCTGAACTTTATCTCGCCCGTAGCAGCGTCCATGCTGTCCACTATCGCAAGCGACTCAAGATGATATCCGAGATTCCTGATGACCTGACCACCTGTCTGGAAGCCCTTCTCAACCGCGATTCCGATTCCCTCTACGCTAGCGCCTGCTGACTTGACTATGGAGATGAGTCCCTGAAGCGCACATCCATTTGCAAGGAAATCATCTATGATAAGAATCTTGTCCTCCGGATTTATAAATTTTTTGGATACGATAACCTGATTCTTACACTTGTGTGTAAATGACTCAACCTCTGCCACATACACATCGCCCTCTATATTGATGCTCTTTGACTTCTTCGCAAATACAACAGGCACGTCAAAATGTCTGGCAGCAACACAGGCAATGCCTATTCCGGATGCCTCTATAGTAAGGATCTTGTTGATCTCTGTTCCCTCAAATCTCTTCTTGAACTCCTCACCGATCTGATCAAACAGACGTATATCCATCTGGTGGTTCAGGAAACTATCCACCTTGAGAACATTGCCCTCCTTTACTATTCCATCCTTAGTTATTCTCTCTTCCAAAAAATTCACGTCGTAATTCCTCCTTGAATACCTGTCAAATACGAATCCGTCCGTACTCGCTCATTCTCTAAGTTCCAAACGCCATCTTCACCAACACTTTTATGCCATACGGAAATTATCCTCATCTCAATCTGACGTTACTGATTCGCATGTAATCATAATTATAGACATAATACAACAACAATCTAAGTTTTTCCACCCTAATTATATACATTCATATACAACTTTTACATAAGGTGTATTCAAGCAAATCACCACCGAACACAAATCTCACAATCACTAGATAAGTCCCCTGTTAGATGCCTCCCTGACCGCCCCGGCCTTATCAGTCACCCCGAGTTTCCTGTACACCTGGTTCAGATGATACTTTACATTCGCCTCCGACATGTTGAGTCTGTCCGCTATCTTCTGTCTGGACAGCCCCTCTGCCTGCAGTTTAAGTATGGCTGTAGCAGTCTCACTGAGCTGAACATCATCCACTCCCGCTTTCATATATCCGGGGTAGTATCTCGTCATACTCTCAGTCTCCTTCTGCAGTTGTCTGAAATATGCCCTTCTTGCGGCTATCTCCTTGTCGTCAGCACCATCTTTCTCGACTTTCCATCCACAGGTATTTATAAGAGTGTTCACTGCCGCACCTTCCCTGGATATAACCCTTGTGAAGCTGTATTCCATCGCAGTATCCATAGCATGGCACATTGCCTTTTTCCAGTCATCATTTTTCAATCGCTGCAAAGCTATAGCCATCAGCACCCCACATTCTATCCCTATATACGTACGGGACATCATCTCAGCATAATACCTCAATTTTGTCAGCAGCGAATATGCCTGTTCATTCCGTCCGCTTTGAAGGTATACTCTCACTTTGGTGAGATAGATAAACCTGTCATATATCCTGAATTCAACATTTTCATCCGGAGCATTTTCCATCCACTCTGTAACACAGGCTCTATCTCCTCTGTACAGGCTGCATCTGGTCTCAAATACATGTATATTGGGAAGGAGATTTTGTCCTTCCTCTTTTTCGGCCTTTTCCTCTATTCCATTCAAAACCTCAAGAGCCTCCTGTGGTTTTCCGTTCTGCAAATGCAGCCACACCAATATACCATCAGCAACAAAGCACTGTTCAATTTTTCCTCCTGCTTCGGCCTGCATTCTGCCCTTTGCCGCAAGAGTTGCCACTTCATAATTATCTCCGCTCTTTTCAAGAAAGCTCTCCGCCAAAGCAAGATTTACAAGGCCTTTTCCATATTTTCCAAGTACAAACTCAACAATCCTGCCAACCTTCGATGCCAGCTCTCTGTCCCTCTTGCTCCACTCACAGAAATCTTTTCCACCGTTCATCATTGAAGGCAGATTGGATGTAACCGACCATTCCTGTATTCTTACCTCCTTATTAAAGACCATTGTGTATGCTGACTTCAAAAGCTTCAATACATCAACACTTCCTCTGTGCGGCAGACCAATATCCAGATACAGCAAAAGCCCCTTTGCATTTTTCCTGGCACTTCCCTGGTTTTCATCTGCATACAATTTTAGTCTGTCGTACCATCTTTCACTCTCATCAGGATTTAGAAGGAGTGACTGCAGCATGCTCATACCACACATAAGCTCAGGACTTTTCTCGATGACATGATCCGGAAGCTCCAGATAATATTTCTTCAGGTCATAGTAATAGCCACTGTTCGCCGCATGTCTGGCATTATCGACAAGTATTGAAACTATTCGCTCTGTAACTCCTGCATTTTCATACATCTCCAAAGCTTTCCTTATATCTCCGTTAAGTCTGTAAAACAGCCCGGCATTCTCATACAGGCCTCTTATACGCTCCTTCTCGTACTTCCGCTTAAGACGTCTGCGCATAGAGACTCTCATGTGAAACTGCAGCTGATATTGTGTATTGCCATCCTTATCCATCCGGCTGGTCATAAAGTTTCCAAGCCACTTTGCCCTCTCGATCAAAAGCTCACTGTCACTTCTTCCGGTTATCATCTCAGCCTGTTTTGTTGTAAACTCATCCACCACAGATATTTCCATGAGAAATTCCTGCATTTCCACATCCCAGTTATCATACACATGATACTCAAGGTAATTACACATCTCATCCACAACGCGTCTCGAAAAATCACAATACATATCATCTGTCATCTTGCTTGTATATGCCATTTCCATGTATTTGATGTGGCACATCTCCACAGCCAGCGGAAGTCCTGTAGTCTCATAGTACATTCTCTGCACTTGTGCCTCATTGATACTAAATCCAGCGTATTCAGCATACTTCTTTATATCCTCCAGACTGAACATAAGCAGCTTGCTGTCCACCACATAAAATCCTTCTTGAAATCTTACAGCAGAAAGCCATGGGGGAACCGGACACCGGCCAACGAGTATAACCCATACGTCTTCTCTTCTAATGAGTTCTATGATCTGCTCCCTCACTGTGTCCACATCCCCCCATGAGAGCTCGTGCAGATTATCTATGACAATTATTTTTCTTGCGTTGCTGCTTTCTACCACAAGGTCATCCGGTCTGATACCGCCGGCATCCACCACCATGTACTTACGTGTTCCAAGATATCTGCTGACAAGAGTCGTCTTTCCCGAACCACTGACCCCATAGATATACGATGTTACATTCTCATCATCCGCCGTTCTGAGAAGTCTCCATGCTTTTTTCGGTTTTATAAAACAGCCTTTATTACCCGAAGCCGTATTCCCCATATGTACAAATCTCCTTTTCTCACTTTTTAATCCCGGTATAGATAATCAACACCCTGTATATATCAGCAAAGGTGCCTGTATCCAGCCCCAACGGGCCGGATATCAAGCACCTCATGCAGCTACTATTTTTATTTTACTATAATCTGCACAGCCTGTGTAGTGCCATTTACAGCAATTACATAGACCGTACACTTTCCTGCGGCCTTTGCCTTTATTCTTCCTTTGGCATCAACTGTGGCAACATTTTTATTTGTACATGCATACAAATACCTTGCACCATGTGTGCCATCAAGCACCATCTTGCTGGCGTCCGCCTTGGTAAATCCAGGTTTAAGCTGAATCGTCTGCTTAACTCCCAACACGTAGCTCTTCCGTGGAAGCAGAACCTTCTTGATGTTGGTATATTTGCTGCTATTGGTAACTATATGAAGCATGACACTATTGTCTATATACTTCTTCTTACCATTTACCAGCTTATATGCCTTTACTCTCAGCTTGATCATATCTAACTTAGCAAGTGATTTGCCATTAATGCCGGATATTGTAACTCGGGTTGCCGATGCGCCCTTTACCGATTTAATAAGACTTTTCGAGTCAAAGTTTACATAGCACTTCTGTGCATATATATCATATCCGTCAGCCCTGTTAACCTTACCCCACACAACTGTCACTTTGTTTCCAGATACTACTGCATGGATATTCTTATTGATACCAGCTGTATTTTGTGCCGGTATTTTTGCTACAAACCTGGCATTGATTTTCATATTCTTATTTGCAGCAACCTTTACCGAAGTTTTTGTACTCTTGAAGCTTCCTGTCCAGCTTCCAAGTTTACAGTTTTTTGCCGCCTTTGCTGTGCAGATAAGAACCGTTCCCTCGATCACTGATGCACCATTCTTAACTGTTTTGCCTTCCGCAGTCTTGATTGTGATCGATCCGTTTTCAGTCTTTCCAATAGCTACCTTCACATACCTGAACTTGAATGCCGCGCTTATATTCATGTTCTTTGTCACCGTAAGTTTCACTGTAGTACCAGTCTTGCCTTTGGCATCTCCGCCCCAGGCTGACAGATCACAATGCTTTGCAGGAATTGCCTTGCAGATGATATCTGTGCCTTCCTGAACCAGCTGTCCGTTAGATATCTTCTTACCGTCAGCTGTTGTGACAGTTACCGTACCATTCTTCACTGTGGCAATACTTACCTTTGCATATCTTGCCTTGAAGGCTGCTCCCACTGTGATACTTCCGTCAAGGGCTTTTTCAAATGTGCTCTCAGCCTGATCTGCCGCATCCTCTGTCCATGCGTCAAAGTCATAGTACATATCCGGTGTTGCTGTGTATGTAAGAACAGTTTTCTCGTCAATCATTTCACCGTTCTCCACCTCTGTGCCATCTGGCTTTGTCACCTTTATGTTTCCATGCTCCGTATCTGCTATTGTTACAGAGTAAAGCTTAACTGCATCAACCTTAAACTCCATATTCTTTGTGACGTTTACATCACTTACAAGATATGCTCCTGTCTCAGTTCCATCCTCTGCAAGCACTGGCTGGACTGACATGATATTCTCTGACTCCTCTGAATTTTCAGCGTTCTCTGGTTCATCAATGATTATATCTCTGATTCTCCAGCCCTCAGCAGGTGTAATAACAACACTCGCATCTCCGTTCTCTCTTACCATATTATCAAGAACTACGCCATTGTCATTCTTGAATACCACATTGTCTGGTATCTTTGTAAGGTCTGTTATAGTGTAGGCTGTCTCCGGTGTGCTTTCACCACCTGCAGTCTCTATCAGATTATTATCTCTGTCATAATTTCCCTCTACAGGAATGGCATATCCAACTCTGTCAACAAGCTCTGCACTTACCTCTATGCTGTTTGTAACATCATTTAAAAGTATCTCGTTGGTAAATCCAAAGTCAGCGCCAGACTCTTCCTTGACAACCTTTCCGCCTCTGATGTACTTGACTGTCCATGCCTGGATCATATAATCATCAGAAGGTGTTATGGCAAATCTTACATCCTTGCCAGAACCTATTCTCACTAAGTTATTCTCAGCATTTATTGGCTTAAGTCCGCTTATATCTCCATCCTCGCCGGCATAACCTGTACTGATGTCTATATTGTCATATTTCTTAACTTCATCCTCATTCTTGAATATTACATTTACAAGAAGTGATGGTGCGATATATGCATATATCTCTGCATCCTTTGTTATGTCTGTCAGCTTGTATGTGAGTTCATCTGAATCAACATCTACTCCGTCAACTGTCCAGTGCTCAACTGTGTTGTATTCATCCTTAGGGGTAACTGTGATCGTCAGGTCCTTATGTCTCTTGAGCTTAACCTCTCCTGATACGATCTCAAGTTCCTCGCCGTCAGAAGATGCTGTGATCTTCGCCGATCCGGTTCCTGTTGTACCTACCTTAACTGTATACTCTGGAATCTCCACAAACTTAACATATACTGCCACATCTGTGTAGATAGTCTTCACCTCATAGGTAGTCTGCTCCAGTTCAGTGCCTTCTATAGCCTGTGTACACTCAGGATCAAGATACCAGCCCTCGATCATCTGGCCATCTGCAGGAGCTGCCGTAAATACTGCATCTCCGCCGGATACCTGGCTATCGCCACTTGTGATCTCAGCCTTCTCGTCCAGTCCATATACCGCTGTCACAGTTCCAAGAGCAGCATCATTTGCCTCAAAGGTTATAACTGACTTCAGCTCCTGCTTAGTAAAGTGAGCAACAACATCTATGTCAGATGCCACCTTGTCAACCACAAATACGTTGCTGCCAAGCTCCTCTGCTGTGTAATCCTTTGTTCCCTCTGCTGTCTTTACTGTAAATCCCGTACACTCCATATACTGATCCGGAATAGCCGTAAACTTAAGCATTCTGTCGCCTCTGATATCCGCAGACTCTCCATCAAGTGTTTCTCCTGATGTCACGTTCTCTGCCTCTATCTGTCCGGCTCCGTCCGCCGACCATGTTATCTTATACACAGGTCTGTCAAACACCGCCCTCACATCAACTCTCGTATCCTTTGGCACTTTGTATGCAAATGTCTCCTCTGCCACACCCTGGCTGATTCCATTTACAAGCCAGTCTGCAACTTCATATCCTTCTGCAGCCGTCGCTGTGAATTCCACATATGAAGCAGCACCTATCATATCTCCTGATTCGAGCACCAGCTTTGTAGATGTGATCATGGCGCTCACCTCACCTGTTCCCTCTGTCTCAGGACCAAATGTGAGTACATCACCAACCAGCTCAAGACCAGCCATAACTGTCACATCAGATGAATCTCCGTCAACCGTGATCTTAAGGGTATCATTTACTTTCTTGTCTGAATATAACTTTATATTCTCTGTCTCGCTTGTCAGCTTATGTCCATTTATAATCCATTCTTTTACATTGTATCCATCATCAGGCACAACCTTGAATGTGATGACAGAATCTCTGTATATGTCTGTGATCTGCGCAGATTTGCTCTCCGTCGCATCACTTATGGTATCTCCTATCTGTATGTATGAAGGGAGATTTTTTCTTGACACATCTGCACTTATAGAGCCGTGTGTCTTTCCTGACGCTTCTCCAGCAGAAGCCTTCTCTATCACTTTCAGAGAATACTCAGCCTTCACGGATGGTGTGATCTTTCTGTATGTGACATTTACTGTCACATCACCTGTAAATCCATCTGCCGGAGCACTCCACGTAAATGTGTATCTCTCTGTTCCGGACTCAGCATCCGCAGTCTCAGCCAGCTTTCCTTCTCCGCTGTTCTCCGCAAGACTGAATACATCCTCTCCTGCGTAATTTACCTTTATGTCAGCTATCTCATAATTTCTCTTCACCGCAAATGTGAATTTCAGATCATCCTTACTTGCATATGCGATACATCCGCCATTTGCCAGATCAGAATCTCCTGACTTTGCAGTCATCTCTGTGTCATTTCCTGATGTCCACGACACAACCGGCTGTTTGTAGAAGTATACGACAACCTTTGTATCCTTGCCGAGATATTCTAGTTCATACCTCTGGGCATCAGCACCTTCTGCCTCAGCATCAACCTTCTCGCCATTTACCTCCCAGTATGCTATCTCATAGCCTTCATTTGGAGTTGCTGTAAATACTATGTCACTTCCCTGAAGCTGCTTGTCACCGGATACAAGTGCGTCTGCACTTCCTGCAGCCACAGCATCTACCACACCAGCTGCATCATCATCCGCACCATATGTCACCTTGTATCTGTTCGGCGCAGTGTACTTAACTGTATAATCGAGGTCTGAAGCTATATCATACACTGTCATCGTCCTGAGATCCGCTGATACAGTTCCAAGTTCCTGTCCATCTGCTGCTGACCATCCGTCGAGAAGAAGTCCTGACGGAACTGTAACCTGAATGGTCACATTGTCGCCTCGGCTGACTTCATATATACCGTCTTCACCGCTCTCTATAATCACTGTGCCGTCAACTCGCTGAGCCTTGACTGTGACATCCACACCTGTTGTCACTGTAGTCTTTCCATCGCTTCCAACAGTTACAGGTGCGACTGATATTTTGAAATTCTGTGCCTCTGCAAAATATGCCGTGATAAGTGTATCCTCGCTGATCTCCTCTGCATCATATGTGAGAGATGTGTTATTTGTCACTCCATCTTCCGCGAGAACGGTCTCTGGAACTCCATCTTCTCCCGTAACAGTCCAATGATCCAGAACATATCCTGCTGCCGGAACCGCAGTGAGTCTCACCTTCTGTTCTATATGAATGTTTGCACCTGAACCGAACGATTTTCCAATTGTTCCATCCGTCACATAGTTTGCCTTGAGTGTTCCATGAGCCTCATTGTCAGGCTTGTATGTCAGCTTGTGATATACAGGCTCAAAGTTTACTGCTACATTCATGTTTGCTTTCAGCTTATCCATCTGGATCTGGTCATCGCTGCACGCCTTGCCACCAGATGTTCCACACTGTGGATCCGTAACTGTCTTTCCATTTAACGACCAGCTCTTAACCTTATATCCCTTATGAGGAGTAGCAGCTAAAGTGATCGTTGAGTTCTCAGGGAGTCTTGTTCCACTGTCAACTGTGAGTCCGTCACTGTTTTCATTTCCAGGCTGCTGGTACTTGATTGAAACTGTACCATGTGTATTTGCCGGTCTGGCAGTAACGGTGTACACGTTTCCTGTCAGTGTGTATGATGCTTTAACCAGGTTTATTATATAGTTCTTCTCAAGTTCATTCATAACCTGTGAATGCTGATCGCCCACCTTGACGTATGCAACATCTATATCATATATACCCGGCAACAGCCCACTTACTCCATCTGATCCGAGCTCGTAATCCCTGTCTCTCTGAGGCATTATGTCGGTATCCCATGCCTTGAGACCTGTTATCACCGCATCCTCGCACTCTCTTACAGAATCATTTACACTTTTCTCTGTATCCTGGGCAGCTATCTCAAGCTGTGCCCTTCCAACATTTATATTCTTCTGGGTCTTGTCTCCGCCATTTGATGCCGTTATCTGGAACATTCCAATAGACTTCGGTATAAACACACCGTTTGCAAGTTCGTATTTGTCTGTGTCCTCAAATTTTCCTGTCTTATTATTCTTTATCTTAACTGTGTATTCTGAATCGTACGTGATATCCTGAAGCTTTCCTGTATTGTCGTATGACACTCTCTCCAGAGACATCTTCACTGAATCTCCATATCTTACATTATCCTGCATGGTCAGATTCATGTTCGTCTTTCCCTCAAATGAGGTATATATAGCCATCGAGTCAGATATACTGTCGTTGTACTGTTTGTTTCCTGCAAAGTATACATATACGTTGTATATTCCCTGTCCGGATGGCTCCCACTGTGCAGTATAGCAGCCATTTGCTCTGTCGTACTTACCAGCTATGCGCCTGCTCTCAGGCCCTGTGATGACAAATTCCACATCTCCCTGTACATTCTCACCTGACAGTGATTTTGGCTGACAGCTGAGTGTGATCTTGTCTCCTGTATATGTGACCTCTGCTCCTGTGGTCTCAGATCTCACCGTCTTGGTCTGATATACTGATTTGAGATCAGTCTGGACCACCTTGACAGTATCTGACACATTCAGAGTCTTCTTTGAAGTCATCGTAAAACTTCCGCTTTCACTATCTGCCACATAATAGTACACCGTACTGTCTTCACTTCCCGATGTGTTTCCGAGGAGATAGAAGTTCTTGCTGCCATCCTCTGATACCCATTTTGCGAGTATCCTGTCATATGTAACATCATCAGATGCATATGACACCTTTTCACCTGCATAGTCATCTGCATTTACGCTGGTCAGCTTATAAGTATTGCCATCAATATCTGCGATGAAATCTGATTCACTCACACCATATGCCGCGCCGCCCACATCAGATGCTTTAAATGTCTGTGATTCATCCACGTAACCATCGCTGTCCTTTTTGACGCTTACGCTGCATGGATAGTAATTCTCGTCACTATCTTTCCACATATAGTTTGTTCCGTCGCTGACAAGAATATATTCCCTGACTCCGGATGTTACTGTTATAAGATTTCTCTCCTTAGTCACGTTCTCCACCTTTGTAGTCTCTGAGCCCGATGCCCTGACTACGCTGCCATCCGACAGATCTTTATTCTCGGTATCGTTGTGCGCCAGAAGCATGACCTTGCTGTCCGCCTTATTTACAGTGAGTGTCGCAGTCTTGGTGTAGAGTGTGATGTCGTTGTAATAAACTCTGCATCGATATTCGTTTCCATCCATTTCATCACTTACATCAGTAAGTCTGAGCGTAGGATTGCTGCCTCCTGTCGATACGCTTCTCCATCCATTATCTGTATTAACCTGCCAGTTGTATCCAACGCTCTGGTTTACTCCATCCCCATCATAATAAACCGCATTTGCCGCAAATTCTGCATTTCCACCCGCAAACGTATTTGTATCATCAGGGTTCTTTGTTATATGGAAATTAGAACTGTCCTGAAGTGTCGTCGCGGTTGCCGGACGGCTGAACAGACTCTTTGAACCATTTGCCTGAAGAGCCCTCACTGCAAATGTGTAAGTCCTGTTGGAATATAGTCCCTTCACTTCATAGTCAGTAACTGTATATGGCACAACTGCCTTGCTGTTGTAATTACCCCCTGCATCAACGATACAGACCTCATAGTAATCTGCATCATTGGACGGTGACCACTCAAGACTGACACTTTTTCTCGTTGTGTCGACAACAGAAAGTCCCATCGGCATACGCGCCGGACGAACAACATTCTTAACATCATAGCCAATGACGAACACTGAATCACTGTCGCTGTTCAGCTTTGCAGTGTTCACTCGCAGCTGCCAGTCAAATGAGAAGCCTGTGCAGTCTGCCGGAACATTGTCCACCGTTCCACTGTATGTAACACCATTCGAGCTTACATAGGTGTGACCAAGACCCGCATGCTGGCTTGATGTCACACCGACGATGACCTTATTACCGAGTCCTCCGCCTCCGGCACCAAGCTTTTCGTTCGCCTCAATGAACACTTCAGTTGAATACTCGTTCTCATCAGTCACAGATATCGTCTGAGTCTGATCTGCACCAGAGCTGGCATTTACAGAAGAATAATTGTTATTTCCACCTGACTGATAGGCGTACTTTAATTTACCTCCAAGAGTCTGGTATGTAGCAGGGTCTCCCGCTGTGTTATTCAGAATATTATTATATATCTCGTTGAGCCCCTTGCTCCTTCTTGCAACCTTGTCGTAATCTGCCACATCTATGATTGAAGTTGAAGGTCCGAGACATACCGGCATAACCACCGGCTCCCATTTTCTCGCAATCGGATCATATATGGAGTATTCGTAATACATATATTTCAAACAGTACAGAACAACCTGATCAGAACCTCCACCTGCGGCATTATATGTTATCTCATATTCCGTTGTCTTTGTATTTGCATATTCAAAGCTTGCTCCATACGAAAGTTCAACCTCTACCTCACCTGCTCCGATGAGCTGGATCTCCGACGACACATACGCGCCAACTGATATTGACAAGTTAGCTGATACCGTGTTCGATGAACCTTTGCTTGTTGAATATGATGTTCCACCGTTATTTACATATTCATATACTTCCTGAACATCATCAAAATACGGACTTGCCTGAAGGATTGCATAGACCTCTGGATTTGTGTATACCGGATACTCTCCCTCGTACTTTAACCGCACACTGTCATTATCAATATCCGGAAGACACAGTGAAACAAATGTTCCATACATATCCTGTCTGCTGTTCGACTGGCATACTACACCCTCCTGACTGCTGTATGGGCTGCCGCCATCCATGGAAAATGTCGCTATGTCCAGCCAGTAATAATCATCTTTATCATTGAGTTTCTTCTCTCTGTGCACTCCCACAACGCACACAAAACTCTGTCTGTAATTGTTCCCCTTGGCATCCTTATCGACACAGCCAACCCTGACATCGCCGATCCACACCTGATCTTTTTTCTTCTTGTCGTTGCCCTGATTGCGCTGGTCGGTACATATACTCATGCTTCCTATCTCCGAACCTGTTATTCCGCCATCTTCCAGTGAGAAAGCATATACCTCTGCGCCAAAAAGCACACTGTCATTTTCATTATTGCCGTTCATGCCCTTAAGGTCTGCACACGCAAGCGCCAGAGGTGCATTCACAGGTCTGTAATATTCGTTACTTTTAACCTCGTGATATTTCACGATTTCTTTACTCTTAGTCCCCAGGCTTCTCGTATGATAATCTGACAACACATAATTATCCGTCAGACTATCGTAGTATACGTATCTGTATGCAGCCTGCGTGGCTTCATATTCCCTCTGCACATATTGAGAATTGCTCGAATAATATCCACCAACTATAAGTCCTGTGACCATGGCTCCTGATCCAGGATACTTAAACCGGCCAAATGCACAATTTGCAGCATACATTCCATAGTTCTGTTTTCCGCCATCTGTGTCTCCAAGTGACACTTCATTCAGACCTTCTATAGGGACAAGTCCGCCGTCTTTATATGTATAGACGGTCATATGACCTGCCTTTGCCATGTTGTAATTCAGAACTGATCCAGATACGGCAACCGCGGCCTCATCCCGGCCGTCCTGCTCCAGATCACCGCCGGCCAGAGTTACCACAGGAGCTCTTCCTATTCCATAATCACACCACGATCCATCCGTTCCACTTTCATAATTAGATGCAAGCCCGCCCGGTATGCTTATATTATTTCCCTTTGTGAACCTGCCGTTTCCCTTGCCATAATATACATCGACTATGGCATAGCGTATGTTCTGATCGTTTATATTTCTATCCTCGTAAGTTCCACAGTATACGAGAAGATCTTCAAAGCCATCTCCATTCAGATCGGCCTTTTCGATCTCAAACATCGCATCCAGCTCCTGCTGGTATCTTCTGATAAAATACAAAAGTCCATCGCTATATGTAGAATTCTTGTTTAAAGTAGGGGTAAGCGTAGCAATTGAATATCTTGTACCATCAGCTGCTATCTTGAAAATATTCACATCTATCTTTCCGCGGTACTCCTTGCCGTCTATGACAGTTTTAATACTTTTCCATCCAGCTGGACCGAATACTTTATCTCCATGTACTCTTAGCTCCGCAACGTAGTTGGTTTTTCCGTCGCCTCCATCAAATGCAACGCTTGTCGCATACAGGCCGTCAAAACCATTACTGTCCTTTTTTAGAACATTTCCCATGTTGCTGCTTATGTTACTGTCTCCCGATCCGCCGTGTTCCACTTTCACATTATCTTCGCCAAGATCATAGAAACCATACGCTCCGTACAGATTGCCGAGGCTGCTGTTTACCTTTGTAGTCCTGTCCTTGAAATCTCCAATCCTGTCAAATCCGTCTCGCACAGTGTACTTGTTTCTGTAATTGCCGTTTGCCGCAACGTATACCTCATTCACCTCTGCAAATGTAGATATATTATCCTTGTCATACGGCACCGCAGCTTTGCTTTTGTCTATATCGGTGCTGAGACCCAGAGCTTTGTATGTACTCTCGTCAATCTCTGTCTCGACCACCGTCTTGCCTGTTTTCTTCGAGCTGTCCGCCGCGTATGCTTTTTGTCCGGGAATAAATCCGGACAGCATAGATAGCACCATACTGGCCGTCAGCGCCCAGCTTATCGCCCTCTTTCTCATAATTTCTTCCTCCCTTTCACTTAAAAAACTAACCATGAGCACCAGCCGTTTTAAGCTGACACATTCTGATATCAATAATATATTTACAATTATAATTGCTGTGTTTTTCAATGTACACTAACCAAAAGGCTAGTAACAGGCGGTGAAAACAACTTTTTTACAAAAAAATCCACAGAACGTACCGTCTATACTGTACGCCCTGTGGATCGTAATAAGCATCTTGGCTATTCTGATACATGCCATATATAAAAGGATCACTCCACCGACTTAAGCGACTCCGCCATATTTATCTTATCAAGCTTGACTGACATGACTCTGTTGACAAGGAAATTGAACACAAATGTCAGAACGATACTGTACACATAGCTCATCGGCGCTATATACGTATCAAATGCAACCATATCCACCTTGATCTGGCCTATGACAAATGCATGTAAAAAAACTCCAAGCACAAGTCCCACAGCGATTCCGAATGTCGTCAGGACTCTGTTCTCCCTGAACACATAAGCTGAAGTCTCGTTTTTGAAAAATCCCAGAACCTTTATGGTTGCAATCTCCCTGAGGCGCTCTGTGATATTGATATTTGTCAGGTTGTAGAGAACGATAAATGCAAGTGCACCAGCCGAGAGTATGACTACAATTACTATATAATTCAGACTCTCCATCATCTTAGATATTCTGTTCTTCATATCCTTGTTGATAGTCACTGACGCTGTTGCTGCATCACCCATAAGATCGGCAGATATCTCATGCGAATCTGCGCCTTCCTCAAGATTGAAGTACACCGATTTGTACTGAGGTGCTTCCCCCATCTGATCCTCATATGTTTCAGGTGATATATACACATAGTTGTATACATGATTCCTGAATATGCCTGATACGGAAACTCTTATCTCTTTCATCTCGCTGTCTCTGACCGTTATTACATCGCCTGTTTTGATGTCGTACTGTTCTGCCAGCGCAGTATTGATCACAGCTTCCCCTTTGCCCGGATATTCTATCTTCGCACCATCTTTATCAGCAAACTTCATATACCTGTCAACGTGCTCAGGTTCTTCCATGATGACCATGTTCACGGACTTTACGCCACCATCATGAACCAGATCCCAGGTAGATTCACTGACGAGATCATAGCAGGAGGTATCCTCCTCCAGCCGGTCTTTCAGACTACTGAAGCGCTCATCTTCTCTATCACCCGCAATCGATGTATTCAGCGTTATCACTCCATCTCCAACCTGTATCTCCCCATATTGATTGTCCGCAAATCCGCTTATGGAATCGTTTATTCCAAAGCCTGTGAGCAGCAGCGCAGTACAGCCGCTTATTCCTATTATCATCATAAAAAAACGCTTTTTATATCTGAATACATTTCTGACACTTACCTTTCTCAGAAATTTCAGTCTCTTCCATATAAATGGGATATGCTCAAGGAACACCCTCTTGCCCGGTTTCGGAGCCTTAGGCCTCATAAGGCTTGCCGCAGTCTCGGAAAGCTCGTATCTGCAGGAAAACCAGGTTGTGCCAACAGTGCACAAAAGGGATGCTGCCAGCACGCCAAGAACCAGCGTCCAGTCTGTGGTTCTCTCAAGCGGCAGATGTATATACATCATATTATATGCATACCAGATAACCTCCGGAAATACATATGTACCTATAAGATATCCACCTGCACATCCTACTACAGCCGCAGTTCCCGAATAGATCATATATTTTCCCATGATCGCCGCCTTGCCATAGCCTAGAGCCTTCAGCATACCTATCATAGAGCGCTGCTCCTCAACCATCCTGTTCATGGTAGTCATACACACGAGCACGGCAACCAATATGAAGAATACCGGAAATACCTTTGCAACTCCATTCACTATGTCTGAATCGCTCTCAAAGCAGACATATCCGATATTCGTCTCCCTGCCGAGTATGTAATAGTTCACACCATCTGCATCATCCAGCGTTATGTCCTTCACCATATCCTCCGTCATACCCTTTGCCATGAGGATATCCTTATATCTGTCCAGTACACTGGTCTTACATATTGACTCCCATTCGTCCTTCCTGTCGTCTATATAGTCTTCATACTCATCGGCATACATATCAAACTTTCTGTCAAATTTCACATATACATCGGTGTAGCATTCGCTGTCAAATGCTTCAGGGCTGACATATACAAAGCCCGCGATCTTACCATTTCCAAGGGTTGTGGTGCCTCTTTCAAAATTAATATAAAGAGGGGAGTTGACAGTTCCGACAACGGTGAACTTCTTCACCTTCAGGATATCCTGTGTACTGCTGCCATCATCTTCTGCAGCATCGTCATCTGCCACCTCTATGACATCACCTGTCTTTATACTGTCCAACTTGGCATCTACAACACATTCATCATCCTTTTCCGGCATACGTCCGTCCACAAGACTCAGTTTATTGATATTTTCCGGAACTGACATAGTCTTCAACACCCTGTCATTTTCACCCTGATCCTTGTATAGGACGTCCAGACTATAACCGCCCTCAGCGTACAGCACATCATTCTCCCCGGCAAATGAATCCACGTCATCATCCGTATATCCCAGAGTTGACTGAAGATGCAGATCATAGAAATTTCCCTCGTCAAGGAAGTTCGATATGGTATTCATCATGTCGGGTTTCGTCATCTTGAGTCCCGAAAAAAATCCCACGCCCAAGGCTATGATCGCCATGATGGCTGCAAATCTTCCAAATGTATTTTTTATCTCACGAAATGTCGTGCGTCTCATCATTGATTTCATAGGCCACCTACCATTCCAGATCTTCAACGTTCCTGATGTTATCATTCATAACCACTTTCTCCACAGTTCCGCTCTTAACCGTGATAACTCTGTCCGCCATGGCTGTGAGTGCCTGGTTGTGCGTTATGACTATAACTGTCGTTCCCGTATTTCTGCATGTATCCTGAAGGAGCTTCAACACCGCCTTGCCCGTGTTGTAGTCAAGCGCGCCTGTCGGCTCATCACAGAGCAGAAGCTTCGGATTCTTCGCCAGCGCCCTCGCTATGGCAACTCTCTGCTGCTCACCACCGGAGAGCTGTGCCGGGAAGTTCGCCATACGGTCCTCAAGTCCCACCTGCTTCAGAACCGTTGCAGCATCCAGCGGTTCCTTGCAGATCTGGGCTGCAAGCTCCACGTTCTCAAGTGCTGTGAGGTTCTGTACCAGATTGTAGAACTGGAACACGAATCCCACATCATACCTTCTGTATGCCGTGAGCTGTCTCTTATTCAGAGTTGATATCTCTCTGCCATCCAGCTTCACGCTGCCGCTTGTCAGAGTATCCATACCGCCAAGTATATTCAAGATAGTAGTCTTGCCCGCACCGGAGGCTCCGACTATGACGCAGAACTCTCCCTTTTCTATCTCAAAATCCACATCGCGGAGAGCATTGATCTCCACCTCACCTGTCTTGTATACCTTCTTAACATCTTTAAATTCTACGTAGCTCATCCTGCACCATCCTTTCACTGTTCTTTCTTACAATCTCATCCAGACTCCACAGCCTTGCCTCGGTCACCCTGTCAAATTTGATCTCTATCCACTCTTCCGTTCCAGGCTTATATATTCCCGCAAAATCATCATTTTGTATTATCTCACAGTCCATCTCCAAAATAAACTTCTCTTCATCATCAGAGAGAACGACAACTGTAAAATCCAGATTTTCTTCCCCCGGCAAAATGTACCGATTTATCAAATGCCCCTCCAGAAGTCCGGGATCGTCAACAAACAAAACTATATGCCTATATCCGTCTACATTCTCGCTATTCACAAAATAATCCAGAGTACCATTTCTTTTCTGAAGCTCATTTGCCAGCATGTCTAACAAGCCCTTCACATCAGCTTCTCCTGCGGCAAAAGAGATTTCTCCATTCTTACGGTCCGCCAGATAAAGCTCATCATATCCTACCCATTCACCATCACCCGGATCACAGGCAAATGCTAGCTGAATCCTGTCATTTGTCTCATTTATCTCAAGCTGGCCTATGATATTTCTCGCTATATCAAATGCACTCTTTTTATTTCCATCACTTACTATTCCTATAACCCCGGTACGGCTGAGATCCAGCACCACCGGCAAGTCGTGTATAACTGCCGTTTTTATCTTCACCTCATTTGCAACGTCTGTGAGCTGTACCTCTCTCTCCAGCTTTCCGCCAGCCTCCTGAACCACCACATGATCAGATATATCCACACTGCCAAGCCCCAGTCTGACCATAAGATGATTGCAGGCCCTCGATCTATTCAGACATTCAGCCTGCGCCTCCGAAAAAAGGATTTGGACTACAGGATTGAATCTATCTCTCATATTATCCAAAATTTCCGTCTTATCGATCTCGATCAATCTGCACAAATGCTTTGCATAATTATTTCTCCTGATAGATTCAAGCTCCCCACGTTTCTCTTTCCCCGGTCTTGTCGAAAAATCCGCTATAGTACCCGGGATTACCCGCATCACTCCGAGGCCAATACACATAAGTATGAGCATAATGAAACCATACAGATCTATGCCGGCGAATCCTATTGGATGCCAGCGCCCTCTATAGTAATACCCTTTCATGTCAGGATTCCTGCCCTTACCATTTACTGCCATAACTATCACGATCACTGCGATCACTGCCACAATGAGAATTTCCACCAGAAGTATCTTCATATTAAGCTTGTTCTGATTTTTGGGCGTAGAGGCCTTAGGCAGTACAAGCTTGTCCGGCGGCAAAAGCTTCTCATCCAGCTTACCCGTTTTTCTGACCTTATCTGTTGTTTCCGTTCCTTCCGCATTCTCCATATTTTTCATATTCCCCATGTGTCCCAAATCTATTATCCCATCAACACTCAATATATTTTAGTTCGAAAATATATCAGTCTGTCAAGTCCGACAATATATCCCATAAATATTTGTTATATATATTATACATCAGTAACCCCATATTCAGAAATCAAATTTATATATTGCTGTTCCCACGACAAAAAAAATCCCCCATACCTGCCTTTCGCAGATACGGGGGACTTCCGTCTCATATCACTACTTATGCTTTTTTGACTTTGGTGTAGCTGGTTCTTCAGCTGCTGCAGCGTTATGATTTGCTGTCGCATATACCTTCTGAACTACTTTCTTTTTCTTCAATGGATGCTTTGGGTTTTTATCCATTTTGAACACTTCCTTTCTGTTTTCCTAAAATGTTATATAACAGAAATCTGCAGTGCATATACCGAACGGTCATCTGCACCACCGGTTGTGCTATCCTTTTCTTATCTTTGATTATGTTATAGTCCTCTATGCTAGCAATGTCAAGAGGTGAGTGCTAATTATTTTGTGAAGATTTTGTGAAGATTAGGTTCTCGCATATTAACCGGGAAAGCGTACTGCCCCTCGGCAAAGATATGGTTCAGATACCCCCAATTCCCCCGCGGTTCATTGACACCATTTTCTCAATTGGATATATTGTGGGTGTTATTAGCAAAAAGGAGCTGACAGCCATGCCGAGTCATCCCTTAAAAACAGGGACATAAAGACCCCCGATGCAAATCGGATTATAGAGGCAAATATAGTCTACAATGTAAAAACCGGCGAACAGCTTACCAGGAGAAGACAAAATGCCAAAGGCTTCGAAGAGCTTCTTGACTGTGCCGGTGTCCTGTTCCTTGAAAATAACCAGACAGGAAATTTGGGGAGATTGTAATTCAAAGGCAATATATTCAAAAATTCCTCTCAGATCATTGTCAGCCTGCTCGGATATCTCTAATTCATATATCATATTCCATAATCCTTACGAATGTCAGTAAAGGCCTTTTTAGCATTTTTCGTCCGTCCAGCCTGCATATCCGCATATCCTTTCTCCAATTCTTCATCGAACTCTGCATCTGATAATGTGCTGATGTCAACAGGTCTGTCATATGGTATTTTTACTTCAAATGGAAGTCCTCTCTGTAAGATAATCTGTTTATAAAACATATTTATAGCACTAGAAGCAGGGATACCCAGTGTAGCCAAGATACTTTCTGCTTTTTCTTTGACATCTGGTTCAATCCTTGCATATAAATTTGCAGATTTTGTAGCCATATAAAGCATCTCCTTTCATAAGTAGTGTTTCCATGCTTCCCACTCTTTAATGTTAATTGCTCTACGGATTGTTCTATATCATTTTTCCCTCAAAATCCTGTAATTCGTGAAATATATTATCTACTATAATACGTTCTCCTTCTATTCGATATAACATAAAATATCTATGTCTTTCAAAATTAATTCTTCTATATCCCAGCTTTCTCAAGCGCAGATTATCACATAGTTTCAAACTTGAAGCAATTTTTTCCAAACTTCTTTTCGTATTCTCAAAGTCCTGAAGAACATTTGCTGCAGCCTGTTTACTATGTTTTTCAAATAAGAGATATTGAATAAAATTATCCAAATCATTCTCTGCATCTTTTGTCAAAACCACCTCATAAGTCATACTTCTTCCTCATATCATCTATCACAACATCAGCATCACGACATTCACCTTTTTCAGCATGTTGTCTTGACTTCGCCAGTTTGTCTATCATCTGTTCCTCTGTCATTGCCACATATGGATCTGTAACAACCCTTTTTATCTCAAATGGAAATCCATTATTTGCAACTGCCTGGGTAAGAAAAATTCTTATAGCTGTCGTAGTATCTGTTCCAAGATCATGAAATAATTTATCTGATTTTGACTTAAGATCATTGTCTACCCTTACCTGTATTGTGCTTGCCATTCTCATGCACCTCCTAGTATTAATAATATGCAACTTCACCGCTTCTTTATAAATTATAATATTTAATTTATGCCAATTCAATACAAACGTATTGTTTTAGTAGTGATATTTCATATGCAAACACTATGACATCGGCATCCTTCATATCCTCATATATTTCTATCATGTCATCCTGAATGAGATCATAGTTTCATTTTCACTCTATATATGATAATATGATTATGGTTAGATATATCTAACCGTATGAGTGGAATTAGAAATTACAATACAATTATTGAACGGAGAAAATACAATGAAGATAACAAAATGGGATGCGCAGGCAGCCGAGGATATCGGCCATGCATTTGGATATTATGACTACGGGCAGGAAACAGGTATGGGAGTGTTCTACAGCAGCAAAGACGCCGTGGCAAATTACATAGCCGGCTACGTCCGCATGGCATTTGAGGGACAAATGCTCTACGCGACCAGCGAACGGGGCGAGGGATATATCGCCTACACCCTGCCGGGACAGAAAATGAATCTCAAGGCGGGCATGGCTATCCTCAAAGCTCTGTTTCGCAATATGAGCCTCAAAGAAATGATCTGCATGGGAAAAGCTCTGTCCAAGGGAGGTCGATCTCTTCAGGATCGAATGAAGAAAGAAAAAAAAGATTTTATATTCGTCGGCATGGTCTGCGTCCGCGAACAATACCAGGGACAGGGATACATGAGGAAAGTTCTTGACATGGCCTTCTCTGAGGGAAACAGGTTGCACGTTCCAGTCATCCTTGAGACTGATGCCAAGTCGAAGTGCGACAAATACATGCATCTCGGCATGGAGCTTGAGGGCGTGCGCGATATTGGCGCTTATGGTAAGATGTACGATCTGATCAAATATCCTGATTAGAAAACTAAAAATGTCAGCTAGATATGAGTCCCAAACCATTGCTCATATTTATCTGGCATTTTTAATTTTATCTTTTTGACTTAATCCTGCTCTTCTGTGCATAAAATTTTCGCTTATTTGTTATAAACCTCCAAAAAGATACAAACTTTCGATTTTCTGTATCCTTTGCGCATTTTTCGTCAGAAAAAAGAAAGTTTTTTATCTTTTTAGGATAAGTCGAATTTTTCTACCCCCAATATCACCATTCCCCTTAATAATCTTCTTGACATCTCAGCCTCAAAAGATAAAAATAGCAAGTGACTGACTAAAATTCAGCAAAGGATTCTATAGATACGAGGTTAGACAAATGTACCAGATAATGACAGCCGACGAGGCAATGGATCTTATAAATGACGGAGATGTGATCGCACTCAACTCATTTCTCGGCATAGATATTCCAATCGAGCTTCACGAGGCATTATATAAAAGATACCAGAGGACAGGTTCGCCGAAGCACCTCACAGCTATATCAAGCGCGGGCTTTGGTGCGTGGGATGAGAACAAGGCGGCAGAGGGATACATAAGAGACGGCGCCGTTGACAAGATCATCTGTGGACATTTCGGTGCCATGTACAGCACCAAGAAGCTTGTCCTTGAGGACAGATTTGAGGCATACAATCTCCCACTCGGCTGTATATCACACGCAATTCGTGCACAGGCCGGCGGACTTCCGGGAGCACTCTCCAAGGTCGGGCTGGATATATTTGTCGATCCGAGACTTGAGGGACCGGGAATCAACAACATATCAAAAGACGACTCACTTGTAAAATACGTTGAGCTTGACGGTGAGGAATTCCTCTACTACAAGCTGCCGCTTATCAACGTGGCTATCATCAAGGGAACTGCTGCCGACCGCAAGGGCAACATCTCATTTGAGGATCTGTTTACCGCAGGAGATGCGCTGTCTATCTGTCAGGCCGTAAAGGCAAATGGCGGAAAGGTCATCGTGCAGGTTGACAGACTTGTGGCAAGGCCATCAAGACCTCACAATACCATCATTCCGGGATGTCTGGTTGACGCTATCGTTGAGATACCGCCGGAGCCAAGACACGCATCATACGAATCCCTGACAGGAAGTTTTGAGATTCCATATTCACAGTGGCAGGACTGGGCTGAAATGCTTTCCGGTCGTACCAAGACAAAGAATGTCGTCAATACAAGCGCAGAGATCATTGGAAGAAGGGCCGCTCTGGAATTGAAACCGGACGATATAGTCAACATAGGTGTTGGAATTCCGGAGACTGTATCCAAGTATGCCAGAGAGAACGGTATTCTGGACAAGATAACCCTGACCGTAGAATCCGGAGGTGTAGGAGGATTTCCGGCATCGGGCAAGGTGTTCGGCGCTGTTATCGGCGCAGACTCCATCTATGACATGGCAAACCAGTTTGATCTCTACAACAATGGCGGTCTTGATATCTGTTTCATGGGCGGAATCGAGGTTGACAGGTTCGGGAATGTAAATGCCCACAAGGGTCCTGGCGCATTTGCCGGTGTAGGCGGATTTGCAAATATCACCGCCAAGACAGCAACCGTTGTGTTCTGTCTCACATTTGATACGAAGGGGCTTGCCGTGGAAGACAATGACGGCATCGTGACCATCAAAAACGAGGGAAGCATTCCTAAGTTCGTAAACGATGTCAGAAGCATCAGTTTCTCAGGAAAACGTGCGCTGGCAAACAGGCAGAGGGTTATATACGTCACAGAACGATGCGTATTTGAGCTCACTGAAAAGGGGCTCAAACTCATAGAAGTGTACCCGGGAATTGATCTTGAACATGACATTCTAAGCAAGCTTCCTTTCAAGGTGGAAGTAGACGAAAGGCTGAGATAGCTAGAAGGCTGAGAAAAATAAATCCTAATATATTAAAAGGTCGTGAGAAGATTCCTACTCAAAATCTTCCCACGACCTTTTATGTACATCATTTTCTTATCTGCATCAGCTTTCTCACAATAACTAATGCTTTCCAACCAGCTCCACGCACACGATCTCCGGATAGTTAAACAACCTAACAGGAATCACACTGTTGCCAAGGCCGCGGCTGACTATCATCTCGGTGCCATTCTTATAATATTCACCTGCTGTATATTCTGGAAGAAATCCCTGATCCGGCGCCACTATCCCGCCGACAAATGGAAGTCTGAACTGTCCACCGTGGGCATGTCCGGAAAGCACGAGATCAACACCGGTACCGGCATACCTGGCAAGGTATTGGGGCTCATGTGCAAGAACTACTGTGAATTCTTTTTTCTCAGAGTCCTCATGCGCCACATTCTGAGCGTTATTCAGCAACGTCCCAAGTGTCCCATCCGCAAGACTTTTATCGTCAAGCCCAACCAGCCTGAACTTTGCATCACCCATGGATATCTCCACAACCTGATCATCCAGAATAACCACCCCGGCACCTATAAGCCCATCCATAAGCTCGTCATATTCAGATTTCTCAAGCCAATATTCATGATTGCCTGTGACATAGTATACCGGACATATTTTCACGATCTCATCCAAAAATTGGACTGCACGGTCTACATTTGTGTGATTTGAGTCCACAAGATCTCCGGTCAGGACGATCATATCAGGTTCACATTCTCTTATCCTGCCCACCAGTTTCTGGTTATTCTTGCCAAACTTTGCATTGTGCAGATCCGATATCTGGACTATGCGATATCCCTCAAAATCTGCGCCAAGCTGCTCTGCCGCATATGTATAATGTGTGGTTTCAAGGTGTTTGTTCTGAAAATTGCAGAACAATATTATGACAATCACTATACTCAGAGCAATTGTCATTTTTATATATTTCTGCTTTTTCGTATTTCTACTTTTTTGTAGATTTTCCTTTCATTCGCAGCCCCACTTTTAAATTCCCCATTTCCCCTGTTTCTGAGTATCAGCCCACATAAAATTTTACACATAATCAGATGCGTCTATAGTTTCATCTGTTTCTTCACCATTTGAAGAACACGCAGCTCCCTCTTTATCATAACCTCATCGAAATAATTCTCACTGTGATACTCGTCATTTGCACATATCGCCTCATCGATTGGCAAGACTCTTAGCACAAATCCCGCCTCTCGCTCATATTCATCAAGTTCCTGTCCTATATTCGCAGCTTCAACATCACATATATAATAAAAGTTTTCCTGTTCAAATATCGTATTCTCCGATTTATCACTCTTCTGTCTTCGAAGTACACTTCCAAATTCTCTTATGCTATCAGGGATGACCACAAGCCCGGTCTCCTCGCGGACCTCACGGACAAGAGCTGCCTTTTTGTCCTCTCCGCCTTGAATACCGCCACCTGGAAATTTGTAATAGTGCTCCCGCCCACTGTAGACAAGGGCTATCTTGTCTCCCTGCAGGATGATTCCACGTGCCGATGGTCTGCAGTATACCTTGTAGCCCGCTTCGTAGTCCTTTATATCTATGTCAAATAATCTTTTCATCTCTTATTCGACCTCCGCCAAATCTTTCTCTCCTGGGCCTCCTTTATCAGCATATCGCGAAAATCCGGATGAGCTATGGAGATGAGCGCCTCAGCTCTCTCCCATGTGGAGCGTCCCTCAAGGTTGATGACTCCGTACTCTGTCGCAAGGAAATACACCTGACTTCTAGGGGAAGTGATGATATCTCCGTTGAACTGTGGCTTAACCCTGGAGTGTTTCACTCCGTTCCTGTCGGTGTGGGTGGAGCTCATGCATATAAACGCCTTGCCGCCATGGGAGCCAGATGCTCCGATCAGGAAATCAAGCTGTCCGCCGGTTCCGCTGATCTGGCGTGAACCGCTGCTCTCCGCCGCCACCTGTCCGTACAGATCCACAGCCACGCAACTGTTTATTGATACCATATTATCTATCTGCGATATGACATACGGTCTGTTCACATATTCAAGTGGGTACGCCGCTATCCCAGGATTGTCGTCCAGCCACTCATACAGCTCATTTGAACCGATGGCGCAGCCAAATACGCCTTTTCCACGGTCTATGTTCTTGTATTTATTTGTCAGCTTGCCCGCCTTGTACAGGGCCAGATATGCGTCCGAACAGAGCTCCGTGTGCATGGCAAGATCCTTGAGATCTGACTGGGCCAGCATCTCACCCACCGCATTTGGCATTCCTCCGATACCGAGCTGCAGTGTTGAACCGTCCACAATATACGGAATAAGCAGCTCCGCTATCTTCCGGTCAACCTCCCGCGGTGCCTGTGTTTTCACATCAGCAAATGGTTCATGCTCTCCCTCTACGATCATATCCACATCCGATATGTGAATACATTCGTCATATCCGCCGCGTATCTTAGGCATATGCTCATTCACCTCAACTATCACTATGTCAGCCTTCCTGGCAATAGGGGCAGCCACACCGGTATTCACCGAGAAGTTAAAATAACCATGCTTGTCCATAGGTCCCACCGACACCATGACCACATTTACATGGAGAAAATACTCATAATAAGCCGCATTATTGTGGAACACCATCGGTATATAATAGCATTTGCCCTCATCGCACAGCTTTCTCTCGTACTGCGAACAGTGCCAGCTATGATACACAAAATGCTCCTGACTGTCATCGCACTCTGCAACCTCTATAGGCCCAGCCATCAGATTTCCCCTGATCTTCACATCGTGCAGCTCATCTCTCCGCTTTGCCAGTGCTCTGTCAAGTAGTACAGGTTTTCCAAGGGACGATGTGTAATCGACCCAGTCTCCATCCTTGACACACTCCACCGCAGCCTCCGGTGTACGCAGCTTTTCTCTATACATTTGCTGAAAATCGAACATATAAATCCCCCTTTTATTGAATAACGTTTCACCGCTTGTCCTTCCTCAACAGTCTCAATCACTATTATCAAATAAATCAAATATCATTTCAACATTTTTAGAGATATTCCAGCCCAAAATAGCCGTAATTTTTTTTCGCTTTCACTGAAACAATGCCCATCTGCATCCAATTGCAGAACGCAAAAGAACCCCCCGCATACCTGCACCTTGCAGATACACGGAGGGCTCTACGAATATTAGTCATCTGTTATTGAGTAAATACGCAGTTCTTACATTATTCGATTGCGATGTAATTACTCTTCTCTACTTTCTTCTGCTCTTCCTTCTTAGGAATCGACAGTTTCAGTACGCCATGTTCATACTTTGCATGAATGTCTTCCTGGGTAACTCCTTCACCGACATAGAAACTTCTGCTCATGCTGCCGGCATAACGCTCACGCCTGATATATTTGCCGCTCTTCTTGTCCTTCTCATCCTTATCCAGACCCTTTGCAGCCTCAATTGTCAGGTAACCATCAGCAAGCTGAACCTTTACCTCATCTTTCTTGAATCCAGGCAGATCCATATCTACTTCATATGAATCGTCCGTCTCACGGACATCAGTCTTCATCATGTTCTTTGCATGCTTGCCATACAGCGCACGCTCGGTAGGTGCTAACGCTTTACTAAACTCCTTGTCAAAATCCCTTCCAAATGGGAAATAGTCATTCATCCAATCATCAAATAAATCTTCTCCAAAAATACTAGGTAACATAAGTCATTTCTCCTTTCAATCTCAAACAAGTGTCGGAAATTGCGGCTTCTTATGAAGTCCCAAGGCACTTAGACTTTTGTTTACTGTTACTTTCAAAATAATTGTCAAGATAAGCTTTCGGGATTCTTTCTCTTCTTTCTAATCCCTTTCCTTATCTTTGACTATGTTATATACCCAGTTATTAGCACTGTCAAGAGGTGAGTGCTAATTATTTTATGAAGATTGTGTGAACGCAAATGGCTCTATCCCTTATAGATACTCTCATTCTTAATTCATTGTAAATGACATTCTCCATAGAATGTGTCACTTCCAGCTGCCTGTAATGAATTCTTGAATTTCTAAGTCCCATATCCATAAAATAGTACTTCATTGGCGTACCAATATAGGACTTTCCCTTAATATCATATCTGTTCGCCTCTTCAATTAAAAAAGCATCCTCCAAATATTCAATATATTTCGTAATCGTTGTTGCTGTAATCTTCGAATTGTTTACGCTTTTAAATGTTTTCTGAAGTTTGTTAGGATTCGTCAACGCACCAATTGCGGATGCCAAAACATCAAGCAATGATTCCATTTCTCCAACGTTTCTGATTTTGTTTCGTTTCACAATATCACTGATATATGTTTCCTGAAACAGATTATCCAATAGATTCACTTTTTGCTCATCCGTTTCGGCTAATACCACCAACGGAATACCGCCATAAGTAATATATTCGTTCCATCCATCATATTTATTTCCATCATAGCAACTCATAAATTCCGAAAAGCTCAAAGGGTACATATGAACCTCATCCCCTCTGCCACCAAATTCAGTAGCTATATCTCTGGATAAAAACTTTGCATTACTTCCTGTTACAAACACATCGCAATTCTTCTTATCCGCTAAACCGTTAAGCACACTCACAAACTCATCCAGCAACTGCACTTCATCTAAAAGAAAGTAGTATAAATCAAACGCCATTTCAATGATGTGTTTTTCATCCACTCCATTTTCAAGCAAATGATTTTTAAACAGCGTTCGCAATAAATATGATTTTCCACATCTTCTTATTCCTGTTACAATTTTAATCAGACCATTTCCTTCACGATTTATAAGTTGTTCTAAATAGTAATCTCTTTTAATTTCTTTTAATGATTTTGAAAAGCTGTTTAGATACATAAAAGATAATCAGATTATTTTTAACACATATTTTAAACTTGGCTTTGATGATAACTATAAAATAGTTCAGTTTGATCATAAGCTGGCAGAGCAGCATTTTGGAAATAAATACATAGAATATCATTGTGAATTTTTCAGGGCTGCCATTACAAGTATTATAAAAATGTGGTTAAAAAATGGATGTAAGGAAAGTCCTGCGGAAATGGCTGACATTATAAGGCAGGAGTATAGAGGAAGGATTGAAATCGACCGACTGAAGTTAACGTTTCGAAGCTCAATCACTATTCAACCCTGCTTTCTTGCTGTCTACGCTTGTCAAATGCCGTTACCGACATCATCCCAAGACTCGCTATTATCTGATTGGCTAGACCTTGGATAAACCGGCTTCCCACCGGCTTGACTACACACCCTTAGCGGGGCGCACAACTGGAAGTTGTCACAACACAACTTCTTTTTATTTGCTGCAACTCCTTACTTTGCTAAATTCATAATACGTTCTGCCATGTTTTCTGGATATAATGTCGCCATACTGGCGTGTCCCATATTTTTCATTTCTATAAACTTTACATGTAGAAAATGTTCTTTTACATATGCTAAATCTTTTGCTCTTTCTTTACGTTCTTTATCACCGTACCAATATTCTAATTTACCCGAATATTCTATAGTACCTTCTGGCATCCTGTAGTTGTTGCATGATTCAAAAGTTCTCCAGATGGTCTTATAACTGATAAAGCGGAAAACTTTCGCCATATATTCTAAATCTTCCTTGCTATATTCATCTGTTGCAAACACCTTTTCCAGAAGGCTAAACCCGCCTATTTTTCCCATAGAGATCAGCAGAAAATCCTTAACAGCAATGAATCGAGTAAGTAACCATGGTATCTGATATGGTGTGATTCCGCCATCGCATATTGTGTTATTTACGGTAATTTTCTTATCTGCAAGCATTCTTAAAACAATACTACCTCCCATAGAACAGCCATATAGAACATCAATGGTGGTAATCTTATTTTTTACTAACCACTCTGCCAATTCCCCGGCGATATTTTCCACGCTGGTAAAATTTTGCTGTGAATCATTTTCATCATATCCCGGTAATGCCGGAATAATTACATGACAATCCTTTTCCAATAAAGGAATTAGATATTCAAAAAAATCCCACATCACTACAGATGGATGTACCAGAACCACTGTCTTTGCATTACTTTTTCCATATTCATGAATTGTCATTCCTTATCTCCTGTATACTTCCCAATCAATTTGATAACTTCTGATCTGTTACTTTCTATTATACATTATATCGGCAGAATCGAATATCCATTCGATGCCATATTTCTGTAATATAAAAGCCGGATGCGTCAAACCTCAGTGGTTACTGACGAATCCAACCTTTTGTAGTCCGGCAAGCACCTTGTACCACGAACATTATACCGCAATCCACTCATGCAGCGCCGCCGAATGTCTTTTGTCTACGTCCTTTCTTGTAGCCTCACACTCATGCGGATGTTGCTGCAAACGCTGATCCATCCGGCGGACATATTTGCCAGCCTCCCAGAAGCTATCATCATCTGCGCCAATCAAAATTAATTTTTCCTTGATATTTTCAACCTTTATCATTTCTTCTTCCGTATGTTCCCGATCTTTTTCGGAATCTATGAACAGGCATGCGGAACGCTCAATATCACCTGAGCCTTTCGTTTCCTCTTCAACCTTTTTCCAATACGTTGGATGTTCGTAAACAAATGGCATATAAGCAAGCAGCTTCCCACGATAGGAAAGTCCTTTCATCAAATTCCAGTTTGAAGCTGAAAATGCTCAGCCTTTTATTCTTGCGTCTTTACCTCCCAGACAGCCACATCACCAAAAGCCCTACCGGCAAAGCAATCACCGCCTGGCTAAACATTCCTATCACCGCATATTTAATATGATGCCAATAATCATGGTAAGCATCCACCAAATCCTCAGTTCCCGGGATTATCATCTTCTTACTATGGCAAAACCACAGACAATCCACCACCAATGCATCAAACCACATCTCAACTACCCACATGATATATCCGTGAAACCATCCTTCAGAGAAAGTACGTGCACCGCCGATATAGTACGCCAATACAGTCTGCAAAAATATGTATCCGATAAATAATCCCAGTTTTCCTATCGTTGCTTTCTTCTTAAGTTTCCCGGAGCTTTCCTGAATCAATCCAAGCTCTCTGCATCGGTCCTGTATCGCCTTGGGGTATTCCTGTATCATGCCAAGCTTTCCCTTCTTTGCTATATTGATACCGCAAATTGTGTAAATGATAACATTAAAAATAACTATTTCTAATAGGTAATTCATTTTGCCTCCTCATCGAACACCAGCCATGCAAAATCGCCTCGATCTATCTGACAGACGCTGCACTGATCGAAACATCGAGATCGAGTTAGTCGTTGCTAACCTAATATTAGCATATTTTCCTGAGAATGTAAATGAGTATAACAGCCTACTATATTTGCAAATGGCTGGACGAAGCCCCCCCCCTGTAGGGCCACTACAGGGGGGTTCGTTGTACTAAGGGTAGTACATCTTGAAATATCGATATCGTTTTATCTGCTGACAGGAATAATATGGGGACGTTCCTGCACAGTTCCCAGACCTGTTTTATTATCATAATAAGATTCAACCAGAGCGCAGTCCATGATCAAAACGTAGAATACATTTCCATAATAACGGTTTTCCACAATTCTTCCGTGATCAAGAACAGGAAGATATGTTCCATCTTTTTTTGCAAAACGGAACCTTACATAGTCATTATTTCCACTGGTCTTTGCATCAATCTGTTTCCAGATGCTGGTCTCAACAGAATCCCGTTCGTCTGGATGGACCAAGTTTCTGAATCTATGATCTGTGTAATCCAGAAAATCATCAAAATCACTGCATCCAGCCAATTCTATCAGTTCACGATTTGCAAATAAAATATCATCATTTTCAGGATCAGCTATATATATAAGGAAAGCTCCCGGGAGATTCTTTGATACATCCTGGAGTGCAAACCCAAGCTGGCTTCTGTGCTGTATCTTATAATCACCTCGATAACGACTGCAATTATGCTTTCCATGAAGTTTTACCGCATAAAGTGCCATATCCGCACATCTGATAAGCTTCAAAACATCTTCACAATCTTTTGGATATTCTGCATACCCGAGAGAAATATAAAATGGATGCTCCTCACCATTATACGTTATATGTCGTGGCTGAAGAGTAAAGTGTTCTATTTTCTTTCTTGCCTCTTCCTCTGTTGTGTCAACCAGAATGACAGAAAACTCATCACCGCCATTTCTGCAAAGAATAGAATTATCATTGAAATAGCTCTGCATGTCCTGTGCAAGACTTTTCAGTGCGGCATCTCCAACCACATGACCATACATATCATTTATAAATTTAAAATCATCAATATCCATCTGTATACCCACACAATGAATATGAAGATCGCTCTGCATAACCTTTTTGAGCTGTTCGTCAAAGCCCTTACGATTCAAGAGTCCGGTCAGTGGATCTGTTATCGCCATTTTTTTTAATATATCTCTATGTCTCTCAATCACAAGGATGACAACCGTTAATCCAGTTAAGAGCAAAATAACACTTATTCCCAAAAACAGCTGTGGAAATACATTCCACCCATGACTCCAGCCATCAGCAGGCATTACCTCAAAATCAAATAGACAGCCGCAAAATTCAAACTCAAATGTAATCGGATTCTTCATAATATTGCCGGATGATGATACTATCTCTGTATCATCAGACAAAGGGGAAACTGTCTTTGTCAGGGAGTAATCATAACCAAATTTTGTGAGTGACTGAATTGATTCTGTAAATATCTCCGGAACACGTATAATTACTATGGTAAATCCCCAAAATACCGGAGAGCCATCTGCACTCTCCAGATATACAGGATTTCTAATTGCAATGCCCTGCCCCCCCTGTTTTAAATCAAAAGGGCCCTGCATCGTGACTATATTTTTATCTCTTCCATAACGGCATATCTCTCCGCGACTTTCATCATGAATCAAATCTATCTTTCCAGCTTCATTCCCCGCCTCCGGATATATATCTGTGACAACACCGTCAGGCGCAATCTGTATGCTCTGAATAAAATCTGCCATCAGATTCTGGGCAACTTTTTGAAAATTGTCAATTTCCCCATTTGCGCTGATTGCTATCTCTTCAAGTGTATCTGTAATTGCAACTCCACGGTTCATGTCATTCTGTAGTCGTTCTGCATATGTTGTGGCATTAAGCGCTGTGACATTCCGTACCTGTTTATAATTTGATCTGTATGAATGGTATAAAACTACTGTCAAAACCAGACAGCCAACCAGAAAAATGAGAACCGGCAACATAAGTTTTTTGTTATGGTTTTTACGCGAATTCATCGTATGTCATCTCTCCTTGTTTTAGATGCTATTTACAAGTTCTCTACAAATTGCACATATTTTATCGCATTCTTTTATTTTTGACAAGTCAGCATTCAGAGATGTTTTTTTAGAGGAATAGTATTATAATACAGAAACGAAAAGAGGTAATCACTATGCAGATAAGTATAATTTTGCTCGGAAAGCTTGTTAACTTTTTTATTATGATCCTGCTTGGATTTATTCTTGTCAACAAAAATATATTAAAATCATCTGACAGCCGGATATTATCTATCATCGTGGTATACCTGGTGATGCCCTGTGCCATAATTGGTTCATTTGAGATTGATTTTACAAAAGAAAAACTGCAGGGACTGTTATTTTCCGCTGTCATTGCGGTCATTATACATGTTCTGCTGTTGATTTTTATAAATATCGGAAGGAAATTTTGGCACTGGACCCCAGTTGAATGTGCAACTGTCATGTATTCCAACTCGGGAAATATGATTATCCCACTTGTAAGTGCTATTCTGGGTTCCGACTATGTACTGTATTCATGCGCATTTATGTCTGTACAACTGATATTTCTCTGGACACACTGCAGCACAATGCTCTCCGAAAAGCCACACCTGGAATGGAAAAAAATAATATCCAATATAAATGTATTAGCCATAATAGCAGGTCTCATGCTATTTTTCTGCAAGATAAAACTGCCAGCCGTCATCCTTGCACCGATAAATGACATCGGGAATATGCTTGCACCTCTAAGCATGATAGTAACTGGTATGCTGATGGCTGATTCGCCGATTCTGGTCAGCCTGAAGAATGCAAAACTATACCTTTTCTCTGCCATCAGGCTCGTTATCTGGCCTACTATTTTGCTGCTTATAATGTGTGTAAGTCATGTGTACGAATTTATTCCAGACGGAAGAACCTTACTACTCATAGTATACCTTGCCTCCATCACGCCATCAGCTTCAACAATCACCCAGATGGTTCAGGTATATAACAAAGATGCAACATACTCCAGTCTTTTAAATGTATTTACTACTTTGTTCTGTATCATAACCATGCCTTTGGCTGTCATATTGTTCTCATGGCTGATACTTTAATGGGGACGTTTCTTTTGTCATGAGGAGTGTCCCTGGAACAGGCAAGCAAAAGAGCCCCCCGCATACCTGCACCTTGCAGATACACGGAGAGCTCCACGAATATTAGTCATCTGTTATTAAGTAATCACGCAGTTCTTACATTATTCGATTGCGATGTAATTACTCTTCTCTACTTTCTTCT